>Ga0182018_10000543_pt1 | contig 48177 bp, 41 predicted proteins | sample 812P2MmetaG_FD_120490 | JGI IMG/M metagenome (GOLD analysis project Ga0182018, IMG submission 120490) | Permafrost microbial communities from Stordalen Mire, Sweden - 812P2M metaG | ecosystem: Environmental > Terrestrial > Soil > Wetlands > Permafrost | place: Sweden: Stordalen | collected... | reverse complement strand
TGATCGCGGAAGGGCTGGCGGCGGAGTCTTATCTCGACACTGGCGACCGTTCGAACTTTGACAATGGCGGTGGCGTCACAACGCTGCACCCAAACTTCGCCACGCTTGTTCGTGAGGGCCTTGGATGCGCGGATCTGGTCGTGCTTGGCCCCGTCGTTGAGAGAGTCCGGCGAAGATTGGCGGAGCGTGCGCCAATTGCTTGCCGGACCTTCGGCATGGTGGCGAACTACTCACCGGCCGGGTCCGCCACGGCGGATATTCAGCATTTGTGACAGATCGTCAATGTGATGACCACCGTCCGATAACGCCATCGTCCCCATCTTCCGCCTGCAAAGCTGAACCAAAGGGCGAACCGCCCACGACTTCGGCCACGCACAAGAAAGGACAATCTCATGATGAATATCGGCAGCCGGAACGGTCGAGGCCGTAAAGGAATGTTCGCCGCGGCGCTTCTGGCCACCACGGTGCTCGCGGGTGGCGGATTCGCATTGGCCGAGACCGGGACGAACGGGGCAGCGCCGGCGCCGTTGGGATTGGCACCGGTCGTCAACCAGACCGGCTTCGCCGACCTCGCCGCCAAAGTCAGGCCCGCCGTGGTTAACATCGCCACGACTGAAGACGGGGGCCAGGCGTCCGAGCAGGGGATGCAAGGCTTCCAGGGGCAGATGCCGAACTTTCCGCCCAATTCTCCGATGGGCCAAATGTTCCGACATTTCTTCAACGGCCAGGGCCAGGGTCAGACGCGAATGATGCCGGCGCATGCTTTGGGCTCCGGTTTCATCATCGATCCATCGGGGTTAATCGTAACGAATAACCATGTCGTCGATCACGCGCATGAGGTGAAGGTGACACTGGACGACGGTCAGACGTACACGGCGAAGGTCGTGGGACGTGACGCCAAGACCGACGTCGCGGTGCTCAAGATCGACGCCGGTAAGCAATTGCCGTACCTCGCGTTCGGCGACAGCGGGAAGGAGCGCGTGGGTGATTGGGTCGTCGCGGTGGGTAACCCGTTCGGCCTTGGCGGGACTGTTACCGCCGGGATCGTGTCGGCCCACGACCGTGATCTGAACAACGGGCCTTACGATGACTATCTGCAGATTGACGCCCCCATCAATCCCGGGAACTCGGGCGGGCCGCTGTTCAACCAGTCCGGTCAGGTCATCGGCATCGACACGGCCATCTACTCGCCAAACGGCGGTAGCGTTGGGATCGGTTTCGCCATCCCATCGAACGTGGCGACCAAGGTCGTGGCGCAGCTGCGCGAGCACGGCAAGGTCGAGCGCGGCTGGTTGGGTGTCGCGATGCAGCCGCTTACCCCGGCGCTCGCCTCCGCGATTGGCCATCCCAACGCCCAGGGTGTGATCGTCGACAAGGTGATGGAATCTTCGCCAGCCGAGAAGGCGAAGCTACAGCAGGGAGACGTGATTACCGCGTTCAACGGCGAGGCGATCAAAGGCCCGCGTGACCTCGCGCTGGACGTCGCGAACGCCGCCGACGGAAGCACCGCCAAACTGACGATCCTGCGGGATGGCAACCAAAGCGATGTCGATGTGGCGATTGGCCGGCAACCGGTTCAACAAGCTTCGCTCGAAACGGACGACACTGGTACCTCGCCGGTCGGCATGTCGCTCGCGCCGCTGACCCATGATCAGCAGCAGGAACTGGGCATTAATTCGTCGATCACAGGTGCCGTCGTGGCCCAGGTCACACCGGGCAGCCGAGCGGACCAAAGCGGCGTCCAGTCGGGCGACGTGATCGTTCGGGTTGGCAACGAGGTGGTGACATCGCCGGCCGAGGCTTCGGCCAAAATCCACGCGGCGGAACGCGATAAGAAGGAGGCGGTGCCGTTGCTGGTCATGCGGGACGGCGCGACCTATTATTTGGCGCTGCAACTCGGCAAGGCCTGAGGGATCGCGGGCCACGACCGGTGATACGTCGTGGCCCGTTTCCGCCATAAGTCATGAAGATTCTGTTGGTCGAAGACAATGAACGAGTGGCGGGGTTCCTGGTGAAGGGGCTGCGCGAGGAAGGTCATACCGTCGATCACGCGGAGAACGGCCGCGACGGACTTTTTCTGGCATCTTCGGAATCTTATGATATTATCATCATGGATCGGGTCCTTCCTGGTGGAATTGAAGGCCTCGCCATCGTCGAAGCCTTACGTAAGACCGGCGATAAGACGCCGATCCTGATCCTGAGCGCGCTTGGCGAAGTGGACGACCGCATTCGCGGGCTGCGCGCGGGAGGTGACGACTATCTCGCGAAGCCGTTCGCGTTTGGCGAACTCGTGGCACGGCTCGATGCGCTCGTTCGCCGCGCGCGGGACGTTGAGCCAGAGGCCGATCTGGCTGTCGGCGATCTGCGCATGGACCCACGATCGCGCCGTGTGACGCGGGCCGGAAGGTCGATTCAGCTACAGCCCAGGGAGTTCCGGCTGCTGGAGTTCCTGATGCGGCACGCGGGGCAGGTAGTGACCCGTACGATGCTACTGGAGAACGTCTGGGATTATCATTTCGATCCTCAGACAAATGTGATCGACTCGCATGTCAGCAAGTTGCGCCGGAAAATCGACTCGGGATTTGACGTGCCGTTGCTGCATACTGTTCGGGGTGCCGGATATAAGCTCGCCACGAATGCCTGATCTCACGCGCTCGACGGCAGTACGCCTGGCATTTTTCTATGCGATCCTGTTCATTGTTTCCGCGCTGCTGCTGACTGGTTTTCTGTGGTGGCGTACGGCGCTTTACCTAGACCGCGAGATCGACGCGGTCATTATCGCCGACGCTCAGGGCATCGCGGACCGTTTGCGGGATTTTGGCCTGCCGGGTGCGATTGAGACCATCAATGAGCGAGTCGGACACGCCGGCGATGAACACGCGATTTATTTGCTGGTCGATCCCACACTGAGCCGGATCGCCGGCAATCTTCAGGCGTGGCCTCTCGCGGCGGGCTCCACGCCTGGTTGGCACGATATCAATCTGGAACGAGACGGCAAACTACACGTAACACGAGCATTGTTCGCCCTTCTTCCCGGTGGCTTTCGCATTTTGGTTGGGCGCGACGTGCAAGACCGGGTCGAAGTTCGCGCGCTTATATTCGACGCCTTGGTCTGGACATCAGTGGGTGCATTGGCCCTCGCCATTATTGGCGGGCTACTCACACGCCGGGCGGTGCTGCGGCGTGTCGAGACCATCAATCGTACGGCGAGCGCGATTGTTCAGGGCGATCTTTCGCGGCGTGTTCCGACTCAGGGCTCGTCCGACGAGTTCGATCAACTGGCCCTCACGATCAACGTGATGCTGGAACAGATCCAACGACTCATCGAAGGAGTGCGCAACGCGTCCAACGTCGTGGCCCATGATTTGCGAACTCCATTGGCGGAGTTGCGGACGCGGCTCGAAACGTTGCTTCGCACACGGCCGCCGCCGGAGGCAACGTTCGAGGAAATTCAAAATTCCGTTGCCGACATCGACAGGATTGTTAGCGTCTTCAACGCACTGCTTCGGCTCGCGGAAATTGATTCCGGGGTTCGCCGTGCCGGGTTCCGCGATGTCGATCTGACACAGATAACCAACGAACTGATGGAACTTTATGAGCCCCTGGCGGAGGACAAGGAGATCGCGTTCACCATCGATGCACCTGAAGGCCTGTCAGTTCACGGTGACCCAAACCTTCTGGCACAGGCGATCGGCAATCTTGTCGACAACGCGATAAAATATACACCGCGGCATGGCCAGGTGTCATTGCGCATGGCGCCGGTTGCCGAAGAACGCCTGCGGGTCGTGGTCGCGGACAACGGCCCAGGCATCACGAACGCTGACAAACTGAGGGCAACGGACCGCTTCTACCGCGGCGATCGAGGCTCGGATGCGGAAGGAATTGGATTGGGCCTGAGCGTTGTTGATGCCGTGGCGCGGCTGCACGCCGGCACGCTTATTCTGACGGACAATTGCCCTGGTCTTGTCGCGACGTTGCTATTGCCGCGGAACCCCAACGCACAAGCTGTGCCTTCAGCCCCGTCGTGATGGACTCTCGGGCGCCGTTTCGCCCCCAGCCAAAGCGGCCGGGGGCAAGGCGACAGTCAGGCCTGCAACACGCGTTGCGTCTGAATTCCCAGTCCTTCGACGCTCAACCGCATGACGTCGCCTGGCTGCAGGAATACTGGCTCCGGTTTCACGCCCTGACCGACGCCAGGAGGCGTGCCGGTCGCGATCACGTCGCCGGCGTGCAGCGTTATGAAGTGGCTGACATAGCTGACCAGTTTCCGCACTCCGAATATCATCGTTTTCGTTGTTCCGTTCTGCATCTTCTTGCCGTTGACCTCGGTCCAAAGCGCGAGGTTCTGTGGGTCAGGCACCTCATCCTTTGTCACCATCCATGGCCCGGTCGGTCCGAATGTATCGGCCCCCTTGCCTTTGTCCCAGGTGCCGCTGCGTTCAAGTTGAAACTCGCGTTCGGACACATCGTTGCAGACGCAATAACCCGCGACGTGGTCCATGGAATGCGCCTCGCCGACGTAACGCGCGGTGGTCCCAATGACGATCCCAAGCTCGCATTCCCAGTCCAGCTTCTTTGACTCCCGTGGGCGCATCACATCGTCATTCGGCCCGCAGAAGGCGCCCAGAGACTTGAGGAAGATGATCGGCTCTTTCGGCACCGGCATGCCGGCTTCGGCGGCGTGATCCGCGTAATTCAATCCGATGCAGATGTAATTCACCGGCCGCACGACGCAGGGCCCGATCCGCGGATTGCCCTCGACCCGAGGCAGTGACGCCGGGTCGAGACCGGCCAGCATCTTCAGCGATCCCGGTGACAGCGCGAAGCCGTCGATGTCTCGCACAACGCCGGCCAGGCAGCGGATCGCCCCGTCCTTATCCAGCATCGCGGGTTTCTCGGCCCCCGCGGGACCATATCGTAGCAGCTTCATCGCCGTCTCCCCAAAATTTAAAGTGTCAGCCCGCCATCGATCACGACGGCCTGACCAGTGATGAATTGTGCCGCATCTGACGCCAGATAAACAGCCAGTGCGGCAATTTCCTCCGGCGTGCCCAGGCGGCCCATGGGCTGCCTGGCGATAAACACTTCCCGTGCCGCCTCGATCGACCCCGCGGCCGCCGCGTTTACCGCGATCCGCTCATCCAAACTCGGCGTATGCACCGTTCCTGGGCACAGGCAGTTCACCCGGACGCCCCGGGTCACATAGTCCGCCGCCACCGAGCGGGTCATGCCAATCACCGCCGCCTTGGTCGCGGAGTAGACGAAGCGAGACGGCACGCCCTTCAGGCTCGACGCGACAGAAGCCATGTTCAGAATCACGCCGTGCCCGCGTTCCAGCATGCCCGGCAGGAATTCGCGCATGGTTCGGAACATCGACCGGCAATTCAGCTCGAACGCGAAGGTCCATTCATTCTCGGTCGCGTCCAGGACTGTTCCCTGATGCACGAACCCCGCGCAGTTGAACAGGATGTCGACCGGGCCGGCGTCCCGCGCCGCGCGCGCGATGTCGGCTTCATGCAAGACGTCCAGCTTCGCGATGCGAATTTTATCAGTGGCGATGGCGCGCAGTTTTTCCTCGTCCACGTCGGTGGCGATGACATGAGCTCCGGCCTCGGCGAAGGCCAAAACGGTGGCTCGGCCGATGCCCTGACCAGCGGCTGTGACAAACGCTGTTTTGCCGGCGAGCGCGGTGGTCATGACGGTCTCCTTTTGCTTTGCCCGGTTACCTGAGCGCGCCGGACGCAAGATCACGCCAGACTATAAATCCGAGCTGAGACCGGGTGAAATACTCGATCAGGTCGTCGGCCACCTGGACGGGAGGCGGCCTACTTCGAGGTGACGCTGACCGCCGCGACCTTCGGGGCGGCACCGGAGACGATCGCCAAATCAAGCGAAGCAGCAAGACAGGCGTAGCCGCGATCCGAATGATGCAACCCATCCGCGCCGATCATATCGGTCGCGGTGGGGTCGGCGGCCGCCCAGGCTTGCATCAGAGCCGCCCGGGAAAATAATGGAACGCCGTGCGCCTTCGCCTCCTTGGCGATGATGTCGCGATACACGTCCCTTTGCGCCTCGGGCGGCATATGGGGGGCGATCTGGTAGTCCATCAGGACGATATCGCTCCCAACCGTCGCGAGCCGCCGCAAACCCTCATCCACCATCGAATCAAACTGGCCTGGGTCCATGGCGCGCAACGCCTCGTTGGTCCCCACCTGCCAGATCACCAGCGTTGGGTGGGCGACGACCACATCGGCGTCAATGCGTGGGAGAACCGAGTCAACCAGTTGCCCGCCAATGCCACGGTTCAAAACGGTTACATTGAGATCTGGCCAGCTCGCGCCCAGCAAAGTCTGAAGGCGGGCCGGATAGGTTCGGTCCGGCGCGCTCGCACCGGCGCCCTCAGTGGAGGATGATCCCAACGCGACGACCGTGATCGGCAAATCACGCGCGATCGCCGCGCGGGTCACCGGCAAATTGAGATGCATGGGCAGTCCGGGCGGACAGGCCGGCTCGGCGGCGAACGCATTCGCCGTCAGAAGCAACAGCGCGAACCCGCCGAAGGCCGCGCGACTGGCCAGGCGCGAGGTAGCAATGACCCCGCGCCGCGTTTCAGCGCACGGCACCGGCGATGCTCTCAGCCAGGACTTCCGCCATGCAATCATAGAGCTTCCGCGCAACCTTGACCCTTTCGTCGGCTTCAGTCGCGTCCAGGTCGAGGAAGTCATTGTCACTCCAAAAGCGCATGAGTTCATAGCGATCCAGTATCGGTACGGCGGCATCCTCACCGACTCGGAGGACGGCGCCCCGATACGGGTACAAGTTCACCACCCGCGCCACGCTCGGCGCGTATTGCAACGTCATCAGGATGAGATCGGCACCGGCAGACCTGATTTTGCCAACTGTGTCACTGACGTCACCGATGAAGGTATCCAGGTCATCGCCACGGCCAGCGGCACTCGCGCCTGGACCCCATATTACCAGAGCAGGTTTCGCGGCCGCAAGGTCGGCGTCAAGTTTCTTTTGTACGTCGGCGTCGGGTTGCAGTGACACGGCCCGTACGACGACATTGACCTTAAGTCCAGGAAATTCCGCCGTCAGACGCGCGGCGAGCCGGGACGGATAGGTGAACTCGCTACCGTGTGCCGGCGCACCCAGGGTCGCCGCTCCGCCAAGCACCATCATGGTCAGGGCTCGCTGACCGATCGCGGCTTTGGTCGCTGGCAAGGCGTCATCCGGAATGACGAACGAGCCCGGCGTAGGACAACTCGCCGCCAAAATCGGCCGGGCAACGCCAACCAACAAGGCCAGTGACAGTGGCACTAGCCAGGTCCTCACGTCAGTTCCCGCCGCGGTGCAAGCGGGACCCTGCCGCCCGCCTTGAACCAGGCCAGCAACAGACCTGCGCCAAACATGATCAGCAATCCGGCCAGGTTCATCAGGACCTGAACAGTGATCCCGTAGCCTGTGAGGTTCAGGACGAAATTGGCCAGGACCGCGAGCAGGATGCTCAGGCAGAAGACCTGAAGTGAGTTCTGTCCACACAGCACAACCAGCCAGCCGGCCCGACAGGTAAGCCATCGCGCGTCGCGCGGCACATAAGTGCCAACCAGGGCAGCGAGAGCCAACACGCTCAACAAGCGGGCTGGCGGCAACATCGTCTTATCGAACCACATTTCCGGCAGGACGATGTATTCGGGAATTCGGTCGATGGCGTCATGGAGCGACCAGGATGCGCTGATCAGGGCTGCGACAACGGCGAAAGCCAATGCGATCCGTGCGAACCATATTGAGTGAGGCAGCCAGTCTTGCATCCTGGTCCGGGTGAAGCCCAGGCACACACCAATGGTGAACAGGAACTGCCAGGCAAACGGGTCGAAGTACCACAACCTCCCCGCCGGAAAGCCGGGCATGTTCCAACCGAGCAGAAGGGTGGCAAGGTAAAGCAGGAATGACGGGATCAGCCCCAACAGAACATGCCGGCGGAGCGCGAGAATCAACAGCGGCAATACGAGCAGCAGTGCGATGTACAGCGGCAAAATGTTTAGCAGCGAGGGTTGAAACTGCAACGACAGCACGCGAAGGAACGCCTCCCCCGGATCGTTCAGGTAGTCGCCGACCTGGAGCTCATCCGCGAACAACGGATTGTACAGGAATTTCAGAGTATAACCGACCTCGGCGTTGAACACCATGAAAAGGCAAATATGCGCGACGTAAAGCTGCCAGACCCGGCGATAGATGCGCGCGATCCCCATCGCCACCCCCTCCCGGTCGAATACTGGAGCATAGGCCAGCGCGGCGGTGTAGCCGGAAATGAAGATGAAGACCTCGGCCGCGTCGCAAAAAGCGAACGAGCGCAATGTGAAGTAGCTGATCGTGTTGTCCGGAATGTGGTCGATGAAGATGAACAGCAATGCCAGGCCGCGAAAAAAGTCGAGCCGATAGTCCCGGTTCGCCCCTTTGCGGGCGCCGGACGGTGCTATCGCATCCTTGGTTATCTCAGCCGCTCGCGGCATCCGTTCCAACGTTCGATTGATGGCTGGCATCTCGCGACCAACCAGGGTCGTTATAGCAGGACTGTCGCGCGGTGCTGTCTACCTCGCGCCGGTGACTGCTCCGGCGTAGGCTGCCGCTTTGACCCGAGCCGCCGCCGTGACGAGAAACTTCATTTCACTCGCAAACTAACCCGAACGGCGCCGCCGTCGGCGTCCAATATGGTCAACCGATAGAATCCCGGCGCTGGCGGAACCCAGGAAATTTCTCGTCGCGCCGGGTCGGTCTCCAGCGGAGCGCCGTTCATCAGGAATGTGAGTGGCCGCTGCCCGCCCATCGCCCGCAGCGTCACTGGCCCATCACCGCTTACCACCGCGTTTGGTGGCGGGAACAACAGCCGCAACGCGTTCGCCGACGAGACGGCGTTGGCGATTGGCTGTCTGATTTCCAACCCTGGGTCTCGGGGCGCGGCGGGCAACATCTCAAACACCCGGGCGAGCAATGGCAACGCGAGGCCCCGGCCCGTCGCCCCCGGCAGCGGGGTTCCATCCGGCCGTCCGACCCAGGCACCTACGACGTGTGCCCGGTCAAACCCCAACGCCCAGGAGTCGCGGCTGCCCCAACTCGTGCCGGTCTTCCAGGCGACGCCGGGTATGCCCGAGTCAGGCAGACGCTGCGTCAACACGGATGCGATTGCCTCAGCCGCGCGAGTCTGTAGGAATGGACCGCCACGAGCGACCAACTCCGGCAGCAGTTTCGGTGTGGCGGCGGATCCGTCAGTCGCTAAAGCGGCGTAAAGACCGGTCAGATCCCGCAGCGTGATTCCCGCACCGCCTAAAGCCAATGGCAGCGACGGCGCCGCGCCGTCCGGCAAATGCAGCGTGACCCCAGCCAGCCTGAGCCTTGCAGCGAACCGGGCCGGGCCGACCTGCGCCAAAAGTGCCACCGCGGGCACGTTCAGCGAGCGCCGCAAGGCGTCCGCCGCCGTGACCGCTCCCGCGAATCCGCGGTCGAAGTCCTCGGGTGCGTAGGCGCCGAAGTGGCGCGGCAAATCCTCCACCTGTGTCTCCGGACCGGCGATGCCATCCTCGAAGGCGATGGCGTAAATAAATGGCTTCATCGCCGACCCCGGCGAGCGCACGGCCCGTGTCAGGTCAAGCGCGCTCGCGCGGGCCTCGCTCAACCCTTCGCCGCCTGAAACGATGGCGCGGATCTCTCGCGTATGGGCGTCGAGCACAAGCAGAGCCAGGGACGCGCGTTCTGGCAACCGCCGCAGTTGATCGGATGCCATTCGCTCCAAAGCGATCTGCAACGGCAGATCAAGCGTTGTCACGACACGCGGCGTGCCCACCAGCCCGGCGACCGCCTGTCGCGCATACTTCGGCATTGGTAGGCGAGCCCGCGGAATGTCCTCTCGTTCTGTAAGCGCATCGGTCGCCAGGATTCTGTCGCGCATGGCGCGTGCGGCCTCTGGGTGGCGATCCGGCCTCAGTGCCTCCGGCCGCCGCGGAATTCCCACCAGCAGCGCCGATTGGGCCGCATCCAGGTTCCTGGCCGAAGTACCAAACCACGCGATCGAGCCTGCGCGCACGCCCTCCAGGTTCCCGCCGTATGGCGCCAGGGTCAGCCAGATGCCAAGGATTTCGCGTTTGGAGTAATGCCACTCAAGTTGCAACGCCCGTGCGATTTCGATTAGTTTTGAACGCACCGTTCGCGGCCGCGGTTCCAACAATCGTGCCGCCTGCATTGTCAGGGTCGAACCGCCGGACACGACGCGGCCCGCGCGGAGATCCTGAAACGAGGCGCGAAGCAGGGACAAAGGGTTCACGCCGGGGTGATGCCAGAACTGGCGATCCTCGGTGGCGATCAGTGTGTCGAGTAACACCGGCGCGACGTCATTGATCGTCGCACGGAACCGCCAAACACCGCCAGGCGCTGGAAACAGTACGACAGCGCGGCCCTGACGATCCACGATCTCTGACCCGGTGGCGGCCAGACGAGAGAGGTTCGGTGGGAACAGGCGGTCGAAACTGAATGCCGCGGCCGCGAGAACCACCAAAGAAACGGTCAACGCGCTGACGAGGAGAACGTTGCGCCCCCGATGCATTATCCCGTCCCCTCGCCGTCATCCCCGGACTCGGCATCATGGGAGTCGTACATCCGCGGAACGAATTCAAGTCGCCTCTTCAACGTCATGGCTCGGTTCGTCCGGGCCACCCGTCGCCGCACTGAACTCGGGCAGGTGGCCCGGACAAGCCGGGCCATGACGTACGTAGCAGGCGGCCCCATCATTCCGCGGACAAAACCTTGATTCGTGCCGTCGCCTGCCGGGCGAACATGGCTGGCCGGTACATGTCGCTCAGCTCCGCACCAGGCAGTTCAAAAGAACCCGGCGTGACCGCGCGCAAGCGGACCGCCACGCGGAAGCTTGGGGAGTCTGACGCCAAGGGTACGATGGCGGCGTAACGATCATCAGCGGCGGGTTGCGCCTCGGTGGCAGACAGCTTGTCCAGCCATGCCATGCCAGGCACGGCTCCTTCACTGAGGCGTCCAACAATTTCCCAACCGGCCGGCAGACCTTGGACGACGAGAGCGCGGTGCTCCTGACCGTCCTCGGCGCGGCCCTCCAACAGCAGCACGAAAGTGTTGTTCTGGCGCAACGTATCCAGATCGAGCGGTGTACCATCGTTGTGCAGGAACTTTCTCGTGATGCGCATGCCGGACCGCGCGGCCGGCGGAGCCTCCGTTAGCACGCCGGTGATTGAGATTGACTCCCAAACGGGCCGCTCACCTGAATTGCGAACCGTGACCGGACCGGTTATTGCCGCGGCCACTGACGAACTCGGGGGCAGGTCACGTCCATCGAGCCGGATTTTCGTGGGCTGCCCATCTTTGCCGAGCACCGCGGCGGCGGCGATCGCCCAGGCTTCTTCTTGCGTGGAGAGATAGACCGATTTCAGATCGGCGCCTGGCAGCGCCGCGGTCAACGCGGCCAGACGTTGCGGCAGCAACCCGCTTTCTTTCAACAAGACGACCATCGCGAGTTGATCGCGTAACGCGGTGCCGTAATCCTTGTACCAGAACTTCCGCGCCGGCGCATTCAAAGCCGCGGTGAACGCGGCCTCAGCCCGCGGCTGGTCGTGCGCCAGCATCAACGTCGCCCCGAGTTGTGCCTTCGACAGTGGCGTCGGAAGTTGACCGATGTCCTCCGCCAGCACCCGCGCCGCGCCCGGCCGTCCCTGTCCGGCGCGCGCGAGAACGTACAGTCGATACGCCTGTGCCGCTTTTGCCTCTGGTTCGGTGCTCTCATCGTCCGCCGCGTCGCCGAGGAATTTGAATGCATCCGCCAGAGCCTGATCCGGCACGGTCGTGCCGGCCGCCTTGGCGCGCAACAGGAAATCCACCGCATAGGGCGTCAACCACGGCTCCGCGTCACCCGACGCGGTCCACAGAGCGAAGCCACCGTCGAAGCGTTGCCGATCCAAAACAGAGAACACCGCGGTTTGCAGTCGCCCCGCGCGGTCCTCGCCCGCCATCGGTCCATCCGGCAGCATCGCCATGGGAAAACCGCGGCTCGTGGTTTGCTCCAGACATGACCAGGGGTAGTTGGCGAGTTCCTTGGTGATCCCGGCGGCGTCATAGCGGACGGGTCCGCCAAACATGGCCGATGCTCGCCACGTTCCTTGAATGAACTTATCGGTTGCCGGCGTAACGCGCGCCTCGGTCCCGGGCGCCAGTTCCCCGCTCACGATGAGCGACATCAGAGGGCGCGACGGCCGTATTGTGATCGCCGTATCGCGCAGCAGGTTGAACCCGCCCGGTCCGGTGATTGAGAGCTTCACGATTCCGCGTCCCGCACCGGTGGCATGCAAGACCGTCCCCGGTACCGCGCGCTGACCAGGTTCAAGTGTGGCGGACACAGTGTCATCGCCGGTAATCGACAATGGCCCCTCGGTACTGATCACGGCCTTCGCCTCGCCGGCTGGCAGGTCGATATTGTGCAGCAGCACAGATAGCCGCGCGTCGTCACCGGGAGCGAGGAATCGTGGCAGCAACGCCTCGGCGATCAGCGGGTCACGCACCACGAGGTCGGTTGACGCTGAGCCAATCTTGTTGCCTTGCCAGGCCACGACCATCAGCCGCACCTGCCCATTGAAGTCCGGAATGTCGACCGTGATGGTCGCGGTTCCATTCGCCCCGGCCTGCACCGGCGGCGCGAACCAGGTCACCGTCCGAATTGGGATGTCCGGCAGCGGCGTGCCGCCATCATCGCCGCCTTGCTTCAGCAAGGTCGCTTCGCCCTCACCAGGCGCGATCAACCTGCCCCAGTCATCGCGGATGTCCAGACCAAGACGCCGCCGAGCCAGGTAATGCGCCGCCGGATCAGGCGAGGCGAACCGCGTCAGCCGGAGAATACCTTCGTCCACCACCGCCATCGTCAACCAGGCGCCAGGCGCCGCCTTCACGGGTACGCGCAGCCGGACACGCGGCAAAGTCTTGTCGGGAACTTCGATACTGACCGCCATCGTCCGTGCCGCCGGATCGACGCCGACCCAGGTCAGGCCCAGAGCACGCCCAGGCCGGACGCCGGCTCCACCGCGAAACACGTGTACAGCGACATAGGCACCGGGGCCCCAACTCGCCTCAACTGGGACATCGACCGTGGTGCCGCTCTCGGGGATCGTTAGATTTCGCGATGCCAGCACTTTGTCCGACAACACCAGAAGCGTCGCCTCGCCCGCGAAGGGCGGCGCGATGTGGATACGAACGGATTTTCCAACTGGCACGGACTTTCGGTCGGCGGATACATCGACCCGATCCGGTACATCAGGACTGTCGGACGATGTCCATCCGGAACGGAATCGGTATGACGTCACCGCCATTCCACCGGCCTGTGCCACCTCTATTCGGTAACGGCCGAAATCAACGCGTTTGGCGAAATGGAACGGCTGTCCGTCCGGGATCGAAATGTCCCGCGTCTCGAGCGGTTCATCCTTCCAGACCGTCTCGTAACTCGCGAGCGAGCCGTGCATGACCATCCGCCAGTCCGGACGCTCCCGCACCAGGCGTAGTTTCGCCGTCATCGAGGTGCGCGTGCCGTCTGGTTTTACCGCCGCGATATCGAACGCGGCTTCGGCCTGCGCGTCCACCGCGTCGTCCGGGAACAAGGGCTTGATGCCGATGGACGGCCCCGACTGCTGAACCGGCATCGAAACGGTTGCCCGTGAGGCCCGCCCCGAAGGGTCGTCGACCTCGACATCGATCTCAGCCCGTACAGGCCGCGTCACATCGGGCGCTTTGTCGATCAGCACCGGCAGAGTGGTGTGGCCATCAGCGTCGGTGTCGTCCATCGCGAGGTCGCGCGAGTCGGGCGCGTAAGTCTCATTCACCAGGCCAATGTGGTAGCCGGACAACGCCGGAAATGGATCGGGATCGAGAACGAGGCGGAGCCTACCCTTGCCTGTCAGCCCCGCCGCGGGCGCACCATACAGGAACCGAGCCGAGACCGGCACCGACGCCGGCTGACCAGGGATCAGAACTGGTGGTACCGGTCCAGCTTCCACGGCCATGCGATCAGGAACGAACGCGTCAACGCGAAAATCCATGGAGCCAATCGGCGGCGACTTTGGATCGGCGTTGATTTCGACGTGCCACATCCCCGCCGCGGCACCGCTGGACAACACCACTGGCAAATAAATCGACGCGTCGCCGGTGCGCGGTGGCGTGGTTCGCAGGAACACCTGGCCGTTCGGCCGTTTGATGGTGACGGTGGCTGGGATATTGGCCGGCATGCCGGCGGCGTCGCGCAGCATCGCCATCACCTGAACAGTCTCGCCGGGTCGATAAATCCCCCGATCCAGCCAAACGAATGCGTCCAGCGGACCGGGGTGCGGCAATCCCTCAACACCGCGGTCGGACAGATCGAAGGAGGCGACGTTCAGGTCCAACGCGGCGAAATCGTCGTCCGTCCCGAACGCATGCAGCGCGGCCGGCGCCTGTGGGCCTTCGCCCAGTAACAGGGGCGCCGGGAAATGGGCAAAACCCTGCGCATCAGTTCTCGTTTCGGCCAATATGTCATTGTTCGTTGCCAACAAAGCGAGCCGTACGTCGGCACGCGGCTTCGCATCCGAATAGCCGCGCACCTGCACCGTCAGGCCGTCGGAGCCGCGCCAGACCGTCGGCGCCAGGTCGGTGCGCAAAATGATCTGCACGGCGGATGAATCGTCGTCTTTGCTGGTGCCGTCGCCTGGCTGAGCGATCAAAGCGTAAAGGCCTGGACCGGATGTCGTCAGTGCATCCGGGAACGGCAACGCGGTGCGCGCCGGCTTGTTGACTTCCCATTTCGTGACCTGTGACGAGCCGGTCCAGACTTCGCGGCCGGATTGATCGGCCAGATTGTTCGCCCGCCAGACATCGACCGGTTCGCCCATTTTCGATCGCCGCAGGTATTGGGCGACGTTGCGCTCAGTCAGGCGGATCAGCCGAAATGAGACGGCTGAAAGGTTTATCGTCGTCATCGTCACCGAGGGATTCTGCCCGCGCGGCAGCACGAAGACCCTCGTGTCGAAAACGATCCGCCGCGGCAGATTGGGGATCGCGACTGGCAGCCGGGTTTCCTTCACGAGAGTCAGCCCACCCTCACCAGGCATCCCCGCGCGCAATGTGATCTGCGTGGTCGTGCCGGGCGGCAGGCCGGAGACGCAAATTTGATCGCCCTCGCGCGTGATCGCACTGTCCGGAACGGGAGGTGTCAGACGCACCCAGTCCTGGGGCGCGAAATCGGAGCGTCGTACCGGCGGCACGGTGAAATCGATACAGGCGCGCGGCGGGTCCGCGTCAGCCTCAGTGTTTACCTTGCGAACGAGCACGCCAACCGCTCGCTGCATGTCCGCCAGGTTTTTTTGATAGGTGGGATTATCCGGCGCCCGTTGCACGATTGCTTGCAGTACCAGTACCGCTTGTGGGTCGCGGTCCAAGGCGTGCAAGGCGTCCGCCATCAATCGCAGGCCCTGTATTTCCGCCTCTCCGGGCTGGCTGTTGCTGAAGCCCATCCAGGCGGCGAACAGCGCCAGCTTCGGCTCCGGTGGCACACGTCGCATTTGCGCTGTCGCCAGATCGAGAAACTGTTTCGCCGTGGTCTCGCCCTGGGCCACGCGTGCTTCCAACGCCGTCACGGCGCCGGGCCAATCCTGCTTCGCGATCGCGGCGGCGGCCTGCAACTCGGCGGCTTTCCGCGCGCCCGGCGTACCTCCGGCGGGAAATCGTTTGGTCAGGCCGTTGACGTAGGTCTGCGAGTCGCGTTGCAGGCCGGGAAGTTCCAGGTTGTCGGCGCGCGATGGAGTAATGCCCAGAAGAATCCAGGAGAGTATGAGCAGAAGTCTGACCGCCATCGTACGTCTCCCGATCCTGTTGCAAGGACTATAGCAGCGCGTGCGATCGATGGGAGAGCGAAACCTGTCGGAATGAGCCGGCGATGACGACGAAGGCGGAGCCTCAGTTATTCACTGGGGGCGGTGCGACCGGCGACATTGGCAACCCGGCGGCCTGCCAGGAATCGCGCCCACCGCGGTACCAATACACGTTCGTGTACCCCAGATCGAGCGCGCGCAAAGTCGCGTTATGCGCCAGCCAACACATCCGGGACGCGCAGAAGAAAACCAGCGGCCGCGATTTATCGTGCCCGGTCAGTTGCGAGAGATGCAGGTCGAACCACGCCTGAACGTCATCATCCATATGGCGTCCGACGCCCGCGTCACGCAGCCAGATCGCGTTCGGCAGACTGACGCTTTGCTGGCCGCCAATGACGTCGACCAGGACGGGCCGTTGGGGCGAGTTCAACATGCTCTGCAACGCGCGGGTCGTGATCGTATGCGCCCCTTCGATATGCGTGGGCGTGGGCGCGTCGAAGTCGTGCAGATGGAGGGTATTGGTCGGCGGCACGCCGTAATCCACGGTTTCATCGGCGAAAGTCGCGCGCGGATTGATCGGCTCGGTTGGGGTGTCGTTCCCGGCATCCGCCGGGACGAATTCAGCCGGTTGATCGGATGCCAACGGGGCCGCGGCGGGGGGCGGATTGGATGCGGCCGGTGGAACGGTGGAGGCGAGCGGCAACGACGTATAGGCCCCGCCGGGCGTCGGCTGCGAGTTCCAGCTTACCGGATAGGCTTGTGGATAGGCTGCCGGGTAGGCGCGCGGGTAATACGCCTGGGGATACGGCCGCCAATACCCCGGAGGCTGATAAACGCACGCTGAAACAACGAGACTGGCCGCGACGGCGAAGAGATTACGTGACATCATTGCAACCCCCCGGAAGCGTTCTGAATCGAAGAGTATCAGGAATTCAGCCCGCGAGCACGAAATTCCACATTAAAAATTAAATTGTGATGATCCGTTGGTTTTCGCCGCGCGGATGGCCGATCAACCGGTGGCCCGGAGTGCCCCGACCGCGACCGGCGTCTCCTCGCCAAGAGTGTGCCGGGTCATCGTGAAGGACACCACCGCGCCAATAACCGACAATGCCCCCGCCAGCACGAAGGCGGAGGAGAAGCTGCCGGTCGCCTGCACGATGTAGCCTGTGATGATGGGCGCCAGCAGACCGAAGACATTGCCGCCAAGCACCATGAAGGCGAAAGCCCGGCCGCTGTCCGCTCGCGAGCGCAGCAAATCGTTACAGAGCGCCGCGTTGGTGGCGGTCGCCGTGCCGCCAAAACTGATCGGGAAGATCGTCAGCACGATCACCAGAGTGAGCGAGTCGACAAACGGAATCGCCATGCCGAGCGCACACAATGCCAGGCAGGTCACGACCACGATGCGTCTCGCCCCGTCGCGCATTGTTTCTGCCGTCAGGATTTTGTCGCCGATCCAGTTGGCGAGGATGATGACAGCCGCGCCGATGAAAAACGGCACGGATGTGTAGGCGCCAGATTTCATGATTGAAAGTCCGCGCGCGGTTTGCAGGTAATCAGGCAGCCAACTCAGGTAAAGATAGACGGAATAGACCCCGCAACCCTGAGAAAGCGCCAGTCCCCACATCGAGGGCGAGCGCAGCAAACCGCGATAACCGACACCTCCTTCTGGCATTGGTTCAGTCCCGTGGCGCTCCGCCAGAATCTTTCGCCGCTCCGGTTCGGGGATCCAGCTCGTTTCTTCCGGGGTCGAGACAAAAATCAGCCATGCCGCGACCCAGACCAGACCGATCAAGCCGGTGACGACGAAAGACCAGCGCCAGGATGTCTCGGCGATCAACCACGCGACCAGCGGGGCGCTCAATGCCGGTCCGAGCAACGTTCCGGCCTGGATGCAGCCGACCGTCAGGCCGCGCTCGGTGTAGGGCGCCCAGTCGCGAACGCTGCGGTAGCTGACCGGGAAGGTGGGAGCCTCGCCGGTGCCGAGGCCGAGACGGGTCAGTAGCAAGGTGACGAAGCCGACCGCGGCCCCACTGAGCATTTGGGCGATAGACCAAAACGCGGCTCCGATGGCGGCGACGCGATGAGCGCCCAAACTGTCCACCAGCTTGCCGCCCGGCAGCATCATCACGACGTAGGCCCACAGAAACGAGGAGAACAGATAGCCAAGCGCCACTGGTGACAGGCCAAAGTCTCCAGCGATCGAGTGCCCGGCTACCGACATGTTGATGCGATCGAGGTAGCAGATCACATTGAACAGGAAGAGCAGGAAAAACACCCAGTAACGGCGGTGCGTCATCGTCGTCTCCGTTTCCTCAACTTTTGTCGTGTTGCCGGTTAACGTAGCAGAGCCGTTCCACAAGTCGAATCACGCGCGCCAGCCGGTCCGGGTTGCCGCGTGCCGGCGGAAATGCTGTAGTTCCGGATAACGCGGACGTTCACGCCCTTCATCGGGGAAACCGCACAACAAGCGTCGGTGCTACCGGTGCGAAACGGAGAAAACGAACATGGCCATCAGGACAGGCCTGAAACGGCGCCAGGTAATCGCGGGCGCGACAGGGATGTTGGCGTCACCGTTGATCGCGCGCCACGCGCTCGCCGAGACGCGTGGCGTGAGCGATACGGAAATCGTCATCGGCTGCATGACCGATCTGTCGGGCGTTACCGCCGTGCAAGGCACCAATAACGCTCAGGCGCTGCGTATGGCATTCGACGATGCCAACGACAAAGGTGGAATCCATGGGCGCAAGGTCCGCCTGGTGATTGAGGACATGCAATACATCGTGCCGAAAGCGGTGCAGGCGATGAATAAGCTGCTCAATCTCGACAACATCTTTTTCGCGATCGCCAATGGCGGAACGCCGCACAATGATGCGGTGCTGCCGGCAATGATCGAGAAAGGTGTACCGAACATTTTTCCGCTAACCTGTGCCCGGTCGATGTACGAACCACTGAATCGTTACAAATACGGTCAGTTCGCGTCATACTACGATCAAATGCGCGCCGGAGTGAAATACTTCGTCGAAAAGCGCGGCAAGAAAGTCATCGGTTCGATGTATCAGGACACCGATTTCGGCAAGGATGTGCATGCTGGTGTCGTGGCGCAAACCGAGGCCATGGGGATGAAAGTGGCCGGCATCGCGGCATCGCGGCCGACGGATACCGACTTTAACGCGGCGCTGGCGAAACTGCGTGACGCCAACTGCGATCTGATCTGCATGGGGACCATCGTCAAAGACACCACGATCATTCTGCAGACCGCGCGGAAGATGGGCTGGAACGTCGACTTTTGCGGCCAGTTCGCGAGTTACTCGACTGCGGTCGCGGAAGCTCCCGGCGAACCGGCCGAGGGCTTCTATTCCATGTCTCCTGGGCTTTACGCGTATCCCGATGATCCGCGTGCCGCGGTGCAGGATGTCGGGTCTCAGTATCGCAAGAAGTTCGGGATCGACATCAATTATCTCGGCGAGGCGGGCTGGACGGCCGCCACATGCATGATTGACGTTCTGCAACGCGCCGGACGCGATCTGACGGTGGATAGCCTGGTCAAATCGCTGGAGAGCATGGACCATTGGCGGGACATCTTCGGTTCCCCGCCGCTGAGCATGAGCCCGGCCAGCCACCATGCCTCCAACCAATCCTTTTTGTCGGTGGTGAAAGCGAAGCGGTGGGCTCCGGTCGAGCCGGAGCCGTTGAGTTACTGAGGGGCGGCTGAGAGTCAACGCAACCTTCGGATGGCGATCCGGCCGGGCAGGGCCCACATTGCCGGCATGAACGACATGATCACCAACGACCTGGCGCCGGACGAGCTTCTCTGGCAGACGGTCCTGAACCGGCGGCAAGGAGAATTCCTCTACGCCGTCACCACCATGGGCATCTATTGCCGGCCGACCTGCCCGTCGCCCCGGCCGCTGCGCAAGAACGTGCGCTTCTTTGACTCCACCGTACTGGCTGAGGCGGCGGGTTTCCGTGCCTGCAAGCGGTGCGATCCGAAAGGCGATCGGGAACGTCTCGGACAGGCGGTGGTCCGAGATGCCTGCGCGGCGATCGAGGCGGCGGAAACCATGCCCTCGCTGGATATGCTGGCGAAACGCGCCGGCTACTCGCGGTTCCACTTCCTGCGGATGTTCCGCGATCACACCGGCGTGACCCCGCGCGGCTACGCCGAAGGTGTCCGGGCCCGGCGGTTGCAATCGGCGCTGGCGGGCGGGGCTCGGGTCGCCGACGCGGTTGCCGAGGCGGGATTTGGCTCCGAAAGCCGCGTCTATGAAAAGACCGGGTCGATCCTGGGCATGACCCCGGGCGCGGCGCGGCGTGGCGGTGAGGGCGAGATGATCCGCACGGCGTTCGCCGATTGCCCATTCGGCCGCCTGCTGGTGGGCACCACCGACAAAGGCGTCTGCTTCATCGGCTTCGCGGAGCCGGACGACGCGCTGATGGGCGACCTGCGCCGCCGCTTTCCGCGTGCGCGCTTCGCCGCCGGCGATGCCGGGCTCGGGGACACGCTCGCGGCGGTCCTGACGTTCCTGGAGGAGCCGAAGCAGTCGCTCGACCTGCCGCTAGACCTGCGTGGGACGGCATTCCAGCAACGGGTGTGGAAGACGCTGTGCCAGATCCCGGTCGGCGAGACCCGGACCTATGGCGAGTTGGCGCGGATGATGGCGGAACCGAAAGCGGTCCGCGCGGTCGCGCGATCCTGCGCGACAAACCCGGTCGCTCTCGCGGTGCCCTGCCATCGGGTGATTGGTCAGGATGGCAGTCTGACAGGCTACCGTTGGGGCGTCCCCCGCAAGAAGGCGCTACTGGAGAAGGAACAGGCGGCGGTGGCTGTTCGAGCCTAACCGGCCACCGCCTCATCGAGATCCTGGCCCCACATTTTTTCCAGCCCGTACATGGCGCGGGCCTCCGGCATGAACAGATGCACCACGATGTCGCCGGCATCGATCAGCACCCAGTCCGAGCCGCCCAATCCCTCGATCTGCACCCGCTTTTGACCGGCGGCATGCAGCTTTTCCCGTAAATGCTGCGCCATCGCGGTAATCTGCCGATCCGCGAGTCCCGAGGCGATCACCATCCGGTCGCAGAACATCGCCTTCCCGGTCAAATCGAGGGTGATGACATTCTCCGCCTTGTCATCCTCCAGGCTGTTCACGATCAACTTTTGCATCGATTCCACACGCGACGGTTCCGCGCTGCCTTTCGCGGACCGAGCCGCCGCCATCTTCGGGCCGGCGGCGATGGTCTTCTTGCGCGGCGAGCCCGGCGATGCCGGTGCCTCCACCAGAACGGGCTTCACGGCGCGCTTCCGCGGTCTCGGCTGATGCCGGGCGGGGGAGGAAGGGGGTTTGGGCGTCGAGGCTATGATACGGCTCCTTGGCTGCTGGCTTCGCGGATCGCGGTCGCGGAAGTCGTGTTCTCTGGCGACGGCAGGAATAACCATCCCGAGCGCGCGTTCGCCAGGATGGGCGCTTCATGCGCCGGACGCCGCCCTTGGCGCAAGCACCGCGCCGCCCGACCTGACAGGGCGGCCCTTGTGTAGCCTGGGCGCGGCAGAACCACGAACGGCAGATGCCGGGCAATCTCCCGCCAGCGGTGCCAACGGGGAAACTGCGTCAGGATATCGGCGCCCATGATCCAGATGAAATGCACTCGGGGGAAGCGGCGTCGCAGAATCCGTAGTGTGTCGATGGAATAATGTGTGCCGAACGCGGCCTCGATCGCGGTCGCCAGCACTCGCCGTCCGTCGCCGATCGCCGCCGCCCCAGCCAACCGGTCAGCCAATGGCGCCATTCCGGCCACCGGCTTCAGAGGGTTGCCGGGTGACACCATGAGCCAGACCTGGTTCAACCGAAGGCGTTTCAACGCCAGTTCCGCGACATGGCGGTGGCCGTCATGGGCTGGATTAAACGAGCCGCCCAAAAGTCCCACCCGTGTTCGCCGCTGGTCGCCAAACCGATTGAGCGGGTCAGGCACGCACCTGGCCAGTCCCCCGAATCAAATAGCGGTAAGTCGTCAGTTGCTCCAATCCGACCGGTCCGCGCGCATGGATGCGGCCAGTGGCGATGCCGATCTCGGCGCCGAAGCCGAACTCTCCCCCGTCGCAGAATTGGGTCGAGGCGTTCCAGAGCGCGACCGCGCCGTCGATATGGGCGAGGAAATGTTCGGCTACCGAAGCGTCTTCAGTGATGATCGCATCCGTATGGGAACTGCCGTGGCGGGCGATATGCGCCAACGCCGAGTCCACTCCATCCACGACGGCGACCGAGAGCATCGCGTCCAGCCACTCGGTATCGAAATCCGTATCATTCGCGGCTGGTAGATCCGGTACTACAGACCGAGCAGCTGCGTCGGCGCGAAAGTCACAACCGAGCATCCGAAGATCGCCGACGATCCCCGGAAGCTGAGCGGCGGCGATGGCACGATCAATCAGCAGAGTCTCGGTGGCGCCGCAAACGCCGGGACGACGCATCTTGGCGTTGGCGACGACCCTGCGCGCCATTTCCGGATCGGCCGCGGCGTGGACATAGGTATGGCAGAGCCCCTCGGCATGGGCGAGGACCGGGACGCGTGCCTCCCGTTGCACCCGCTCGACCAGCGACTTGCCCCCCCGCGGGATGATCAGGTCAAGCAAGCCCGCGCCCGCCAGCATCGCCGCGACATAGGCTCGGTCCGCGTTGGGTGGCACCTGGATGCAAGCGCGCGGCAGTCCGGCGGCCTCGAGTCCTTGCACCAGGGCCGTGTTAATGGCCCGAGCCGAATTGAGACTGTCCGACCCGCCGCGCAGGATCACCGCATTGCCGGATTTGAGGCACAACGCCGAGGCGTCCGCGCCCACATTCGGCCGGCTTTCATAGATCATACCGATCACCCCAATGGGCGTCGCGATCCTTTGGATGCGGAGGCCATTTGGCCGGGTCCATTCCTCGAGGATGCGGCCCAGTGGGTCGGGAAGAGCAGCGACGTCCTCCAGGCCCTGAGCCATGGCCTCGACCCGCGCCTCGTTCAGCGTCAGACGATCGCGGAACGCGTTGGTGCCGCTGTAGGCGGCGAGATCGGCGCTATTGGCGGCCAGAATCTGCTGACGATGGTCGCGTAACGACGTGGCCATGATACGCAGCCCGGCATCGCGGCGGTCCGTGCCGGTTGCCGCCAGCACGCGCGATGCTTCCCGCGCCGCGTGAGCCGCGCACCGGAGATGCTGAATGGCTTCCGTCTCGACCTGCATGGGAGGATAGTGGCGCTTTGAGCGAATTGTTTCCAGAGGGAGTTGTTCGGGGCCGGACGATCGGGGTTCAGGCGCCGACACGCTTCAAAGTGAAGTGCAGACCGCACTGCCCGTCCGTGACGTCGCCCTGGATGATGGTGCCGTCGTAAGTTCCGGTCAGCCGCACGCCCGGCAGCGCGCCAGATACCGCCCCATTGGTCAGAACTGAAACCTGGATCTGCTGGTATTCCCACTTGTAGAACATGATACCATTGCGTACGGAGGCGCTGAGCAGGCTTGGCCGCGGACAGGTCCGCCGGAGCACCTGAAACCGCGTGGCGGTTCCGCGATAATCGCCGTCGGGATTGGCCACCACCGTGGCAAGCGGCACGCATGCGCTCAGTGCCAGGCAGCTCAGCATGACAATGCCGCGGATGAAACGCATCATGTTCACGCGATCTCACCCCCACTAAATCGGTCGATCACGCGGGGGCGCCGCCCGCTGGCCATCTAGCGGAGCGACCTGCACGTAATTCGTGTTGTAGGTCGTCGCGCCGCACGGTGCCGAGCGATCCATGGCCAGTGCGTTCGCGCAGCCCTTCGTGTCGGTGCCGCTCGCATCCGGCGTGAACCACGCTCCTTCTTTGATCGAGACCACTCCTGGCGCGATCCGCGCCGTGACGAACGCGGGCAATATCGTGGCGCCTTGCTCATTGAATATGCGCACAGGTTGACCGTTGCTGATGCCGCGGGCGGCGGCGTCCTGAGCGTTCAGCCAGACATCGTCGGGATCCACGCGCGCGAGGCCAACCTGATTGCCGTGCGTCGAATGGGTTCGCGCCCGTGATTTTGGCGAACACAGCATCAGAGGGAATGCCTCATTCGGACCCGGAGGTGCGACCCAGGTCGGCACCGCGGTCATGGCGCCCAGACCATACGGATCTGGTTTCGCCGCCAGCGTCGTCGAATACACCTCGATCTTGCCGGATGGCGTGTTGAACTTGTGGTTTTCTGGATCCTGGATTTGCGCCGCGAAGGCGAACGCGTCGCGCGGCGGTGGGAAGCGGGCGACACCCTGCTCCGCGAAGCTATCGAAATCAGCGATCGAGTCGCGGGTGAATTCGCGCAGCCATTCCGCCTCGGTCTTGTCGTTATACCCTTCGATCCCAACCCGGCGCGCGAGGTCAGCGAAGATGTCAATATCGTTCCGGCATTCATACATCGGCTCAATGGCCTGGCGCATGAAGATCGCGTAGTGACCCGCGCCGGACCACGGCACGTGCACGTCATTGCGCTCCCAGAAGGTGGTCGCGGGCAGTACGATGTCGGCCATGCGGACTGTTGGCGTCAGAAAGTGATCCTGGCCAACAATGAACTCGACACCGTCGAGCGAGGCCGCGATCTTTCCGGCGTTGGGCGCCTGATTGAACAATCCGCCACCGGCGGAATAGATGAGTTTGATGTCGGCCGGGTAGCCACCCGCTTCGCCGCGCGCGAGCAAATCCGCCAACAATGGCGTTGAGACCCGTGCGCCAGTGGGGTTCACGCCGATCGGCAGCGTCTTGATACCCATTCGTCCGGTCGCGCCATTACTGGTACCGGAATTCCCTCCGGCGATCCCGACATTGCCGGTAATCGCCGCCAGCGCGTAAGCGGCGCGATGAAACTGCTCGCCATACAAAGTTCGTCCAGGGGCATAGCCCGCTTGCAACGCGGCCGGCTTGCAGGTCGCGAATTCGATCGCGAGCCGCCGGATGACATCGGCGTCAATGCCGGTGATTGAGGCAGCCCATTCCGGTGTTTTGTCGATCCCGTCCGTCGCGCCGAACAAATACTCGCGGTATGATGAACCGGCCGGCGCACCCTGAGGCAAATGCGCTTCGTCGAACCCAAGCACGTAACGATCGCAATAACCCTGGTCATGCAGATCCCGAACGACGATTTCGCGTGTCATGGCGATCAGCGCCGCGGCATCGGTCGACGGCCTGATGAAAATATGCTCGTCCGCCAGTTGCCGGCTGGTCATGGTCTGACGCGGATCGACACATATGATTTTCGAGCCGTTCTGCTTCGCCCATTTCAGATACGGCATCGTTCCGGTTCCGAACGTCCCGTCTCCCGGGCTCCATCCCCACATCAGGATCAATTTCGAGTTGATGTAATCGGTGGGCTCACGACCCGACGACTTGTATTCGGATCCATATGTCATCCGAACGGCGAAGATCTCCGCCTCGGACGACATGTTCGACCATAATTCGGTGCAACCGCCAAACATATTGAGGAAACGTTGCGCGGCAACGCGGCCATGCAGCATGGATTGCGAGCCGGACCGAGACCCGTCCAGGATCGCAGCGCTCCCATACGTCTCACGCACGCGCAGCATCTCCCGCGCGACTGTATCGAGTGCTTCATCCCAGGATATCCGTTCGAACTGACCCGAGCCCCGCGGGCCGGTTCGGCGCATTGGATAACGCAGTCGATCCGGGTGATACGTCCGCTCGATCTGTCCGACACCGCGAGCGCAGGCTGGGAGCGGCGGATGGTTGGAATTCCAACGCCGCATGTCGGTGCTGATGCGGGTGATCCGTCCATCGGTCACATGCGCGTTGACGACGCAGCGTCCGCCACAATTATGGCCGCAAGTACTCGTGACCACCGACTCGCCGTCTCTGGAGGCCGTCCGAGGAGCCTCGTAAATTATGGTCACGTGGTTCACCCCGTCATGGCTCGGTCAGACCTGTCATTGCGAGCGAAGCGAAGCAATCTCCATGAGTGGGGACAGGGAGATTGCCGCGCATGCCCTCCGGCTTGACCGGAGGGTCGCTCCGCTCCTCGCAATGACAAGGGTCGCGTTGCTCCTCGCAATGACAAGAAAGCTACAATCACGCCGGCCTGAACGCCGGCATGACATCCTTCGCGAACCACTCCAACTGCTCCAGGCACAACGACAGCGGCAGGCCCAGAGGCTGCGCGACGGTGACTCGTGCCAGACCTGGGTAGCGCTTCTCGAGCGCCTTCAATTGCTCGATGATGTCGTCGGGCGTGCCGGTCAGGAAACCGCCTGCCCGTACAGCGTCCTCGATCCGTGGCAGCTTCACGTTCGGCACCAGGCGCGGGTCGCGCATCGCCTCGATCTGCTCGTCCGTCAAAGCTTTGACCAGCCGCAACTCGCCGAACATTTTCATGTTCTCTTCGTAATATTTCGCGGCTTCCTTCATGCCGGCTTCTTTGCTCTTCGCGATGTGGAACTGGAAGCCGATCGCCATTCGCTCGCCAAGCTCGAGGTTCAGGCCAATACGCTCATGCGCCGCCTGCCATTCACGCATGATCTTGTCGGTGACACCGCCTTCCGCCGAGCCGCCGCCGATCACGCCCTGAATGCCGTGCTTCGCCATGAAGTCCAGCGCCCGTGTCGTGCCGCCCTGGATCGGCTGCCAGCATTCCACCGGCAACTTCTTTGGCCGTGGCACCAGAGTCAATTCCTTCAACGTATAGCCGCGATATGGCACCTCAGGCGGCAGCGTATAGTGCTTACCCTTGTGCGAAAACGACTCGTTGTTGAACGCCTTGAAGATGATATCGACCTGTTCCTCGAACAGCTCGCGGTTGGCATTCTGATCGATCAGCGGCGAGCCGAACGTTTCCACCTCTCGCGTGTGATAGCCGCGGCCGACGCCGAAAACCACCCGCCCCTTGGTCAGGATATCTGCCACCGCGAAGTCCTCGGCGAGGCGCAGCGGGTGCCACATCGGCGTGATGTTGAAGCCGGTGTGAAATTTCAGCCGCTTCGTCAGGTGCGTCAGGTGCACGGCCAGCAAGATGATGTTCGGCAGGCACTCGGTGCCCTCTGGCTGAAAGTGATGCTCGGCCATCCAGAACGCGCCATAGCCCAGACGATCCATCGCCTGCGCCTGAACTTCCGCCTTGTGATGGGCGGAGATCAGTTGGTCGTTGCTGTAGCGCCGGGAGTTCACCGGCGTGCCGAGGTAACCAACGTTTTCCAGGTCGATATGGCCGGCGTAGGAACTGTCGAATTGTGTGATCATGGCGTTTCCTCCGGGCGACCGTGCCCATCGCTACTCCCCGGTATCGTACTCCGCCTGACGGGGATGGCAACTCCGGCGGACCTTGAGTGTTATGGAAGTGCATCGGACGAATGTGCCGCGCCGCCGCAAAACGTGAAAAATCAATGCATTGACCAGAAATACTCAGCAACAATCCTTGAATGGCCCGAACCCGCCGGTTGGCTTAGATAAGTTTTTGGACATTGGGCGGACATCTGAAGCCCAGGTCCCCAAAACGGGCAGGATCGAATTCAATGAGTGGACCCACGGGCCAGATCATGCCGGACTCCGTATCGTCGCTGTGGACGCAGCGCACGTTGAAGTCCCGCATCCCGTGCGTGGGTATCGGCGTGCATACCGGTCGTCGTATCCGCCTGAGCCTCGTTCCCGCCCCGGCCGGGCATGGCATCGTTTTCCGCCGGAGCGATCTCGGCCGCGATATCCCAGCGACCTACGACCATGTGGTGGCAACCGAACTCTGCACCACGATCGGCGAAGGTTCCGCCCGGGTTGGCACGATCGAGCATCTGATGGCCGCGCTCGCCGGTGCCGGGATCGACAATGTGCTCATTGAGGTCGATGGACCAGAAGTCCCGATCATGGACGGTTCGGCCGCGCCCTTCTCCTTCCTGTTGGATTGCGCCGGAATCGTCTCGCTCGACACGCCCCGCAAGGTGATCGAGATTCTCCGTCCGGTGCGGGTCACCGACGGCAAGGCGTTCGCGGAGTTGCTGCCATTCGACAGCCAAAGTAGCCGCACCGCGATTCCCACATTGGATCTCGAGGTTTCAATCGATTTTGAGGATGCCGCGATCGGCCGTCAGACCCGCGCACTGCGGTTAACGCCGGAGAACTTCCGCGATGCGGTGGCGCCGGCTCGCACCTTTGCTTTGGCCAGCGATATCAGCCATCTGCGAGAACTTGGTCTTGCCCAGGGCGGCAGCCTCGACAATGCGATCGTGGTGGACGGTCCGAAGGTGCTGAACCCCGGTGGACTGCGAATGAAGGACGAGTTCGCCGCCCATAAGCTGGTGGACGCGGTCGGTGACCTTGCCTTGGCTGGAGCCGCGTTACATGGGCGGTTCATTGCTCATCGCCCTGGCCATAGCCTGAACCATAAGTTGCTGAAGGCGCTGTTCGCGCGTCGGACGGCCTGGGCAGATATCACCAGGCCGCTCCAGGATGCCGCTGTCGCGGCCTGAACGCGGCCCTTCGCGGCGCGCCATGGCGTGATATAAGCGCGCCGATGACCCAGAGACTCGCCCCCATTCGCACCCTCGTACTGCTTTTCTGCGTTGCCATGCCGTTACTTAGCGGTTGTGGCGACTCAGATAAGACCAAGAACACCGGTCCAACCCCGCCGGTTGAGGCGCTGTACAACAACGGTCTCGACGCGCTGAACGACAAGCGTTACGCGTCAGCCAACGACCAGTTCAACTCGCTCGAGCAAAACTATCCGTTCTCCACCTGGGCGGTGAACGCACAGATCATGCAGGCGTATTCCCAATATCTGCAGAACAAATACACCGACGCGATTGGGACGCTGGACCGGTTCATCCAGTTGCACCCGGTGCATCCGGAAATCGGCTACATCTATTATCTGCGAGCACTCTGCTACTATGAGCAGATCGCTGACATCGAACGCGACCAGAAGGGCACCGAGCAGGCCATGTCCGCGTTGCAGGAGGTCGTGACCCGGTTCCCCAATAGCCCCTACGCCAATGACGCGCGGTTAAAGATTGATCTTTGCCGCGATCACCTCGCGGGCAAGGAGATGGAGGTCGGCCGCTACTACGAGAACCAGCATCTTTATGAAGCAGCACTAGGCCGATTCCAACGCGTCGTCGACGATTATCAAACCACCAACCATGTGCCCGAGGCGCTGGCCCGCATCGTCGAGGTCTACCTGGCCCTGGGGCTGCGGGATCAGGCGAAGCAAACTGCTGCTGTTCTGGGATACAACGACCCTGGCAGCGAATGGTACCAGGACACTTATGACAAGCTGGCCGCGATTGGTGACGTGCCGAGCGACCTGCCCCAGCCGTCCAAAGGCGGCCCGGGATTTTTCGGCCGTGCCTGGCACGCCCTGTTCTGATGTGCTGAGCGACAGCGCGCGATGCTGACGGCGCTGTCCATTCGCGATGTGGTCCTGATCGATCGATTGGATCTGTCCTTTGGTCCTGGCCTGACGGTGCTGACCGGCGAGACAGGTGCCGGAAAATCAATCCTGCTGGACAGTCTGGGCCTCGCGCTGGGTATGCGGGCCGAATCGGGTCTCGTCCGTGCGGGATGCGAGCAGGCCAGCGTCGCCGCGTGTTTTTCCTTGTCCGTTGACCATCCGGCGCTCGCTCTGCTGACCGCGCAGGGGCTTGAAGGTGAGGACGAGATCGTGTTGCGCCGGGTCCTCACGAAAGACGGCCGCTCACGGGCTTTCGTCAATGATCAGCCCGCGGGGGTCGCTTTATTGCGCCGGATTGGCGCTCTGCTTGTCGAAGTACAGGGGCAGCATGAGCAAATGGGCCTCGCCGATCCTGCCAGTCACGCGATGTTTTTGGATGTGTTCGGCGTACCGGCGGATTTCCGGGACACGGTGGCCGGTGCCTGGGGAGCATGGCGGCAGGCCGTGTTCCAGTTGAACGCGGCGCGTGTCGCGATCGAGTCAGCGCGGCGGGATGAGGACTGGTAACGTCATTCGGTGGATGAACTCGCCACGTTGTCGCCACGGCCGGACGAGGAAGGCCAACTCGCCGCTGAGCGCCAGCGCCTGCAACAGAATGAGCGTCAGGCCGAGGCAATTGCCGCGGCGATCGCGGAACTGGCACCGCGTGATCGGCGCGGATCGGCCGGCCCGGCTTCCGTCTTGCGATCGGCGTCGCGGTTGTTGCAGCGGCTGGTTCCACCGCATTTGGCTGACCAGGCCAACCCGGCCCGTGCCGCGTTGGCCGCTCTGGAACGCGCCGAAGAGGCACTGGCTGAGGCGGACACCATACTGAACCGTCTCGCCGCCGATGCTGACGCCGATCCACGATTGCTGGAACAGACCGAGGAGAGGCTGTTCGCCTTGCGCGCCGCCGCGCGGAAGCACGGTGTCGCCGTGGTGGAACTGTCAGTGTTGTTGGATCAGTTGACCGAGCGGTTGGCCCATTTGGAGTCGGGCGAGGCCAATCTGATCGAACGGGAACGCGTGGCCCGGGAAACCCGGGACCATTACGTCGCCTCCGCTCGTATTCTGACGCAGGCCCGGAGGTCTGCCGCGGCGAGACTGAGTGAGGCCGTGATGGCTGAATTGCCGCCGCTGCGATTGGACAAAGCTCGATTTTTCGTCGAGGTGACTGAAACACAAGAAGCCTCCTGGGGGGCCGATGGCGCTGACCAGGTTCGCTTTCTGATCGCCACCAATCCTGGACAGGAACCCGGTCCGCTGGCGAAGATCGCCTCGGGTGGCGAGCTGTCGAGGCTCATGCTGGCGGTGAAGGTCGTGCTGTCGGCTGGCTCGGCCGTACCGACTTTGGTGTTCGATGAGGTCGACTCCGGTATTGGCGGCGCGACCGCGGCGTCAGTGGGTGAACGTTTGGCGCGGGTGGCTGAGACGGTGCAGGTGCTGGTGGTGACTCACAGTCCGCAGGTCGCGGCGCGCGGCGTGGCGCATTTCCTGGTGTCGAAAGCCGCCAAGGGTGCTCGGACCGCGACGACGGTCGAGCCACTGACCATGAATGACCGGCGGGAGGAAATCGCCCGGATGCTGGCCGGTGAGACGGTTACCGCGGCGGCACGAGCGGCGGCGGAGGATCTGTTGGGTGCCGCCGATTGAAGGCTATGATGCCGTTCGGTTTGTAAGATAATGAGGGAAGGAAACATCGCATGGCATCAGACCAGTCGCGCTGGCAATCGTCGGCGCCGATCCGTTATCCCGATCCTGACATCGTGGCGCTGGATGGTCGCTTTCATGGCCTGGTACTGGGCAACGCGGCGATCGAGCGGGTCGCCACCGGATTTCGTTTCACCGAAGGCCCGGTGTGGTTCGGTGATGGCCGATATCTGCTGTTCAGTGACATTCCTAATGACCAGATTCTTCGGTGGGATGAAACGACTGGTGGGATCAGCGTGTTTCGTGAGCCTTCGCACTATACGAATGGCAATACCCGCGATCGGCAGGGCCGGTTGGTGAGTTGCGAGCATGACACTCAGCGCTTGACCCGGACCGAATATGACGGAACGATCACGGTGCTGGCTGAGAGTTTTGAAGGCAGGAAACTCACCGGCCCGAACGATGTCGTGGTGAAATCAGATGGCACGATCTGGTTCAGCGACAACGGCGCCGGAACGCGTGGCAATTACCTGGGCCACACAGCGCCACAGGAGCATCCGTTCCGGGTCTATCGCCTGGACCCCGCGTCTGGACAGTTGGCGGTCGCGGTTGGTGACATGAAGCGGCCGAACGGTCTGGCGTTTTCGCCGGATGAGTCGCGGCTTTACGTCGTCGATACGCCAGGTGCCGGCGACAAAACGACATGGGTTTACGATATCGTCGAAAATGGAACGAAAGCGGTCAATGGGCGTGTGTTTTTCAACGGAATGCCCGGGTACGCTGACGGTATCCGGGTCGACGTGCACGGCAACGTCTGGTGTGGGTTTTCCGGAGGGCCGGCCGATGACGGAGTCGCCGTGTTCGCGCCGGACGGTGCGTTGATCGGACGCATTTTGTTGCCGGAACGATGTGCCAATGTTTGCTTCGGTGGCCGCAAACGCAATCGTCTTTTCATGGCGGCCAGTCAGTCGATTTATTCGTTGTACGTGGAAACGCAGGGCGCCGTCGGCGGCTGATGGATCGGCCAAGGGTTGGTTCGGAAATACTTAACCGCGGGCTGAGACGATCGCCTGGAGACCGAACCCCAGGAACAACACACCGGACGCGCGCGTGACCCAAAGCGCGTGCCGGCTGTACCATCGTCGCACCGGCTTCGCGCCGATGATCGTGATCAGAATGATGTCGGCGACGATGAACCCGCAGCACGCGGCGGCCAGCAGCGTCGGCAAAGCTGCCCAATCCAATCCGGTCGCCTGCCCCGCCAGAAGCGCGGTGAACATCGCCACGGCCACCGGATAGGCCTTCGGATTCGACATTCCGAACGCCAGACCTCGGCGGAACGGATTGCGTGGCACGAAGGTGGTCGTCCCATCCTCGAGCCGCCGCGCCGTCACCGCTCGATAGCCGAGCCAGCACAGATACGCTCCACAAACGGCATCGAGCACATTGAAGAATGTCGTGCCAAGAGTCTTCGCTCCAATGATCGCGACCAGGGCGAGCGTGGCCCACGATATGTCGCCTGCAAAATGTCCGGCGAGAAATAAGGCGCCCGCGCGTCGCCCACTGCCGGCGCCGATCCCCAGAAGTGCGAGGAAAGCCGGCCCAGGTGCGAGCGTGTAAGCTCCGCCGGCGAGAGCGGAGGCGAGCAGCAGTTCCGGCGTCAACCGCCGAACGCCTGGTCCCAGAGCTCGGGCAGCATCCGGTAGCCGTCGCCGTCGCGTACCAGGTGAGCAAAGCCCGGGAAATGCACGTGCATTCCGGCGATCAACTGGCGGTCTGTGACGACCATATCGAAGGTGCGCTTACGGGTCGCGGCGGCCTGATGCGGATCGGTATCGAATTCGATGGTGACTTCTGGGCGCGGGACCTGGATCTCGGGCACATGGATGATATCGCCCCAGATCAGCAACGAATCCTTGCCGGAGCTGACCATGTAGCCGCTGTGCCCCGGCGTGTGGCCATGCAGGGGAACCGAGGTCACGCCGGGGAACACTTCCTCGGCGCGGGCGAAGGTGCGGGTGACGTTGTGGTATGGCGCCATTTGTTCGCGCGCGCACTGAAAATACAGCTTCCTCGCCCGTTCACTTGCGCGGCTCATGGCGCCATCGTCCTGCCAGTGCCGCGGTTCGTTTTCGTGCACGACCAGTTCGGCGTTGGGAAAGAATTTGCGGCCAGTCTTTGGGTCGGTCAGGCCAGCGGAATGATCCGGATGCATATGGGTCAGGATCACGGTGTCGATGTCGGCTGGATCGACACCAGCAGCCTTCAGGTTCTGTTGCAGTTTGCCGGCGGTGGGCAGCAGGTAATCGCCTGATCCGGTCTCCACCAATGCCAGCCGGCCGGCGGACCAGATCAGGTAGCAGTTCACTGAGGTTCGGCGTCCCGGCCGAAATTGCGCGTCCAATAAGTCTCGCGCGTCATCGCGGGTGATGTTTTGCAAGACCTCCAATGTGCCATCGAGATAGCCATCGGAAAGAGCCGTGACGACGATGTCACCAATCCGGCGGTGGTAGAAGCCGGGGATTTGCGCGGTGGGCTTTTGAATCATGATCGAAACTTCCTATTTCAGCATCGTTCCACGGCTTGTCCTGGAGACCTGTCGCCACCCTGAAGAGATCCAGTGACAAGCCCGGAGAAATTGATCACGCCGCGTGTTCCTTGGCCTGTAGCGCCACGATCTCAGCGGCGGAATAGCCGAGTTCTGAAAGAATCGTTTCAGTGTCTTGTCCCAGCCCCGGGGCACCGTGCCGGATTCCCGCCGGCGTTCGCGAGAACCTCGCCGCTGGGCGAGCCTGCCGCAAACGTCCTGCCTTTTCATGCTCCGTCTCGACGACAATCCCGTTCGCCCGCACCTGTGGATGATGGGACAACGCGGAACGGGTCAGCACTGGCGCACAGGGAACATCCTCTTTGGTCAGTACCTCCAGCCAATGCGCGGCGGGTCGGGTTTTCAACGCCGCCTGCGTCATTGACAGCCGCTCGTTGACGTTCTCCTGCCGGAGTGCCGGTGTTTTGAAGCGCGGATCATCGAGCCATTCCGGCTTTTCCAAAGCGCGAGTCAGCCCGTGCCATTGCCGATCGGTCTGTACCGCCACAGTTATGTAATCCGACGCGGTCTCGTAGATCAGGTCGAGCGCACTCGCGGCCTTCTGCCGCGGCGGTGCGTCATCGACAAACGTCTGGCTGCCCATATCGGAGGCCCAAAGAAACGCGATCACCGCGTCCAGCATCGCCAGGCGCACATGTTGACCTTGTCCGGTGCGCTCCCGCGCCAGCAGCGCCGCGGTGATCGCCTGCGATGCCGTCACCGCGGTGAGTTTATCCGGCAGGATCGTCCGTACCAGCCTGGGACGTTCCTGATCCGAACCGGCCTGAATTGTCGCCAGCCCAGACATCGCCTGCACGATCGGATCGTAGACCGGTTTGCCGGCGTAGGGTCCGGTTTCACCGAAGCCGGAGATCGAGACGTAGATGATGTCCGGCTTAACCGCGCGCAGCGCATCCTCACTGAACCCCATCCGATCGGCGACGCCTGGCCGAAAATTCTGGATGAACACATCCGCCGTTCCAATCAGCCGTAACAGCGCCTGCTTCGCCGCCGGATCTCGAAGGTCCAGCGCGATCGAGCGTTTGTTCCGGTTTGTATTCAAAAACGATACGGAAAAGCCCTGGCGCCGATTACTCGCCGCGCGCGTGGCGTCGCCTCCGTTGGGGTTCTCGACCTTGATGACATCGGCGCCCTGGTCCGCCAGGATCATCGTCGCCAGAGGCCCCGAAACATTGGTCGTCAGATCGACGATACGGTAGCCATGCAATGGACCGGGCATGTTATGCTCCAAAACAGAACCAGCCGATCATACCTTACCGCCGGACTGAGGCCAGTGCCGCCGCTGTTCCCGTCCCCAACCTCGGTGCCGCGCTCCTGATCGCCGGCCGCACGAAGTCGAACGACAAGGGTGATCCGGTCAGCTTGTAGTCCTCTCCGGGAACATCTTGCAGAATGCCCAGGGCGCGTGACTGCGGTTCGCTCAAAGCCTCCGGCAGCGTGTTGATTGGTGCCGCGGGAACACCGGCTGACTCCAATCGCTCGATCCAGGTGGCACGAGGCACCGTGCGCAAAATCTCGTTCATCAACACGATCAACGTGGTTTTGTTGTCCAGTCGGGCGCGATTGGTGGCGAAGCGCTCGTCTTCGCTCCATTCCGGCTTGCCAAGTTCGCGTGCCAGTTTGGCGAACAGGCGATCGTTGCCGCAACAGATGATAAACGGACCATCCTGGGCGTCGAACGCCTCGTACGGCACCAAAGCGGGATGACCTGAACGGTGCTTCGGTGGCAGGCGGCCCTCATTCACCCAGGCGTCGCCACGTTGCGCAGCCCATACCAAAGCGGTTTCCAGCAACGACGCGGTGACGATGCAACCGCGGCCGGTATTCTGACGTCGTTGCAGCGCGGCCAAGGCGCCGATCACGATCCACATGCCGGTGCCCTGATCGCACACCGCGACACCCAGGCGCATCGGAGGGTCATCAGGGCCGCCATTGGTGCTGGACAGGCCGCTATAGGCCTGGATCAACGGTTCGTAACCAGGACGATCTTTCATCGGACCGATGTGTCCGAACGCGGAAATGGCACAGTAGATCAGCCGGGGATGCCGCGCGGTCAGCGATGGTCCGTCGATCCCTAAAGCCTCGGACGCACCTGGTCGCAGATTGTGGATCAGAATATCGGCGCTCGCCGCCAGACATTCGAAATCCGCTTTGCCCGCGTCGCTCTTCAGATCAAGTGCCACGGATATCTTATTGCGGTTGACCATGTGGAATGTCAGCGAATCGCCGTGGCGGAAATCCAGACCCATGGTGCGCCCGTCGTCGCCGCCCTCGACGCGCTCGATTTTCAGTACCTCCGCGCCGAGATCGCCGAGAATAGCCCCTGCGAACGGGGCGGACAAAACCTGACCGAGTTCAAGGACGCGAATTCCCTCAAGCATGGATTTCCCCCCGGCGCGTGACGCTGCATCATGCCACGACCATGCCAGGAGGGCAGGCCAGGGGGAAAGCCATGGCCCGTGCTGATTATCGTCTTCGCCGCCGGGTAGATCGGATGATCATCATGAGAAGGCTGAGGGAGACCCTGAAGGTCAGGATGGCCAAAGTGAGTTGTACCCATACCCCGAAGTCACCAATGGTCGATTCAATCCGATCTCCCCAGGGATACGGCAACGCGCCGCAACCGCCTTCAATCACTGCATCGGTGGTTCTCTTCCACCATGTGAGATATTCGGGTTTATTGACCCATAGGTAGCCATAGGATCCGACCACAGCGAGCGCGGTCCACAGCCGAAACAAATGGACACCTGCCCATCTTCGTGCGCCGGCGAACGATGGTTTCATCCCCGGGTCCATTGACCGAAGTGATCGACGACCTGGCGGCAAATCGGCGCGGCAACGGTGGTGCCTTGGACCACGGCGTCAATTGACCCGCTTTTCCTTGCCTTCCCAGAACGGCTTGCGCAGCTCCGTCTTCAGAATCTTTCCGGCGCCTGACAGAGGCAACGGCTCGTCGCTCAGGTCGATCGTGCGCGGGCATTTATAATTGGCGATCAGCGTATGGCAGTGCGCGATCAGTTCCGCGGTCGTCGCGCGCATTCCCGGTTTGAGGCGAACGATGCCGTGCACTCGTTCCCCCCAGACTTCATCCGACACGCCGATCACCGCGCATTCGGCGACGGCGGGATGACTGTACAGCGCTTCTTCGGTCTCCGCTGAATAGACATTCTCGCCGCCGCTGATGATCATGTCCTTCACGCGGTCGACAATGAAGATAAATCCACTTTCGTCCATGTATGCACCATCGCCAGTGTGCAGCCATCCGTTCCGCAAAGTATGCGCGGTCAACTCGGGTTGCTTCCAATAGCCCAGCATCACCATCGGACCGCGAGCGCAGATTTCCCCTATTGTACCGCGTGGCACCTCATTGTCGTCCGCGTCATGAATTCGAATTTCGCAATCAAGCACGGCCTGGCCGGCGGACTTGATCCGGCCCGCATAGGGCCCCTCGAAGCAGGTGTAGCGAGGGTCCAAAGCAGTGAGCACCGGCGAGGATTCGGACTGGCCATAAAGGTGGCAGAATTTCACACCGGGCATCACCTCAGCTGCGCGCCGTAGCACAGCCTCGGGCATCGGCGAGGCGCCGAATAACAGTCGTTCGACGCTGGACAAATCGTGATTTTCCACTTCAGGGTGATTGACCAGCATGTTGATCATCGTTGGCACAATCAGCAGCAGCGTGATGCGGTATTCCTGGACCAACTTCATCAAAGCGAGCGGCTCGTATCGCGGTAAAAAGTAATGAGTGCCGCGAAATCCTGTCACCAGGTAGGTCATCGCGTTGTCAGCGAGATGGAACATTGGCGCGGCATGGACATATCGCGTGTCTTCCTTGGCCTGAGTGCTCGGGTAAATGTTCAATGCATTGGACATGATATTGTTATGACTCAACATCACGCCCTTGGATCGGCCCGTGGTTCCCCCCGTGTAAAATATACCCGCGAGATCGTTGTCCGCACCAATCGAGTCCGCGAACAGTGACGCGCCTCCCAGCAGTTTTTCATAGTCGACAAAATCGGCGGGAGTCGCACCCTCGCCAATACAGATGACCTGCTTCACCTCCGCGGTTTCAGGTAGCACCTTCGCCAGAACCGGGGCGAACGCCTCATCGACGCAAAGCGCCGAACAGCCCGAGTCCGCGAGCCAGAACACGATTTCCGGCGGCGCGAGCCGCGTGTTGATCGGAACGAACACGAAACCGCCAAGCGACAGGCCAAACAAGCATTCCAAATATCGATCGGAGTTCAGCGACAGGATCCCTACCCTGTCACCGGCTTTCAACCCAAGTCCATGCATTGCACTGGCGAGCCGTTTGATCCGGTCGTCGAATTCCCGCCAGGTACGGCGGCGGTCGCCACAAACAGTCGCGAACTTATCCCCTCCGGTCTGCACCGCGCGGCGCACGAACTGCGAGATTTGCGTCATGGTTATGCCTCCCTTGCGGGAGTAACACACCACATGGACAATCAGTTTGGCAACGACCTGCCCTGTCCGGTTACACGAAAAATGGATGCCCAGCGCCACGTGTGCCTTTACGACCTAGCACCTCCAGTGCCGCGGTCAGATCAACGTCCGCGAGAACCAGGCCAAACCTCTTTTCAAGCGTCGTGGCGAAATCGCGATCGTCGAGCATGTACCGCTCAGCCGGCTCGCCGGGACGCCGAACGGTCACCCTGCCATTGAATAGTGTGTTGCGCGTGCCGTCGGGACCAGGTAGCGCGACGATCAGGTTGCTCACGAATGGACTGGCCGGGTGGGTCGCCGTGAACCAGTTAGCGACTTCATAATCAATCGCCAGTCTGGAATGCGGCGAAAGACGGTAAATGCTCTGCCAGTCATCCCCGGATTTGGCCTGCAGCGTGAATTCTTCGCCCACCGGCCAGAGTCGCATGACCTCATGTGGGGTTTCCTGTTCCATCCCCGGACGCAGAGCCAACGGTGCCGTGGGGGTCTGATTGCCGAAGCCGACATCGGCGAGGAACGGTCCCTCTGGCAGATCCACTCGCAGCAACATGTGTGTCGCCGGCCCTGAGGCGGTGGCCTCCATGCCGCGAATGACCCGCGCGATCAAGCCCGTGACACGGAACCCCAGGGCGCATAGCCCGCCAAGCAGTAAGGTGTTTTGCTCGAAGCAGTAACCGCCACGGCCGCCGGCGATCATTTTCCGTTGCAATGACACCAGGTCGAGCTTCGGTGGCCTGCCAAGCAGCACGTCGATGTTTTCGAACGGAATTGTCGCGGTATGTGCCGCGATCACGCCGCGCAGGGTGCCGAACACCGGTTCACGCGGGGCGTCGTACCTGATCCGCCGCAACCAGGCGTCAACGTCGAAGGCATGGTCTTGCATCGGGTCCTCCCGCGATCCGCGCGCGATTAGCATAGCATTAACAAAGCCCGGATAGCATGCGGGCCCATGAGCAACGAGTTTCGCCGAGGTATTTTGCCGACCGAGACAGTCGATGAGACCATTATCGTCGCCGACAACGACTCCATGATGCGGGGCCTGCTGCGCACCGTGCTGGAGCAGCCTGGGCGAAGCCTGCTTTTGTGCATTGACGGACTGGAAGCCGTGGAACTCGCGGAGCAGAACCTGGCCACGATGGTGTTGCTTGATTTACGCATGCCCAGGATGGATGGGATCGAAGCGTGCCAGCGGATCCGGGAACTGCCGCGCTACGGCTCGGTCCCTATCGTCATCCTAACGGTTTTCAATGGAGAGGTTCTGAAGCGGCGCGCACTTCGGGCTGGCGCGACCGCGTTTCTGGCCAAACCGTTCTCCCGCTTTGAACTCCTGCGTGAGGTTAACCCACTGATTGAGGCCTATAAACGGAAGCTGGATCTGGAGCGCTACTGACCCGGACGTGAAATCCGCGCCATTTTTCGAATCTGGGCACATTCATTGCTTGCTCCCTCCGCCATGCACGGATGACAATGGTCGAATGACGCGGAGACATGCCACAGCGCCGGACGCCTCGGACTTCGGCGAGAGACGCCCCCCAGACCAGCGAGCTCCCCTGCCGGCTTTCGCCGCGCTCGACCTTGGCACGAATAATTGCCGGATGCTGGTCGGCACACCCTCGGGCAACGGGTTCCGGGTCATCGATAGCTATTCCCGGATCGTCCGTTTGGGCGAGGGCTTACATGGCTCCGGCGCTTTGTGCCCGACCGCGATGGATCGGGCGGTGTCCGCTTTGCGGGACTGCGCGGACAGATTGGCCCGGTCCCGCCCGCGCATGGTGCGCGCGATTGCCACCGAGGCCTGTCGGCGCGCCCGTAACGGGCCTGAATTCCTGGACCGGGTCAAACGGGAAACTGGCCTGGAGGTCGGCGTCATCTCCAGCCGCGAGGAAGCGGAACTTGCCCTCGAAAGTTGCATCCCATTGTTGGACGGTGTGGGACGACGGGCGCTACTGTTCGACATCGGCGGCGGCTCGACCGAACTGGCCTGGGTTCGAGTGGGATGCGGCCCACCATCGTTGATCGGCTATGTCTCGCTGCCGGTGGGCGTCGTGACTCTGGCCGAGCGCTTCGGTGCCGCCGCCTTTACGGAAGAGGGCTTCGACGCGATGGTCGATGACGTGACCGCTCGGCTGGTGGCCTTTGAGAGCGTGCATTGCATCAGCCGGGAAATCCGCGATGGCGGCGTTCGCCTTCTGGGCACCTCCGGTACCGTCACGACGCTCGCGAGCGTGGTACTCAATCTCGAACGTTACCGGCGAGACCTTGTCGATGGCATCGCACTGACCCGGCAAGACGCGGACGAGGCATTATCAAGCCTGCGCGCGTTGGATCGTGATGAATTGGCACTGCATCCCTGCGTGGGCCCCGAGCGGGCGGACTTCGTGATGCCCGGCTGCGCGATTTATGCCGCCATCGCGTCGTTGTGGCCGGCGCCTGACGTGGTGGTCGCGGATCGCGGCCTGCGCGAGGGCATGTTGCTACGGATGATCCGCGCCGACCGTGCCAGACTGGAACGCAGGCGGAGCGTGCCGGATCGGTCATGAGCCCCCGGTCATGGGCCCTGGGGCATGAGTAAGAGCGCGGTGCCACGCGGTGGGCGCAAGCTGACGGTCAACGTCAAAACGGCAAAGAAGCGAAGCCCTGCCTCCGCCGAGTGGCTGCGGCGGCAACTGAACGATCCGTATGTCGCGGCCGCGAAGGAGCAGGGTTGGCGGTCGCGCGCCGCGTTTAAGTTGCTGGAGCTGGATGACCGGTTCCACGTCATCCAGCATGGTGCCCGCGTTCTCGATCTGGGCTGCGCGCCGGGCGGGTGGACCCAGGTGGTCATTCGGCGGAATGCCGGCTCCGTCGTGGGCGTCGATTTGTTGCCCATGGATCCAGTTCCGAGCGCGACGTTCGTCCAGGGCGACTTCAACGATCCGGACATGCCGGCCCGGCTCGCCCACGCTTTGGGCGGCAAGGCCGACCTCGTGTTGTCCGACATGGCGCCGAACACAACGGGCCACGCGGGGACCGACCATTTGCGGATCATGGCTCTCGCCGAACTGGCGGCGGCGTTCGCGCGCGACGTGCTGGCGCCGGATGGAGCGTTCGTCGCGAAAGTTTTTCAGGGTGGCTCGGAGCGCGCGATGCTGGAGGTACTGAAGCGGGATTTTACCAGCGTTCGGCACGCCAAGCCGCCCGCGAGCCGGAAAGAGTCGAGCGAGCTATATGTCGTGGCGATGGGATTCCGAGGCGGTTCAACGCGAGACTGAGCGGTTCGAATGCCATCGGGTCAGTGCTCGCATCGCTCCACCAGCCAGTAATCCCCAGAAGGCGCCACTGATTCCGAAGAAACTCAGACCTGACGCCGTGACCAGAAACGTGATCAACGCCGCCTCGCGCCCATCCGCTTCGGTGACCGCTCCCATCAAAGCGCCGCCCAATGCTCCGAGCAGAGCGAGCCCAGCGATCGCCTCGATCAATACCGGCGGAGAAACGGCAATGAGGCTGGTCGCCGCTCCCGCCATCAGGCCGAAGACCACATAGGTGGCGCCTGCGGTCACCGCCGCCCAGTACCGCTTTGCCGGGTTGGGATTGGCGTCTGGTCCGGCGCAGAGCGCGGCGGTGATCGCGGCCAGGTTGACGGCATGACCGCCAAACGGCGCCGCCGCGAGGGTGAACAAGCCGGTGACCTGAAACAGCTTACCCGCCGGCGGCGAATAACCGTTGACCGCAAGCACCGCGATGCCGGGAATGTTTTGCGACGCCATGGTTACCAAAAACAAAGGCATGGCGAGGCCGATCATCGCCGACGTGGACCAGATTGGCTTCACAACGATCGGTTCGGCCAACCATGCCACGGCGATGCCGGTGTGGACCTGCATCGCCAGCAGCACCACCATCAAGGCGACCGCGGCCGGCACGGCGTAAAGCCGCCAATACCGCCATACGAAGGCCCAGGTGAGAATGATGGGAAGGGCGAGGGCGGGCGTGACGGCAACCGCGTGCATCGGCGCGAGGCACAGGTTCAACAACACCCCCGCCAGCATCGCGTTGGCCAACGAGAAAGGGATTGCCGCGACTGCTCGCCCCAATGGCCGCCACAGGCCAGCGACCACGATCAGCGCGCCGCTTAGCAAAATGCCCCGACGGCGGCCTGGAAACCGCCTTCCGGCATCGCCGAGGAGGCGAGCAAAGCCCCGCCGGGCGTCGACCACGCGATGCTGATTGGCTCACGGTACCAAAGGCCGAGCAGAATGGCACAAACCCCCATAGCCACCGCCAACGCCATCAATCCCGATGCCGCCTGGGCCGGCGACGCTCCCACTGAGGTCAGCCCCTTCAGTACCACTGCGAACGATGATGCGAACCCGACGAACGCGGCAGGATGCCGGCGAAGAGCGTGTGCCGGCTCACTCAGCGATGCGCGATGGAAACCGGCTCGCCCACCGGTTCGGCGGTCAGGAAGCCGAGTTGGTCGCTCTCCAGCACCAGGCACGTCATTTCACCGCCAAACACCGCGCCGGTATCGATCGCGATGCGGTTGTGGCGAACCACCGGGGCTTTCACGGGCGAATGCCCATGCACAACAACGGCACCGAAGTTCATTTCGGAATAAAGAAACGGTTGGCGCATCCTCAGCAGGTCATCGCGGGCCTGTTCGGTCAGCGGAACGCCAGGCCGCACGCCGGCATGGACGAAGACGTAGCCGCCCTCGAAATGCATCAGTTTCAGCTCGCGCAAGAAGTGCATGTGCGAGTCCGGGACGTGTTCGCGCCAGGTTTCGCGTGGGGATTCCGGATCGACGCCATAGCTTTGCAACGACGGACGGCCGCCGGTGAACAACCAGTCGGTGGCCGCCGCTCGTTCGCCATTCAGGGCCTCGATCATCGTGTTTTCGTGATTGCCCATCAGGTTGACCATTTCGGTTCCTGGAATGGGGGAACCGTCGATCAGGCACGCAATAACGCCTTTGGTATCCACACCGCGATCGACATAGTCGCCGACGTGCAACAGTAACGCTGATCCGGTCGGCCGGCGTTCAAGGTCGTCCTGGATCAGCGCGTGCAGATTGGCCAGTTGCGAGGCGCAGCCGTGAATGTCGCCGATAGCATAGACACGGCGCCCAGCTGGCAATTTGGCCGGGGCGGGAGAAAGCTCGATCATGATGATATCGGCTATCAGCCCGGTGGGCGGTTGGGCAAGGGGTAGACGTGCGGCGTGTGCCGGGTTCACGGTAACGGCATGGCAAAGTGGCTACTCTGGGCGCTGTTTCCACCGATAATCGCACTGACCTCGCCGCAGCCACGCGCCGCCGGGCGTGAATTGCGGATCGGCGTGCAGTCCGCGTTCGTGGTCGATCCACATGTCTTGTTTCTCGGCCCCAACATGGCGGCCGCGCGGCATCTTTATGATAGCTTTGTCGGTAAGGACGCCGATGCTCGTTGGGTTCCCACGTTGGCGACGTCATGGCGGCAAATCGATCCGCTGACGTGGGAGTTCGCGCTGCGGCCCGGTGTGCGGTTCAGCGACGGGTCGCCATTCTCGGCCGAGGATGTGATCGCCAGCGTCAGGCGCATTCCTTCAATTCCAAATAATCCCGGCCCCTACACGACCAATTTGCGCACCGTCACCGGTGTCGTCGCGGTCGATGCTCTGACGATCCGGGTGAGCACGGACCGGCCGAATCCGCTGCTGCCCGGTCAGTTCACCAACATCTTCATTTTGCCGAAATCCGTGGTGGGCGCGCCGCCGGAGGAATTTTCGGCGGCGCGTGCCACGATCGGTACGGGGCCGTTCCGATCGATCTCGTTCCGTTATGGCGACGTGGCGGAACTCGAGCCGAATCCGTTCTATTGGGGCTCTGTGACACCTTGGATGCATGTGCGGATCAAGGTGATTGGAAACGACGCGGCGCGCGAGGCGGCGTTGCTCGCCGGCGATCTGGATCTGATTGAAAATGTGCCGCCGGAGGAGGTCGCACGGCTGCGCGGCACGCGAGATATCGCCGTATTCGCCCGGCCGGCCGATCGGGTGGCGTTCCTGTTGCCGAATGTCGCGCATGACACTTTGCCGTTTTTGACAGATCACCAGGGCAATGCGTTGCCGAGCAATCCATTGCGCGATCTTCGGGTGCGGCAGGCGATTTCTTTAGCGCCGGACCGTAATGCGCTGGTCGAACGGGCGTTGTCCGGCCAGGGTGCCGCGACGATGCAATTGGTGCCGGAGGGATTTGGTGGATGGGATCCCTCGGTGCCGGTCCCGGCGGTGGATGCCACCGCGGCTCGCACGAAACTGAGTGATGCCGGCTATCCGGACGGGTTTGGTATGACGTTGGCTTGTCCCAACGATCGCTAGGTCGCCGATGCGCGTGTGTGTCAGGCGGTCGCGCAAATTTTGTCGCGCGCGGGTTTCGCCATGAAAGTCGAAACGATGCCGGGTAGCGTGTTCTTTCCGCGCTCCCGCGTCGGCAAGAACGAATGGCCGCTGATTATGTATGAACTATCGCTGTCGTCCCTGCGGGATGGTCAATACATATTGCAGCTCGTCGCCGAGACTCATGACGACGCACGCGCGATCGGCGACAGCAATCGCGGCGGTTTTTCTGACCTCGTTTTGGATCAGATCATCGAGGCCGCGGTTATACGTTCTGACCCGGGACGTGACACGGCCATTCGTCACGCTCTCGCGGAGACCGTTGCTCGCTTGGGCGTTATTCCGATGTACGTTGAGCCCACGATCGCGGCGACGCGTGGTGGCATCGTGTATCACCCGCGTCTGGATCAACAACTCATGGCAACCGAAGCGACACCACCGTGACGACGCCGTTGCCGCGGCGGGACAGGCGCGGCAGGTTCATCCCCAATCCCAATCGGAGGTACGGCCATGCTCGAAAACCCGCCGCTCGTAACTATTCATCGTGGCTTCCGTCGTCCCGACCCAAAGCTGGTCGAATGCTTCCGTGGGGCGCAGACCTCGCATCTCGCCGATGCGATGGATGGGCGCGGCGCGCTGGATTATCGGATCAAACCGATTGACTCCACGAACGCGAGTTTTGTTGGCCCCGCGATCACCGCCTTCGCCTATCCGGCCGACGTGCTGGCGGTGTTCGCGGCATTGTCCGAGGCGCAGCCAGGAGACGTGATCGTTTGCGCGAATGATGAGTTCACCAAGACGGCGGTGATCGGCGATCTGGCGGCGGGGATGATGAAGAATGCCGGGATCGCGGCGTTCGTGACCGACGGGTTGGCGCGCGACAAGGCGGGAATCATCGAGGTTGGTTTGCCGCTGTTTTGCCGGGGGATTCAGCCCAACTCACCGGCGATGAATGGCCCTGGGATCGTGGGTGCACCGGTAACGTTGGGTGATGTGCATGTGAACCCGGGCGATGTCATGGTTGGTGACGCGGACGGCGTGGTTGTCGTTCCCGCCGAACGGCTGGAAATTGTGTTGGAACGCTTGCTGCGCGTGCAAGAAGCTGAAACGCGCGCCGTGCAACGCGTGTTGGAGGGCGCGGCCATGTCGGATGCGGCCTGGAAGTTGATCGAGCAGGCAACGATTATCGAGTGAGTGCCACGTCCCGCGCCCTGTCATTGCGAGCGTAGCGAAGCAATCTCCATCCGGGGGGCTGGGAGATTGCCGCGTCGCTTCGCTCCTCGCAATGACAGTGTAGTCGCGTTACTTCTTGCATTGACGGGGAGGAGACAGCGGTAACGATCACTCAGCCGCGCGAGGGAGCGGTGGGTTGAACACCGCGAACGCTTTCGGCGCGTTGAAGATATAGGTCTCAACAAAATCCACCCAATCGGGCTTGCGCCCCAGTGCGTCCATCGCGCCGGCGAGGCAGACCCAATTAAGCAGTTCTTGTTGGCCCGCATCTTCCAACTGCGCGGTCGAAAGGTTTTTCCACGGCGATAACCGGCCGTCGCGCAATTCCTCAAAGCGAGATCGGTCAGACTCCAGATCGGGATACAGATAGTGATGCTTCTCGGTCAGGAACGCATGCGACCAACTTGATGACGCGACAATCGCGACGCGCCACGGTGACTCGGCCAACGCCCGAGCGGTCGCCGCGCCAATGGCGAAGCACCGAGACGGCTTGGGCCCGGGCGGATCCGGTTCATCCGATCCCGTGCCGTCGATATGTGCGAACGCACCCTTTTTGGAGATCGTCGATGATCCGTAACAGTTCACATGGAACGGCACCACCGGCCAGGGCAGTCCTTTGCGATCGTAGTCCAACAGCAGTAACGCATTGAGGAACGCGTGTGGCAGTCCGTTTTCGTAACGCATCCGATAAGCCCAGTTGATGTCGAAACCTTGCTCGGTGAGGGCTTTGGCCACGTAGCGGCCGCCGGCGGGGTGGCCCTTGGTCCGGATGATGGTATCGGCTGGCTCGGACCACGCATTGTTGGTGCCGGCGCGGCTGTACGGGCGCGATTCGATCTCATCCAACGCGAAGACGCCGAACGCGGCGACACCATCTTCGCGGAAGTTTTCGTACTGGTCGTCACCAAAGATCAGAATGAAGTCGGGATTGAACGCCTCGAGCGCGGCGCGGGCGATACGGAAGCCTTCGATCGAGCGTTGCCGATGCGCGGGCGCGGCACGGCCTGCCTGGTGTTCCTGCCATTCTTGCCGCATCGCCGGGGGCCAGGCCGACGGTTCGCGCATATGATCGGGCAGTCGAGGACTGCGCATCACGCGCTCCAGGATACCTGCCATCCGCTGATCCGTGCCGATCAGCAGCGGGGAGTGAGTTACCCCAAGCCCGAGAATTTCGGCCATTGGTTCGTCTCCTCTTGGTGATTTGTGAAAGCATAGCGCCAGGCGGGTTCGGCTGGGAAGAGATCAGGCCGGAATGGCAGGGCAATCGGTTGAACGTCCCGCTTGCTCGCGAGCGGCGGTCTTTCCAGCTCTCCTGTCATCGCGAGGAGCGAAGCGACGTGGCGATCTCCCCGTTCGGGATACAATGTCGGGAGATTGCTTCGCCTGCGGCTCGCAATGACAGGGAAATGCACGTTCACCCGATTGCCATGGCCGGAATGGTTAGTCCGATCAGAGGCTCGCTCGCGGTTTCGCGCTGGTCCAGTGTGCGGCAGGCGTCGATCAGGTTTTCGAACTGATCTGGCGTGATGGCGATTCCCTCGGCGATGGGTTTTATGCGGTTTGCTTCATCCTCGAAGTTCCAAATGAACTCGCGGCCGGTGCCCTCTCGGGTGAAGCTGCGTCCATCCTTGGTGAATATGGTCACGCGAGGGCCGAACAAAGTGCGATGCGCCATCGGGATCAATGTGACCCGGTTCATCAGTTCCAGAACTTCAGGCGGATCGGTCTCTCCTGGCGCTGGCTGGCCGCCGCGGAGCAAAGGATAGCCGCGGGTCACGGCGCCGTAGGCGGAAAAATATTGTGTCGATCCGGGTTGCGGCGGATATTCAACCACGCGAACCGGAAACGCTGGGCTTGGGTAAAGTGTCTCCAGCCAGTTCACGACCGCCTCAATCCGGTCGATGTCGGCGTAACGAATATTATGTTCTTCGCAAAGCCGCGCCGTCACATCGACATGCGCGATATTGTAGCCCGCGGTCGAATAGATCCGGTACAGAGTCTCCAGGAATATCCAGTCTTTACCGAGACCTTCGGTGATTTTGCCAATATCGGCGCGATTGAGGCCGGTGAAGCTGTAGCGAAGCTGACCGAGATTGTTGCCAGCGTAAGAATGGTAAAATCCAGCTTCGCCCTCCAAGGTCGTTTCGCCGCCAGGCGTGCCATGTTTCGCCAGTGCCACGGCCAGCAGCGCGTTTCGGACAGCGCCACCTTCACGCAACGATCGACCTCCGCTTCTTATACCTTCCAGATTCCCGCTCGCCAGATTCACACACTGGGCGATCGCGCCGTTGATCTGGTTCGCATCCAATCCCTGAATTTTCGCGGCGGCGATCGCGGCACCGAAAATCCCAAACACAGGTCCGGCGTGAAAACCTCGCGACATGACAGTTGGGATGAATTCGGACGCCATACGCTCCAGTACTTCATAGGCGGCGGCGATGGCGGTCAGGAAAGTCTTACCCGAGCATCCCGTGACTTCGGCGGCGGCCAACGCCGCGGGCATGATGGCGATGCCGGGATGGGTCAGCATGCGAAACGTGTCCCAT
>Ga0182018_10000542_pt1 | contig 48267 bp, 43 predicted proteins | sample 812P2MmetaG_FD_120490 | JGI IMG/M metagenome (GOLD analysis project Ga0182018, IMG submission 120490) | Permafrost microbial communities from Stordalen Mire, Sweden - 812P2M metaG | ecosystem: Environmental > Terrestrial > Soil > Wetlands > Permafrost | place: Sweden: Stordalen | collected... | reverse complement strand
CCCGGGCCGTCTCGGTGTGCGCGGTGACCAACTCGGCGGTGGTCCTCGGCTCGACCCAGCCGGCGTCGGCGGTCGACGCCGACCGGACCGCGGGGCGCGGGGTCTCGGTGGTCAGGCGACGCTCCGGAGGGGGGGCCGTGCTGGTGACCCCAGCGGACCCGGTGTGGATCGACATCTGGCTCCCGGCCGGCGACCGGCTGTGGCGTGACGACGTCGGCCGCTCCTTCGATTGGTTGGGGGATGCCTGGGTCGAGGCCCTCGACCGGGTGGGGGCTCCCGGGCTGGCCGCCCATCGTGACGGATACCTGGCCTGCACCCCGTGGTCGGCGACGGTCTGCTTCGGAGGGGTCGGATCCGGCGAGGTGGTCACCGCCGACGGCCGCAAGGTGGTGGGTCTGGCGCAACGCCGCAGCCGACATGGTGCCTGGTTCCACGGCGCCTGCTTCGTGCAGTGGGACCCGGGTCCGCTCGTAGAGCTGCTGGCGCTGCCCGCTCCGGAGCGAGCCCGCGCCGTCACCGGCCTGCGCGCCGCGGCGGCCGGTGTGGCCGACCTCGCCCATGAGGCGGCCCGGCCGGCACCCGATGCTCGCGGGATCGCGGCGTCGCTCATCGCCGCCCTGCCCTGAGCACCCCCGGTCGGTGATGGTGACCCGGCCATCGCCGGGACCGAGGCGCCACGGATCCGCCGCCCACCCGCCACCGCGGTCCGGGGCTCCCGCCGGCTCCCGTCCACCGAGTCCTTGACCGACCGTGGGGCGATGGCGTGCCCGGGTACGGGTTTTCGCCACCAAGTGGTTGACCAGTGGAGGGCAGGGGCGTAAAGTGGCGCAAAGTGGTGTGAAAGGGAGGGACCTGAACAGTCGGGTTCTGGGCACCGCGGGGAGCATTGTGGGAGCAATCACCAGTGGCACGGTTCTTCGGCAGGTACGAGCACTCGCTCGACGACAAGGGAAGGGTGATCCTGCCGTCGAAGTTCCGCGGGTCGTTCGAGCACGGCGGCTACCTGACCCAGTACACGGACGGGTGCCTGTCGCTGTGGACGCCGGAGCAGTTCGACCAGCAGATGGAGAACATGAAGGAGCGGGCGGCCACCAGCAAGCAGGACCGGAACCTGGTCCGGCTGTGGGCGTCGACCTCACACGAGCTCGAGATCGATCGACAGGGACGGATGGCCATTCCGGCCCGGCTCCGCGACTACGCCGGCCTGGTGGCGGACGTACTGTTGCTCGGGGCGATCGACCGAGTCGAACTGTGGAATCGTCAGACGTGGGACGAGAAGGTCCTCCCCGAGGAGGAACGACTCACCCAGGGCGACGACGGCTGAGCGGCCCGGTGGTCCTCCATGTCGTCCGTACCAGCATCCTCGATGAGCCATCCCCCGAGTCCGACGCCGAGCGCGCCCCGGAGGCGATCGAGCCCACCGGCTCCGGTCGCATCAGCCCCGACCACCCCGCCGGGGGCGAGCGGGGACCCCAGCACGGAGACGGGCGTGGCAGCCTCCGCACCATCTCGACGGCGGCACCGAGCGTCCGGTCGGCGCCATCCAACGGTTCCCTCGGCGGAAGTCGGCGGCCCACACCCTATGAGTCGGGCCTTGCCGCGGTGGCCCGCCACGAGGTGCACATCGAACGTGTCTGGCCCATGCGCAGTCCCTCGACCGGAGATCTGGGAGAATCCTCCTCCGCCTCCTTCCAGAGTGATCGTCGCGGCACTCCACCCGCAAGCATCGTGCCGGTCGGGGGACTGCGGATGAGCCAGGCATTCGACCACCAGCCGGTGATGACCAACGAGGTCGTCGACCTGCTCGGCCCGGTACCGCCGGGCCTCATCGTCGATGCCACCCTCGGGGGAGGCGGCCATGCTGCAGCGCTGCTCGCCGCCCACCCCGAGATGTCGGTGCTCGGCATCGACCGCGACCCCCAGGCCGTGGCCGCGGCCACCGAGGCCCTGGCGGTGTTCGGGAGCCGGGTGACCGTCCGCCGGTCCCGTTTCGATGTGCTGGGCCAGGTGGTGGGGGCCGTGCACGACCACCTCGGCGTCCCCGCCGACCAGCGGGGAGTGAGCGGGGTCCTGTTCGACCTCGGGGTCAGTTCGCCGCAGCTGGATGTGCCGGAGCGGGGATTCTCCTATCGCCGCGACGCCACCCTCGATATGAGGATGGACCCGACGTCGGGCCGGTCGGCGGCCGATGTGGTCAACGAGTACGACGAGGAGGCGCTGGCCGAGCTCTTCACCGAAAACGGCGAGGGCCGATTCGCGCGTCGCATCGCCCGTGCCATCGTGGCGGCCCGCCCGCTGGTCACCACCGGCGAGTTGGCCGACGTGGTCAGGGCGGCGATTCCAGCAGCCACCCGCCGGACCGGGGGCCATCCTGCTCGCCGTGTGTTCCAAGCCATCCGGATCGCCGTCAACGAGGAGCTCGACCAGTTGGAGACGGCACTCGATCAGGCACTGGCGCTCCTGCGACCCGGAGGACGGTGCGTGGTCATCGCCTACCACTCCGGCGAGGACCGATTGGTGAAGTCCTTCTTCACCCGCATGTCCACCGACGACTGCCGATGCCCGCCCGGTCTCCCCTGTGTCTGCGGGGCCGATCCCCAATTCCGGTTGGTGACCCGCGGGGCGAGGCGGCCCAGCGACGCCGAGGTGGAGGCCAACCCCCGGGCCGAAGCGGCCCGATTGCGGGTCATCGAACGCCTGCCCTCGTCCTCCACCCGGTCTGCTGCCAACGGCGAAGTGGCCTGATGGCACCGCCGGCCTCCGCCGCCCGCCGGGCACCCTCCCGGGCAGAACCCCGGTCCACCCCATCGGGTGAGCGCCGCCCCGCGCTGCGGGTGGTCGAGCATGGGCGGCGTCGACGCCCGGGACCCGGGATCCATCGTTCGACCATGTGGATGTCGGTGCTCCTGGTTGTCGGGAGCCTGCTCGCCGTGGTGGTCGGCGATGCCATGATCACCGGTGGCCAGGTCAGCCTGACCACCACGCAGAGCCAGGTCGATGCCGCGGCCACCGCCCAGAAGACCTACCAGGTGGCGGTGGCCCAAATGGCCGCACCCCCGGTGGTGGTGGCCCAGGCCGAAAGCCAGGGCCTGGTCGCCCCGACCACCGTGGTCGACCTTCCCCAGGTGCCACTCAACGTCCCCCTCCCCGTCCCCCAGACTGCAGCACCTCCGGCCCCGGCCAACCAGTGAGCCCCGCACTCCTGTTGGGTCGGCGCACCCGCGCCATGCGGCTGGTCCTGGTGATCGTCTTCATCACCCTGATCGCCCGTCTCGTAGCCGTGCAGGAATTCGCCCACCAGCGCTATGCCTCCCTCAGTGCCTCGGAGCTCACCCAGACGGTCTCTGTCCCTGCCGTCCGCGGTGGCATCTACGACCGCAACGGCGAGGTGCTGGCCGAATCGGTGACCCGCCAGACGGTGGTGGCCGACCCGTTGCTGATCACCCACCCGGCCGCCACCGCCGAGGCCCTCTCCCCGGTCATCGGCGTGCCCACCGACCAGCTCCGGTCCGAGCTCACCGAGAGCACCGGCTTCGTCTACCTGGCCCATCGGGTGTCGGATGCGGTGGCCGCCAAGGTGACCTCGCTCGGCCTGGCCGGGATCAACCTCGTCCCCGAGTCCCAGCGTGTCCAGCCCGACGGACAGCTGGCCATGCCGGTGGTCGGCACCGTCGGCTGGAACGGGAGCGGCCTCTCGGGCCTGGAGTACCAGTACCAATCGCAGTTGGCCGGCCAGGCCGGGTCGGAGAACCTGCTCCAGGCGCCCGATGGCGTGGCCCTCTCGGGGAGCACCGGCGGTTCGGTACCGTCCAAACCCGGCACCGGCGTGGAGGTCACCATCGACGAATCGATCCAGTACGTGGCCGAGCAGGCCCTCGGCGCCGAGATCGCAGCCTCCCACGCCTACAGTGGCACCGCGGTGGTCATGGACGTGAAGACCGGGGACATCCTGGCCATGGCCGACCTCCAGGCCACCAGCGGTACGGCCACCACCGGGGCGACCACCACCACCCCCGTCCCCGCCGCCCCCCCCGCCGGCAGTCAGTCGACCGCCGGCCCGACCCTGGTGTCCCAGGCCGACACCCTGCCCGCCGGCGTTGAGGAGGCCCCGTCCAACTCGGCGGTGACCCAGGTCTACGAGCCCGGCTCGGTGTTCAAGCTGGTTACCTTCTCGGCGGCCCTGGCCGCCGGGTTGACCACCCCCAACCAGGTGATCCAAGTCCCCGGCTCCCTGCAGATGGGCACCTACACCTTCCACGACGCCGAAGCCCACGGCAATCAGCCGATGACCGCGAGCCAGATCCTCGCCCAGTCCTCCAACCTGGGCACCATCGAGGTCGCCCAGCGGCTGGGAGAGGGCCCGCTGCTGGCCCAGATCGGCAACCTGGGGTTCGGCCATCCGACCGGCCTGGACTTTCCGGGGGAGTCGGAGGGCCTGGTGCCGGGTCCGGCGGCGTGGACGGGGACATCCATCGGGTCGACGCCGATCGGGCAGGACGACGCGGTCACCGCCCAGCAGATCCTCGATGCCTACAACGCGGTGGCCAACGGAGGGGTGTTCGTCAGTCCCCGCCTCCTCCGCGGGACGGTCAGCCCCTCGGGAACGGTGACCGCCGCCCCCCCCTCGCCCACCCGTCGGGTGATCAATCCCACCACCAATGCCCAGCTGGTGTCGATGCTCGAAGGCGTGGTGACCTCGGGGACGGGCACCGAGGCGGCCATCGACGGGTACACGGTGGCCGGCAAGACCGGCACGGCCCAGATTCCCGACCCCAACCACTTGGGCTACATCCCCGGTGCCTACGTCGGATCATTCGCCGGGTTCGCCCCGGCCGAGAACCCGGTGCTCTCCGCCGTGGTGGTACTCGACCATCCCACCCCCATCTACGGTGGGGCGGTAGCTGCGCCGGTGTTCTCCACCATCATGGCCTACGCCCTGCACCACTACGGTGTCCCCACCACGGCAACGGCCACCGCGTCGGCCTCGAATTCGGCAGTTGGCGGCACGGGTAGCATCACGGTGCCGGCCGGAGCGACCACGGAAGGCCCCTAGGTGGGCCCCGAACGGAGCCACCCGACCGGAACCGTCGACCCCAACCCCTGGAACACCCCCCCCGTGCAGATGACCGAATTGATCCACGACATCGACGTGGTCGGTGTGCGCGGCAATCCGGCCACCACCCCGGTGCGCACCATCGAGTTCGACAGCCGCCAGGTACAGGCGGGCTCCCTCTTCTGTTGCATCCGCGGCGCCCATCTCGACGGGCACCACTATGCGGCTGAGGCGGTAGGTGGGGGGGCGACGGCGCTCCTGTGCGAACGATTCCTCGACCTCGGGGTGACCCAGGTCTGCGTCCGGCGGGGGGCGGTGCGACCGGCCATGGCCGCGGCGGCCTCGACCCTCAACGGCTACCCGTCCCGCTCGTTGACCATGGTCGGTGTCACCGGGACCAACGGCAAGACGACCGTGACCGCGTTGGTCGGGTCGATCCTCGACCACGCCGGCATCCCCACCGGAGTGATCGGCACACTGGACGGCGCCCGCACCACGCCGGAGGCCCCGGTGCTCCAACGCCTGTTGGCCGAGCACCGGGACGGCGGTCGACGGGCGGTGGCGATGGAAGTGTCCTCCCACGGACTGGCCGAGCACCGGGTCGACAGCATCGTCTTCGACGTGGCCGCTTTCACCAACCTGAGTCGCGACCACCTCGACCACCACCACACCATGGACGAGTACTTCGAGGCCAAGGCCGGCCTGTTCGATCGGGCCCGGGTCGCGGTGGTCAACGTGGACGATCCCTGGGGACGTCGCCTGGCCGGGCAGGTCGACCGCGTGCCGGTCGTGGAGGTCCGGCGTGCCGACGCGGGCGAGATCACCCTGTCGGCGGGATCGTCGTCCTTCCGCTGGCGCGACCGGACCGTGACCATCCCCCTGGCAGGGATGTTCAATGTCGAGAACGCGCTGATGGCGGCAGCCGTGGCCGCGTCACTCGGTGTCGACACCGACCAGATCGCCGAGGGATTGGCCGGCGTCTCGCCGGTCCCGGGGCGGATGGAGGTGGTGTCGTCGGGACCGCCCTTCAGCGTGGTGGTCGACTACGCCCACACCCCGGCCGCCCTCGAGGCAGCCCTGTCGGCGGCCCGGACGATGGCCGGAGGATCAGGGCGGGTGATCTGCCTGTTCGGGTGTGGAGGCGACCGCGACCAGGGGAAGCGCCCGGAGATGGGAGCGACGGCCTCACGCGGGTCCGACGTGGTGGTGGTGACCTCGGACAACCCGCGATCGGAGGATCCGGCGCAGATCATCGACCAGGTCCGGGCCGGGATCACCGGCCCGGTGGAGGTGGTGGTCGAACCCGACCGGGCCGAGGCCATTGCCGCCGCCGTGGCCATGGCCCGCTCCGGGGACATCGTCGTCCTGGCCGGCAAGGGCCACGAGACCACCCAGGTCCTGGCCGACCAGGTGGTGCCCTTCGACGACGGGGACGAGGCCAGGCGCGCCCTCGCCGTCCGCACCGGGGGTGCCGGGCGGTGATCTCGTTGATGACCTCCGGGGGGGTTGCCCTATGGGTGGCGGTGCTGTCCACGCCCGTGCTCATCCGGTGGCTGCTGAAGAACAACATCGGCCAGCAGATTCGCGAGGACGGCCCCCAGGTCCACATCGCCAAGGCCGGAACCCCCACCATGGGTGGCATCGGCATCGTCGCCGCCGTGGTCATCGGCTACCTCGCCGCCCACGCCGTGCCCGGCGTGGTCTTCTCCCGTTCGGGGACCTTGATCATGGGGGCCATCGTCGGGGCGGCGCTGATCGGCTTCGCCGACGACTGGATCAAGGTCCGCCACCGCCGGAGCCTGGGCTTGAACAAGCGGGCCAAGTTCGGTGCCCAGATCGCCCTCGGCCTGATCTTCTCCATTCTCGCCGTCTACTGGGCCCACGCCCAGACGACGCTGTCGTTCACCCGGTACGACTCGATCGGACTGCACATGGGCACCGGGCTGTGGGTGGTCTTTGCCACCGTGGTCATCGCCGCGTCGGCCAACGCGGTGAACCTCACCGACGGCCTCGACGGGCTGGCCGCGGGGTCGTCGACATTCTGCTTCGCCTGCCTCGCCATCATCGGGTACTGGCAGTATCGGCACTTCCCCATCTACCACGTGGCGGACGCCCTCGACCTGGCGCTGGCGTCGGTGGCCCTGGCCGGCGCCTGTCTCGGCTTCCTATGGTGGAACGCGGCGCCGGCCAAGATCTTCATGGGCGACACCGGCTCGCTGTCCATCGGATCGGGGTTGGCGGCGCTGTGCCTCCTGATGAACCTCGACCTGCTCCTGGTGGTGATCGGCGGGCTGTTCGTCATCGTCACCCTCTCGGTGGTCATCCAGGTGGTGAGCTTCCGGGTGTTCCACCGCCGGGTGTTCCTGATGGCGCCACTGCACCACCACTTCGAACTGATGGGTTGGCCGGAGACGACGGTGATCGTGCGGTTCTGGATCCTCGCCGGGCTGTTCGCCGCCCTGGGCCTGGGCATCTTCTATGGAGACTTCCTCTCCGTGGGCAAGGTCTGAGCGGTGGGGGTGAGGAAACCACGGACGCCCGAGGCCAACGGACCAAGGCTCCACCACCCGGTCGTCCCGGTGAACGAGGCTAGGAGGATGTATGAGGTCGATCCCCTTGTCGGAGGGTGGCGGTTCCCGGGAGGTCGCCGTGGTTGAGCGCACCGTCGCCCGCCCGGTGGCGACTCGCGTCCGGCCGGTGGCTCCGGCCTCGAAGACCGCCCCGCGACCTGCCGGTCGCCCGGCACCCGCCCCGGCTGCCGGGCGCGGGGGCCGGCTGGCCCACCTGCCCACCGCCCCGGCCATCGCCATCCTGGTGGGAGTCCTGTGCGTGTTCGGACTGATCATGGTGGGATCGGCGTCGCCGGTCATCTCCCTCGGGCTCTACGGGTCGCCGTGGGCGATCCTCATCCGCCAGTCGTTGTGGATGGGCGTCGGCGCATGCGCCCTGGCCGTGTTGGCCCGCGTCGACTACCGGATGTGGCGAAAGATCAGAGCCCCCTTGGTGGTGGTGACCATGGGGTTGTTGGTGGTGGTCCTGGTCCCCCATCTGGGAGTGTCGTCAGGGGGCTCGTCCCGATGGATCGGGTTCGGGTTGGTGCAGCTGCAGCCCTCCGAACTGATGAAGCTGGCGCTGGCCGTGTTCGCCGCCGACCTGTTGACCCGCCGGGCCGACCCGTCGACCGACCCCAAGATGATCATCGTGCCGGTACTGGCCGTGTTGGGAATCTCGGGGATCCTCATCTTGAAGCAGCCGGACATGGGGACGGCGCTCGTCCTCAGCTGCATCGCCTTCGGCATCCTCTTCATGGGTGGGGTCCCGATGGGCCCGATCATGAAGGTGCTGGGCGCGTTCGCCGCCCTGGCCCTAGTGATCGGCCTGGCCGACCCCTATCGACGGGACCGCATCCTCTCCTTCCTCAACCCCGGCGCCAACAAGTCGGGCACCGGCTACCAGGTATGGCAGTCGCTCATCGGCCTGGGATCGGGGCACCTCTTCGGGCTGGGCCTGGGGGGCGGACGCCAGAAATGGGGGCTCCTGCCCAACGCCCACACCGACTTCATCTTCTCGGTGGTGGGGGAGGAGCTCGGACTGGTCGGTGCCGTCGTCCTGCTGGGACTGTTCTTCGCCCTGGCCTGGTTCGGGCTACGGGCCGCCACCCGGGCCCCGGACCGGTTCGGGAGCCTGCTGGCGGTGGGCATCACCACGTGGATCACCTCCCAGGCGGTGATCAACATCGGGGCGGTGATCGGCGTGCTGCCGGTGACCGGCATCCCGCTGCCCTTCATCTCCTTCGGGGGCTCGTCCCTGATCATCACCATGGCCGCCGTCGGCATCCTGCTCAACATCGCCGCCCAGGAACGCGCCGCACCGGCCGCCGCCCTGTGGCGGCGACGACCGATCGTCCGGTGAGGGGTGAGCGGTTCGCGGTGATGGCCGGTGGGGGAACCGCCGGCCACCTCCAGCCCGCGCTGGCCATCGCCGAGGCCCTGGTGGACGCCGGCCATCCCCGTCAGGCCATCGAATTCGTGGGGTCGGCGCGCGGGCAGGACCGGGCGGCGTTGGCGGGCCGGGGCTTCACCGTCACCTTGTTGCCGGGGCGGGGACTGGTGCGCAGCATGAGGGTCGGCGACGTGGTGAGGAACGTCGGGGCCCTGGCCGGTCTGGCCGTGGCCGTGGTACGTGCCTTCGCGCTGGTGGCCCGGTCCCGTCCCCAGGTGGTGGTCTCGGTCGGGGGCTATGCCAGCCTTCCGGCGTCACTGGCCGCGGTAATGCTGGGCGTGCCCTTGGTCCTGGTCAACGTGGATGCGGTGCCCGGGGCGGCCAATCGGCTGCTGGGGCGATTCGCCCGGGCCAGCGCGGTCGGGTGGGAGGCGAGCTCGCTGCCCCGGTCGGTGGTCACCGGCACCCCGGTGCGACCGGAGATCGCCGCCGTGCGCCGGGACCAGGGGGATCGCCGGGTGGCTCGGCGGACGCTGGGCCTGCCCGAGGATCGACCGACGGTGGCCGTGTTCGGGGGCTCGCTTGGTGCCCGTCGGATCAATGCCGCGGCAGCCGGTCTGGCCGAACGCTGGAAGCAGCGGGACGATCGGGCGATCTACCACATCGTCGGCCGGCGGGACTGGGAGGAGTATGCCGGGGGACCCCAGCCCGGACCGGCGGCCGGGTGCCGCCACCAGCCACCGACCGGGGCGGCCCCGTCCGTGGTGCGGGTGCCCTACGAGGACCGGATGGAGGTGGTCTACGGTGCGGCCGACCTGGTGGTGGGCCGGGCGGGGGCGATGACCGTGGCCGAGCTGGCCGTGGCCGGGGTCCCGTCGATCCTGGTTCCCCTCCCCGGGGCGCCCGGCGATCACCAGACGGCCAATGCCCGAGTGCTCGAGCGGGCGGGAGCCTCGGTGCTGCTCCCGGATCCCGACTGCGACGCCCGATCCCTCGGCGAGCTGGCCGACCGACTGTTGGCCGACCCGACCGGGCTCGATGCCATGGGTCGGGCGGCGGCCTCGGTGGGTCGGCCGGACGCGGCCGCCGCCGGGGCTCGGGTGGTCGAGGCCAACGCCCGGCCGCCGCGGGCGAGGAGATGGCGGTGACCAGCCGGCCGGGGACGGGCCCGCTGGGCGATCTGGGCCGCCCGCTCGCCGTGCACGTGGTGGGCATCGGTGGGGCAGGAATGAGCGCCATCGCCACCGTCCTGCACGCCATGGGGCACACGGTGACCGGCAGCGACCTGAAGGCGTCAACGGTGACCGAGCGTCTGCGGGGGGCCGGCATCGGCGTGTCCGTCGGCCACGCCGCCGACAACCTCGGCGGTGCCGACGTGGTGACGGTGTCGTCGGCCATCCCCGCCGACAATCCCGAGATCGTCGAGGCACGCCGCCGGGGCATTCCCGTCGCTGACCGGGCCGAGACGCTGGCTGCCATCGCCTCCCTCAAGCGTTGCATCGCGGTGGCCGGGACGCACGGCAAGACCACCACCGCCTCCATGCTCGCCCTCCAACTGGTCGAGGGTGGGATCAGGCCCTCGTTCCTCATCGGCGGGGACGTCAACGAGATCGGCACCAACGCGGTGTGGGACGACGGTGCGTGGTTGGTGGTCGAGGCCGACGAGAGCGACGGGTCGTTCCTCGCGCTGGCACCCGAGATCGCGGTGGTCACCAACGTGGAGGCGGACCACCTCGACCACTACGGCTCGTTCGCCGCGGTGCGTTCGGCCTTCGAGACGTTCGCGGCCGGCGCCTCGCGCCACCGGGTGGTGGGCGGTGATGACCAGGTGGCCGCCGCCATCGGGAGCGCCGACCATGCCGACGTGGTGGGGACGGGGCCAGGGTGCACCCACCGGATCGTCGACCTGGCGCTGGCCCGCAGCTCGGTCTCCTTCGGGTTGGTCGGACCGTCGGGTGATCAACTCGGTCGCCTGGACGTCCCGGTGCCCGGGCTTCACAACGCCCGGAACGCCGCCGTTGCCGCCGTCACCTCCCTGGCCGTGGGGGTCCCGGTGGCGGTGTCGGCCCGCGCCCTGGCTCGCTTCGCCGGGGTGGCCCGCCGGTTCGAGTTCCGCGGCGCGGTCGACGGCGTCACCTTCGTCGATGACTACGCTCACCTTCCCACCGAGGTCCGCGCCGCCCTGGCCGCTGCCCGCGACGGCGATTGGCGCCGGGTGGTGGCCGTGTTCCAGCCCCACCGCTACAGCCGGACGGCCGAGCTGGCCGAGGCATTCGGCCCCGCCTTCGGTGACGCCGACCTGGTGGTGGTCACCGACGTCTATGGAGCCGGGGAGGCCCCGGTTCCCGGCGTCTCCGGGCAGCTGGTGGCCGACTCCATCCGGCGCAGCTTCCCGGATATGCCGGTGCTGTACATGGTCGGGCGGGCCGACCTCCGAGCCACGCTGACCGACCTCCTGCAGGCGGGCGACCTCTGCGTCACCCTGGGTGCGGGGGACCTCACCTCGCTGCCCGACGAGCTGATGTCCGGGCCGGGTTGGTGAGGGGCGCGGTGGACACCCGAGCCCACGACCTGGCCGCGCTCGAGCGGGCCCTCGGTGCCCGGGCTCGGCGTGACCATCCCCTCGGCGCTCGCACCACCTACCGGGTCGGGGGAACGGCGGCCCTGTCCGTCGAGCCCGGCGACGAGGAGGAACTGGTGGCGGTGGCACGGGTGCTGGGCGGGCTCGACGTGCCGGTGCTGGTGGTGGGCAAGGGCTCCAATCTTCTGGTCGCCGACCGTGGATTCGACGGGCTGGCCGTCTCCTTGGGGGAGGGATTCGAGACCCTTTCCTTCGAGGGGAACCAGGTACGGGCAGGCGCGGCGCTGAGCCTGCCGGTGCTGGCTCGCCGCACCGCCGCCGCCGGGCTGGCCGGTCTGGAATGGGCGGTCGGGGTCCCCGGGTCGGTGGGGGGTGCGGTCCGGATGAACGCCGGGGGGCACGGCTCGGACACGGCTACGACGCTGGTCTCCTACCGGTGGGTCGACATGACCACCGCATCGGTGGCCGAGTCACCGGCCCACCGCCTCGCTTTCGCCTATCGACACACCGACCTGGCACCCACCGACGTGGTGGTTGCCGGGACCCACCGCCTCGAGCCCGGTGACCCGGGGCGGGGCAAGGCGATCATCGACGAGATCGTGCGCTGGCGCCGGGCCAACCAACCCGGGGGCAGCAATGCCGGATCGGTCTTCACCAATCCTCCCGGGGAGTCGGCGGGTCGCCTGATCGACGAGTGCGGGTTGAAGGGAATGCGGATCGGCACCGCTGAGGTGTCGACGAAGCATGCCAACTTCATCCAGGCCGATCCCGGCGGCTCGGCCGACGACGTCCGCCGGGTGATCGCCCACGTGCAGGCGGCGGTGGCCTCCTCCACCGGCGTCACCCTCCGCCCCGAGGTGTGCATGGTGGGATTCCCGGACGAGGGGGTGGGGCCGCAGTGACGCCGTCCCAACCCACCGCGGTCAAGCCTCGCCCGCCCATCGATCCGCGGATCCGTCAACGGCGGGTGGCCATCGCCCGCACCAAGGGCCGACGGCGACTCCGATGGCTGGCCGCCGCCCTGGCCGCGGCGGTAGCCCTGGTGGCCGCGATAGCCCTGTTGCACACGGTGTTGTTCAGCGCCCGGGTCGTCTCGGTGTCGGGGGCGCACCCCCACACCACCACGGCCGCCATCGTGTCCGCCGCCCGGCTCGGGGCCCACCCGCCCCTGATCAGCGTGGATCCGGGCCCCACCGCGGCGCGGGTGGAGGCGCTGCCTTACATCGCCAGCGCCCGGGTGGAGCGCCATTGGCCGGACGGCGTGACCATCGCGGTGACCGAGCGGGTACCGGTGGCGGTCATGGCCGGCCCCGGCGCCGCCTGGTCCGTGCTGGACGGCGACGGCCGCACACTGCAGGTGGTGGCGGCCCGCCCGCCCGGACTGCTGGCGCTCGCCGTGACCACGCCGGCCGGGGCGTTGGTGCCCGGAGCGGTGGGCCGTTCGCTCCCTGCGGACGCCTCGGCAGGACTGACCGTCAGCCGCACACTGCCGCCGGCGTTCGTCGCCCAGGTGGTGTCGGTGACGGTGGCCGCGGCCGGGACGGTGAGCCTGGGGCTCTCGTCGGGCATCGCCGTCCTCATCGGCACCGCCGACGATCTCACCGCCAAGTACGAGGACGTGGCCGCCATCATCGCCCATGGGTCGCTGCAGGGCGCGACCACCATCGACGTGACCGTCCCCCAGTCCCCGACGGTGGCCGGGTGAGGACCTTCCTGCGCCCGGAGTGTTGCCGCCGAGGTGTCCACCGTGTGTCGACAGTGCTTGACCAGGTACTGCGCTGACCGTATCGTGGTCCCCAACTCGCCGGTTGGAACGGTTTCAACCTTTGGTCGAGGGTAAGGGATTACATGACCGTTCCGGCGCAGAATAATTATTTTGCCGTGATCAAAGTGTTGGGCGTGGGCGGGGGCGGAGTGAACGCTGTCAACCGCATGATTGAGGCCGGGTTGCGCGGCGTCGAGTTCATCGCCACCAATACCGATGCGCAGGCCCTGCTGATGAGCGACGCGGACCTCAAGCTGGACATCGGGCGCCAGTTGACCCGGGGGTTGGGCGCCGGCAGCGACCCGGAGGTGGGGCGGCTGGCCGCCGAGGAGCACCGCTCCGAGATCGAAGAGGCCCTCAAGGGCGCCGACATGGTGTTCATCACGGCGGGCAAGGGGGGAGGCACCGGCACCGGGGCCGCCCCGGTGGTGGCCGAGATCGCCAAGGGGCTGGGTGCCCTGACCATCGGCGTGGTCACTCGCCCGTTCACGTTCGAGGGGCGGCGTCGCTCGGTGCAGGCCGAGCAGGGGATCCAGAATCTCAAGGAGAAGGTCGACACCCTGATCATCATCCCCAATGACCGGCTGCTGACCGTCTCCAACGAGAAGACCTCCATGGTCAATGCCTTCAAGATGGCTGACGAGGTGCTCATGCAGGGGGTACAGGGGATCACCAGCCTGATCACCGTTCCGGGCCTGATCAACACCGACTTCGCCGACGTCAAGATGATCATGAGCAACGCCGGCACCGCCATCATGGGAATCGGCTCCGCCACCGGCGAGGGACGGTCGGTCAACGCCGCCCGGGCGGCCATCACCAGCCCGCTGCTCGAGGCGTCGATCGAGGGTGCCCGGGGGATCCTGCTCAACATCGCCGGTGGGTCCGACCTCGGCCTGTTCGAGGTGAACGAGGCGGCCGAGATCATCCACGGGGTGGCCCACCCCGACGCCAACATCATCTTCGGCAGCGTGATCGACGACTCGATGGGCGAGGAGGTGCGGGTCACCGTTATCGCCGCCGGCTTCGAGCGGTGGGAGGCCCAACCCCGCAGCGGCGTCGGCCACGCCGAGTCCGCCGGCGAGGATGGGCGCAGCCGCGTGCTGGGCGCGGAGACGGCCCACGAGGACATCTTCGCCACGCCGTCCGATGACGAACTCGACGTGGGCGACGACGACTTCGACGTGCCCTCGTTCCTTCGCTGACCGGGCCCGCCTCCTCCGTCCCCCTCATCGGGACCGTCCATGCCGCCTGGAGCGATGCGTCATGGGGTGACCTCCGCCCCTCCGACCACCCCGGCCGGGTCCGGCCCGAGGCGCTCGAGCGGTGGGCCAGCCGGGCGACCGAGTCCGCCACCGGCGAGCGTCCGCCCGGCCAGGTCCACTGGGTGGAACAGGTCCATGGTGCCCGGGTCATCCGGGTCCCCCCACCGGGCGGCCATCTCCAGGTCGGCCCGGGGGCGCCGACGGTGACCGCGGTGTTCTCGGGCACCGGCGACGTGTTGGTGTCGGACGCGGCGGCCCACTCGCTGTCCGTGCTCACCGCCGACTGTGCGCCGGTGGCCCTGGGAAGCGGTGAGGGCGTCTTCGCCGCCGTGCACGCCGGGTGGCGGGGCCTGCGGGACGGGGTGGTGGAGGCCGCGGTGGCGGCCATGCGGACCATGGGCGCCACCCGGGTGGTCGGTGCGCTCGGGCCCTGCATCCACCCCGGTTGCTACCAATTCGCCGAGGACGATCTCGACGACCTGGTGGCCCACTTCGGCGAGCGGGTCCGGGGTCGCACCTCGGCCGGCCGGCCGGCGCTGGACATCCCGGCCGCGGTGTCGGTGGCCCTGGCTGCCGCCGGCGCCGAGGAGGCCCCCGGGGTCGATGCCTGCACGGCCTGTGCCGGCCCCTACTTCTCGCACCGGGCGCGCCAGGACAGTGGGCGCCAGGCCCTCGTCGTATGGTCGGCCCCGGCGTGACCGACCTTCCGGATCCATTGGACCCCCCTCCGTTCGATGCCCGCTCCTTCGACCGGCGCCTGGAGGAGGTCCGCCGACGCATCGGCTCGGTCTCGCTCGACCCGTCCTCGGTCCGGGTGGTGGCGGTGACCAAGGGGTTCCCGGTGGGAGCGGTGGCAGCGGCCCTGGCCGGGGGCCTGCGCGACATCGGGGAGAACTACGCCGACGAGTTGGTGGCCAAGGCGGCGGCGATGGACCCTGCCGGCGTGGCCGGGCCCGCCCCGGTCTGGCACTTCCTGGGTGCCGTGCAGCGGAACAAAGTGGCCCGTCTGGCTCCGGTGGTGGGGTGGTGGCAGGGGGTGAGCCGGGTGGAGGAGGGGCGGGCCATCGCCAGGCGTCACCCGGGTGCCCGGGTCCTCGTCCAGGTCGATGTGGCCGGGCTCCCCGGCCGCGGGGGTTGTCCGCCCGGCGGCGTCGCCGAGCTGGTGGCGGCGCTGTCCGACCTCGACCTCGAGGTGGCCGGATTGATGGCCGTGGGCCCCCCGGGCCCCCCCGAGGCGTCCCGAGCCGGATTCGCCACGGTGTCGTCACTGGCCGATTCCCTCGATCTGGCCGTCCGCTCCATGGGCATGTCCGACGACCTGGAGGTGGCGCTGTCCGAGGGGTCCACCATGGTGCGATTGGGCCGTGCCCTGTTCGGCGAACGGGCCCCCCGGGCAGCGTCCCCGGGGCCCCCGGCAGGCACGGCATGAGCGGCGGGAGGCACCGGGATCCCGGCTCCCGGCCGGCGCATGGATCCCTGCCTGGCCATCCACCGGTCGCCGAGGCCACGCACTACGCTGTCGACAGGAGGAACCATGCCTGCTTCGTTCATGAAGAAGACGATGGCCTATCTGGGTCTCGTCGACGACGACTACGACGACTATGACGACTACGAGTCCCGGTCGCCGGCGGCGGTCGGTCGGACGGGTCAACGGGCGGTGGGCACCATCGACGAAGTCGACGAGCCGACCACCGCCATGCCCAGCCCCCGGATCCGGACGCTGACCCGCGACGAGACCAGTGGATCCCCGGTGGCGGCCCCGGCCCCGGTGGCGCGCTCGGGCGCCGGTTCGTCATCGGTACGGCCGATCTCCCAGGAGACGGCGGGAGCCAGGGTGCACATCGTGGCCCCGGGCCGGTTCGCGGACGCCCAGGAGATCGCCAATCGGCTGATGAACAACCAACCGGTCATCGTCAACATGCAGAGCGCCGACCGGGACCTGCAACGGCGCATGATCGATTTCTGCAGCGGCGTGACCTACGCCCTCTCGGGGGGGATGGAGCGGGTCGCCGATGAGGTGTTCCTGCTCACGCCCTCGAACGTGAAGGTCTCTGACGAGGAGCGCCAGCGCCTGGCCGACCGCGGTCTGGTCAATCCCTGAGCCACAATGGTGTCCGGGCCCGATGGTCGGGCCGCCACGGGAAGGGGAGTGAGCAGCGATGTCCACGATCATCGTGGTTGTTCTCGAGTTGTTCCTGCTCGTCCTCTTCGCCTATTCCATCCTGAGCTGGGTCATCGCGGCGGGGAGAATGGCCTACGACTCGCCGGTCCGCAAGATCCAGAACGTGCTCTCGGCCATCTGCGAGCCGGTCCTCAGACCGGTTCGGCGCATCCTTCCTCCAGTGCGAATGGGTGGCGTGGGCCTCGACCTCTCGGTGATGATCGTCTTCCTGGTCATTCTGGTCGTCCTCATCCCGCTGTTCTCCTGAGCCCCGTGGGGCCGTCCGCCGCGACCTCCGGCCCCATCCGCGGATGCCTGAGGGCAACGGCGGCGAGAATCCCTCGACGCCCGAATATACGCCGCTAGCATGTGCGCCATGGACGCCTCGCAATCTTCCCTCGATTCGCTTCGGACCGTGGAGTTCCGTGAGACCCTCAAGGGGTACCACCGGGACGACGTCGACGAGTACCTGGAGAAGGCCGCCGTAGAAGCCGAAGGTCTGCAGGAGCAACTCCGCCAGAGCGGGGAGCGACTCCGCCAGGCGGCCGAGCACATCTCGCAGCTCGAGGCGGTGCTGGCGGAGAAGCCCGCCCCCCAGCCGGCCGAACCGGCGGTGGCCGACGACACGCTGCAGCGGACGCTGCTGCTGGCCCAGAAGTTCGTCGACGAGACCAAAGCCGACTCCGAGGCCCAGGCCATCCGGATCATCGCCGAGGCGGATGCCAAGGCGCGTCAGATGACCGAGCAGGCCCAGACCAAGGCCTCGCAGATGGCCGCCGAATCGGAACAGCGGCTGCGCGACGAGATCAACCGGCTGGAGGAGTCGCGCGCCAAGCTCACCCACGAGGTCGAGTCGATGTCCCGCCACCTGGAGAGCGAGCGCAACCGGTTGCGCACCGCGTTGGGCGACATCCTCCGGTGGGTCGACGAGAACGTACAGCCGGTCACCACCCAGGTGGCCGACACCCCGACACCGGCGCAAACTGACACGGGGACCGGCGAGCCACCGGTGGCGGCAGCCCCGTCCCCGGTCGAGCCCGTCCAGGGCGGCAATCGACCGGTGGTGGCCCCGCAGGTGGCACCGGCCCCGCGTGGTCCCGGTATCGGCCCGAGTGGTGACGTCACCCAGATGCGCCCCACCGGGGTGACCACTCGGCCCGCCAACACCAACGCCCCTCTTCCCCTGTAGTCGGGGGAGCCTTCACCCGCCCGAGCCGGCGGGGTCCGCGCAACCGGCCCGGAGGCCGGGCATCGGTCACCTGACGGCGATGTCGAGGGCGCAGGTGCGTTCGACGGAGGCGGCCTCGACGGTATGGTCGCTGGGGCACGTTCCGGCGTCCCGGATTGCCGCATCCAGCTGGGCACGGTATCGTCACCCGCCCATCGGGAGTCGGGGATGGTCCTGATCACCAGGTCCGGACGGTCGCGACGAGACGATGGGGAACCTTGAAGGAGGCCGATGTGACGGCAGTGAAGAAGGCGGCACCATCCAAGCCGAGGAAGGCGGTGCCGCCATCGAAGGCCACAACGGCGGCGAAGAAGGCTGGGTCCAAGGCCAAGGGGTCCACCGCGACCAAGGCGATCCTGGCCCGCAAAAAGACAGCGGTGGCCAAAAAGGCGGCCACCAAAAAGGCGGCCACCAAAAAGGGGGTGCCGGCTACCAACGCGAGCGCACCGGCGCGCAAGAAAAGCGCTCCGGCGCCGAAGAAGGCCGCGGTTAAGAAATCCCCACCAGCGGCGAAGAAGGCCGCCGCCAACCCGAAGGCGGGGGCGCCGACCAAAAAGACAGCGGTGGCCAAAAAGGCAGCCACCGCGCCGGTGCAACCACGGCGGCCCTCGGTCGGACCATATGCCAAAGAGGCCAAATTCCTGGAGGAGCAACGCGAGCTCCTGCTCGAGGAGCGGGCCATCTACCGGGGGCAGGCCCTCGACCTGCGGGCCGAAGCCGACTCCCTGGCTCTCGAGCGCGAGCCCGGTGACGTGCAGTTCGACGAGGAGTCAGGGGAGGGGGGGACGGTCACCGTCGATCGCGAGCGCAACCTGGCCCTGTCGGCCCAGGCCTCTGCGGCCGTGGAGGAGATCGACGACGCGCTCCGCAAGATCGAACGGAAGTCCTATGGCGGATGTGAGCGATGCCACCAGGCGATCCCCAAGGCCCGTCTCCGGGCCCTCCCCTTCGCCCGGCTGTGCGTAGCGTGCAAGAGCGGGGGCCTGTCACGGCGCTGACCGGTGAGGGCTCGGTGGTGGCGGAACGGCGGACCGGCTCCCCGGGCCCCCGCCGGTTGCTGGTCGCAGTGGCGGTGATGGCGGCGGTGGTCCTGATCGACCAGCTGACAAAATGGTGGGCGGTCACCCGGCTGGTCTCCGGCCCGATCCATGTGATCGGTACCCTCGATCTCGAGTTGTCCCGCAACACCGGCGTGTCCTTCAGCCTCTTCCAGGGGAAGGCGTTCGTGGTGATCCCCGTCGCCGTGGTGCTGGTGGCCGGGCTGGTGATCATGGCCTGGCACGCCCCGTCGGCCGGCCGCGCCGTCTTGCTCGGGCTCATCCTGGGTGGGGCGGTGGGCAATCTCTGCGACCGGGCCTTCCGTGACCACGGTGCGGTGGTCGACTTCATCGCCCTGCACTTCTGGCCCACCTTCAATGTGGCCGACGCCTCCATCGTCATCGGATGCCTGCTGCTGGTGGTGTCGCTGATCCGCAGTCCGCGTGCCGAGTGAGCGTGGTCACGGTGGAGGTGCCGATGGCCCTCGACGGTGTGCGGGTGGACAAGGCAGTGGCGCTGGTGGCCGACCTGTCCCGCAACTCGGTCAACGCCTTGATCGAGGAGGGTCGGGTACAGGTCGACGGGGTCACCGTCCGGAGTCGGAGTGCGGCGTTGCGATGCGGGCAGGTGTTGTGGGTGGACCGGCGTGAGGAGCGCCCCTCGGAGGGCCCGGAGGGGGACCCGTCGGTGGTCTTCGAGGTCGTCCACGAGGATCCCGACCTGATCGTGGTGGACAAGCCGGCCGGCCTGGTGGTGCATCCGGGTGCCGGCCATCCCACCGGTACGTTGGTCCACGGCTTGGTCGATCGTTTCCCGGAGCTCCGCTCCCTGCCCGGGTCGGTGGGGTCGGATCCCGATCGGCCCGGCATCGTGCACCGGCTGGATCGGGGCACCTCAGGCCTGATGGTGGTGGCCCGCACGCCCCACTCCTACCGTTCGCTGGTGGCCCAGATGCGGGACCGCCAGGTGGCCCGTACCTACCGGGCGCTGGTGCTCGGCACCGTGGAGGGTGCATCCGGGGTGGTGGACGCACCGATCGGGCGATCGGTCAGCTCACCCACCAAGATGGCCGTGTCGCGCCGGGGCAAGGATGCCCGCACCCGGTACCGGGTCGACGAACGGTTCAGCCTGCCGGCCCCGACCACCTTGCTGCAGGCCTCCTTGGAGACGGGACGGACGCACCAGATACGGGTCCACCTGTCGGCCATCGGCCACCCGGTGGTGGGCGACGAGGCATACAGTCAGGGACGGTCCCTCCCCGCCGCATCCGTGTCCCGCCCGTTCCTCCACGCCTTCTCACTCGGCTTGGTGCACCCGACCACCGGTGCGCAGGTGTCGTGGACTTCGGCCCTCCCTGCCGACTTGGCGGACCAGTTGGACCAGCTGTCGTCCTGAGCCCGCGTCCGGCGGGCTGACTCAGGCGGCCTCGTGGGCCGCTTCGAGGGTCTGGCTGTCGGCCAGGACCTCGAGGGCCTCGGCCTCGGCCTGGCGCACCTTACGCACCCCGATCCCGAGGCGCTCCGCGGTGGTCTGCAGCGACGCCGGATCGCTGCCGTCGAACCCGAACCGGTGGCGGATGACCTGGCGCTGCAGATCGCTGAGCCGGTCCACCGCCTGGCGCACCAGGTCGAGGGTGAGCTCGGAGGCGACGTCGTCCTCGAAGTCGCTGAGATCGGTGGAGACCAGGTCACCGAGGGTGGCGGTGGAGTCGGTGGCCGCCGGCTGATCGAGGCTGGCCACCACCCGCGCCACCTGGGCGAGGTCGGCTCGAACCTCGGCGGTGGTGTTGGTGGCATTGTCCATCTCGTCGTCGGTGGGTGGTCGCTGGAACTGGTGGGTCAGCTCCCACAGGGCGGCGTCGACCTGCTGGTTGCGCTCGGCGACCTCCATGGGCAGCCGGATGGTCCGACCGTGCTGCTGGACCGCCCGCTGCAAGGACTGGCGGATCCACCAGGTGGCGTACGTCGAGAACCGAAACCCGCGTTCCCAGTCGAACTTGTCGACGGCTCGCATCAGCCCGAAGGTGCCCTCTTGAATCAGATCGGGGAGGTCGACACCCCGGTCCTGATAGCGCCGGGCCCAGTGGACCACCAGTCGGAGGTTGGCCGCCACCATCTCGCGGCGCGCCGCATCGTCGCCGGCGGCCACTCGTTTGGCCAACTCGGTCTGTGCCTCGTGGTCGGGAAGCGGGTGATGGTCGAGGTCACGGAGGAACAGCCCCAGGCTGTCTGCATCAGCGCTTCGGTTGCGGCCCGCGGCGGCCGTTCGCATCGGCCGACCGGTGGCCGCCGCCTCCCGGGCCGGGGCCGACCCCGCTGCCCTCGGCGACGACCCCCTGGGGGCCTGGCGCTCCTTGTCCCTGCTCACCGTCTGCGTTGCCATCCCTCTCCTCATTCATCGTCCTGGGACCGACAAGATCTTTAACGCCTGAGCAGGTTGGTACATTCCATCGTTGTCATTCGACCGTCCGGGCCCCCCAACGCCACCACTCCGAGCGTGTGGCTTGCGTTCTCCCTGTTCGGAGTGGTCGGCTGTCCGGATGAACCGGCATCAGTGCGTGCTCGTCCGGCACGGTCAGACCGAATGGAGCCGTGATGGCCGCCACACCGGGCGCACCGACCTGGGACTCCTGCCCGAGGGTGTGGCCCAGGCCCAGGCCCTCGGGCCCCGGCTGGCCGGGTACCGGTTCACCGAGGTCCTGACCAGCCCCCTGCGACGGGCCCGAGAGACCTGCGAACTGGCCGGCCTGGGGGAGGGGGCGATAGTGGACCCGGACCTCGCCGAATGGGACTATGGCGCCTATGAGGGGCTGACCACCCCGGAGATCCGCTCGCAACGGCCGGGATGGGAGCTCTTCGCCGACGGGGCCCCCGGAGGAGAGACGGCCACCGACGTCGGGGCACGGGTCGACCGGGTGATCCAACGGGTGCGCTCCGTGCCCGGGGACGTGGCCCTGGTGGCGCACTCCCACGTCCTACGGGTGCTGGCCGTCCGGTGGATCGGCCTCGACCCGGGCGGAGGCCGTGAGCTGGTGATCCGACCGGCGTCGATCAGCGAACTGGGGTGGGAGCGGGAGCACCCGGTGATCATGGGCTGGAACCGCTAGGCACCCGGCTCGGGACGGGCTCCGGCCTTGGGCTGACGGTCGACGGGGGGCCGGTTCCAGCGACTCGGCTCGGAACAGGCTGCGGGGCCCGGACCACTTGGCCGGTGGTGCGTTGAGCGCCAAGGGCAGGGCATAGGCGACGGCCTCGTAGTTCACCCGCCACCCCCGGAAGTGTGGCCAGGCGTGAACCCCAGCGTGAAGATCGATGAACCGGCTTCGGCGAAGGCGCCGTCGAGCGACGGATGGCCGAGTCCCCAGTTGACCAGGGTGAACCCCACGATGGTGACCGCGAGCCAGCTGGCCAGGAGCATGACCAGGGCCACCGGTTCGCTGATGGCCAGGATCCGGTCCATGGTCGTGTAGGTGTGCGCCCGTTTGGCCAACTGGCGGAAGATGGCCCGCACGGCGGGCATCGAGGTCTGGGGCAGGCCCGATGCCGAACGGGGACGATCAGTACCGCGATCACCCCGGCGGCGTTGACCACCAGGACGACGGCCCCGACCACCAGCACGGCCACGCGTGCCACGTTCATCAGCGCATCAGCGCATCAGCGCATCAGCTGATCAGCGCATCAGCTGATCATGGCGGCGTCGGGCGACGGAGTCAGCCTGCGCTCTGGCCCAGGACGGGAACCCGGCCTTGGGCCCGTGCCACCATGTCGGCCAGCGTGAACGAGTCGAGGTGGGTGCGCATGCGCTCGCCGAGGTCGGCCCACACGGTCAGCAGCACGCACTGCCCCTCGTGGTCGCAGGCCCCGTTCTCGTGGGGAAGCCCGAAGTCCCCGGCCACGATGGGCCCGTCGACGGCGGAGACAATCTGGGACAGGGTGATCTCCCCGGGAGAACGGGCCAGCACGTAGCCACCACCGACGCCCCGCTTGGAGCGGACCAGGCCGGCGCCCTTCAGGGCCAGGAGGATCTGCTCGAGATAGGGCTGGGGAAGGCCGGTCCGCTCGGCGATGTCCCGAACTGCGGTGGGACCGTCACCATCGGTGTGGAGGGCAAGGGACAGGAGTGCTCTGCTCGCGTAGTCACCTCGGGTCGAAACCTTCACAGGACCATGCTATTGCCTGCACCCCGGTCGGGGACTTGACCACCCGCCGCCCAGGTGGGAGGCGGGTGGCGGATTGGGGGCCAACCGGTCAGCGACCACCCAGTTTGCCGGCGGCCAGGTCCTCGGCCATGGCCCATCCGAAGGTAACCAGGCGTGCGCCGCCACCGACGTCCACGCCTTCGAAGAAGCTGCACAGCTCGGTGCCGGTCTGCGCCTTCGGGCTGATGAAGTCGAACCCTCCGGCCTCGCCGCCGTCACCGGCCACCACGAAGGTGCGGTCGTCGATCCGGCCGTCCGCTCCGAAGCGCTTGGCCAGCCGCCGTCCCCAGGCCCGCTCCTCGCCGGTGGCCTTGTGGCCGGGCCCGGGCACCACGTCGGTCAGCCCGGTGAAGGCCCGGAAGCCCTCGGCCCCCAGGAGCCGGGTCCCCACCAGTACGTCTTCATCCGGGAAGGCCAGTAGGGCCCGGCGGTACTTGTCGCCCATCATCCCCCGGAGCACCGTCTCGGCCCGGGAGGTGCGGTCCACCGTGGCCAGTCCGATCAGCAGCGACGGTGTGCCACCGATGCGCTCGAGGGTGGAAAAGGAGTAGCCCCGGAGTTTGGTCCCTTCACGGGCCCGGGTGACCAGCACCCACTCCTCCCGCTGTTTCGAAAGGAATCCGATGTCGAATCGGGGTTCCCGTTCAGCGCACAGATCGGCCATTTCGACCAACTCGGCGTCACTGATCGATGTGCAGTCCTTGGTCTCCACCTGGATGGACATAGGCCGTTCCGTACTCCTCGGTCTTCCTGCGGCGTGCACCGCCGGCCCCGTTCTGACGTGGGCACCACACCGCCGGACCGAGGGTCCGGACGGGTGTGTGGGACTCCACGCCAGGAGCCGTGAAAGAGATTTTACGGGATTTGGAGGCGCCTGTCGTATCCGGAGTCCCGGAGAGGGCCGAACCTCGCTCCACCAGGCCTCGATCCGGCGGTGGCGGCCTGGTGGGAGGCGCGGCCCGCGGTGGCCCCCACCCGTCTCCCGCAGGGGCCCGCCGGCCCGGTCACACCGGGGCCCGGCCGTCCGCCTCCATGCAGGTCTGGATGGCATTGGGTCCGAGGAGCACCCGCAGCTCACCGACCAACCCGCGGCGGCTGTCCACGTTGAACTCGGGCGGGAGGCGCAGCACCTTCTCCCCGATGTGGAGCAGGACGGCGGCGTCCCCGGGATGCTCGATGAGGAGGCGCTTGAGGTCCTCGACGGTGCGGTCGGTGAGGCTGTTGACCGGGAGGGAGATCCGCAGGTCGGAGTTCCCGTCAGCGGACAGCTCCGGTCGCTGTATCTCCATGCACACCAGCTTGAGGCGATCGTCGCGCAGGTCGACCCGACCCTTCAGCACGACGATGGCGTCGTCGTCGAGCAGGGCACCGTAGTCGGCCATGGACTTGGGAAAGACGAACACCTCGATCGACGCGTTGAGGTCCTCGAGCACGAAGGTGGCCATCAGGTCGCCCTTTTTGGTGTAGCGCCGGGCCAGCTCGGTGACCACGCCGCCCACCTGTCGCATCTGGCCGTCGCTGCCGAACCCGCCGCCGCCCTCGAGGTCGCCGTCCCGCAGCTCCGCCACCGTGCAGTCGGTCAGGCGGGCCAGTGATGTCTCGAGCCCCATCAGCGGATGGTCACTGAGATAGAGCCCGAGCATCTCCTTCTCGAAGGCCAGCCGCTGTCCTTTGTCGAACTCGGTGTCGGGGATGGGCGTCCGGGTGTCGGCGAAGCCGGTGGCCTGTCCCGCCGTCTCCGGCTCCAATGTGGCGAACAGCGAGACCACCCCGGCGTCGTGCTCTCGACGGCGTTCGAGCGTCCGGTCCACGATCTCTTCGAACACCAGGCACAGCCCTCGCCGTGGATGACCGAGCGAGTCGAAGCCCCCGGCCTTGATGAGGGATTCGATGGTCCGTTTGTTGAGCACCTGCGGGTCGACCCGTTGACAGAAGTCGTAGAAGTCGGCGAAGGGGCCGCTGGCGGCCCGCTCTGCCACGATGTGGGCAACCAGACCCTCGCCCACGTTGCGGACCGCGGCCAGTCCGAAGGTGATGGACCCGGGGCTCTCCCCGCGCTCACCGAGCGTGCCCAGGCCGGCCGAGTAGTCGGCGGCGAACTCCGACAGCGATCGGTTGACGTCGGGGACGAGCACCTCGATCCCCATCGACCGGCACTCACCCAGGTACACCGCGGTCTTGTCCTTGTTGTCCTTGACCGAGGTGAGCAGGCTGGCCAAGTACTCGACCGGGTGGTGGGCCTTCAGCCATGCCGTCTGGTAGGCGATGAACCCGTAGCCGTAGGCGTGGGACTTGTTGAACGCGTAGTCGGCAAACGGCTCGATGATGTCGAACAAGGCGGTGCCGAGGCCCTCGTCGTAGCCGGTGGCCACGCAGCCGGCTACGAATTTCTCGCGCTCGGCCTGGATGAGGGCCCGGTTCTTCTTGCCGCAGGCCTTGCGCAGGTTGTCCGCTTCGGCCAGGTCGTATCCGGCGATCTTCTGGGCGACCCGCATCACCGATTCCTGATAGATCATCAGCCCGTAGGTGTCGCCGAGGATCTCCTCGAGATCCGGGTGGAGGTAGCTGACCTGCTGGCGCCCGTTCTTCCGGTCGGCGTAGTCGCGGTGCATGTTGGCGGCCATCGGGCCGGGCCGGTAGAGGGCGACCAGTGCGGCCACGTCGTCGAAGGTGGTGGGGGCTAGCGACCGCATGAGTGACCGCATCGGACCCCCCTCCAGTTGGAACACGCCCATCGAGTCGCCCTTGCACAACATGGCGAAGGTCTCGGGGTCGTCGAGGGAGATCCCGTCGATGTCCGGACGGCCGCCGGTCGAGACCTCGATCAGGTCGAGGGACCGCTCGATGACCGAGAGGTTCCGGAGCCCGAGGAAGTCCATCTTCAGCAGACCCAGCTCCTCGACGCCGTGCATCTCGTACTGGGTCACGACGGGTGCGTCGTCGGGGTTGTTCCCGTCCGGCTTGCGCTGGACGGGGACGTACTCGGTCAACGGCTCGTCGGTGATGACCACCGCGGCGGCGTGGATGCCGTCCTGGCGGCGCAGTCCCTCGAGCCCGGTGGCCACGTCGATCACCCGCTTGGCCTCGGGCTCGGTGTCGTACATGGCCCGCAGCTCCCCGGCGGCGGCGAACCCGTCCTCGTGTCCCTCGACCCGAGTGAGACAGGCGGCCAGCGGGGTGTCCCGGCCCATCAGCAGGGGGGGCATGGCCTTGGCGATCTTGTCGCCCACCACGTAGGGATAGCCGAGGACCCGGGCCGCATCGCGCACCGCGGCCCGAGCCTTGATGGTGGAGAAGGTGACGATCTGCGCCACGTGGTCGGACCCGTACCGGTCGGCGGCGTACTTGATCATGTCGCCGCGGTAGCGCTCGTCGAAGTCCATGTCGATGTCGGGCATCTGAACCCGGCCCGGGTTGAGGAACCGCTCGAAGAGGAGGTCGTAGCGGATGGGGTCGAGGTCGACGATCTGGAGGCAGTAGGCCACGCAGCACCCGGCGGCCGAACCCCGGCCCGGCCCGACCCGGATCCCACGGGAGCGGGCGAAACGGATCAGGTCCCAGACCACCAGGAAGTAGGCGGAGAACCCCATGTCGGCGATGACGCCCAGCTCGTAGTCGAGGCGTGACATCACCTCGGCCGGGACCGGGTGCCCGTAGCGCTCCTTGGCCCCCTCCACGCTCAGGTGGCGCAAGTAGCCGGCGGCGCCCTCCTCGTAGGTGGCCCCGCCGAACTGGGAGGGGACGGGGAAGCGGGGGAGGCTGGTCCGGCCGAAATCGATCTCGACGGCGGCGCGCTCGGCGATGAGCAAGGTGTTGTCGCATGCCTCGGGGAGCTCGGCGAAGAGGTGTCGCATCTCCGCCGCCGACTTCAGGTAGTGCTCGTCGCCTTCGAACTTGAATCGCTTGGGATCGTCGATGAGGGCACCGGTCTGCACGCACAACAGGGCGTCTTGGACGACGTGGTCCTGGCGATGGGTGTAGTGGCTGTCATTGGTGGCCAACAGCGGGGCCCCGATGCGCCGGGCGATCTCGACGAGGGCCGGATTGGTCTTGTGCTGCTCGGGCAGGCCGTGGTCCTGCAGCTCGACGAACAGGTTCCCCTTGCCGAAGATGTCCTGGAGACGGGCAGCCAGCGCCTCGGCCCGGATCGGGTCGTCGGCCAGCAGTGACTGCAGGACCACGCCGCCCAGGCACCCGGTGGTGGCGATCAACCCGGTGCTGTGGCGCTCGAGGAGCTCCCAGTCGAGCCGGGGCTTGTAGTAGTAGCCCTCGAGATAGGCGGCCGACGACAGCTTGAGCAGGTTCCGGTAGCCCTCGGTGGATTCGGCCAGCAGGGTCAGGTGGTAGTAGAGCTTCTCACCGCCGGCGACATCGCCCCCGGTGTCGTCGACCTTCCCCCGTCGGACCGGTCGCTCGTGTCGGGACTCGGCCGCCATGTAGGCCTCGGTGCCGATGACCGGGTTGATTCCCGCGTCCCGACAGGAGGCGTAGAAGTCGAGGACGCCGTACATGTTCCCGTGGTCGGTGATGCCCAGCGCCGGCTGACCGTCGGCCACGGCCGCCTGGACCAGGTCGTCGACCCGGGCGGCCCCGTCGAGCATGGAGAACTCGGTGTGGGTGTGCAGGTGTGCAAACGACCGTGTGACCAACGAGCAGGTACCTCCCTCGGCGAACTCACCCTTCGTGACCACGGTTCTCCACAGGGTGTGGACGAGTTACAAGGGTGTCATTCCGACGATAGCGCGGTCGGGAGCCACCGGGAGTGGTTGTCGATCGGTCCAGGTCGGCCGGGGTCGACCTCAGAGATAGGTGCCGGGCCGTCCCACATCGCGCTCGGCGCCCTGGGGGAGCGACCGCTGGCGCATCTCATCGAGCTGCGCCCTGGCCGCCACCTGCTGGGCCACCAGGGTGGCCTGGATCCCGTGGAACAGACCCTCGAGCCAGCCGACCAGCTGGGCGTGGGCCACCCGGAGCTCGGCGTCGGACGGTGTGCCGGTGTCGAAGGGGATGGAGATCCGGTCCAGCTCGGCGGCGAGGTCGGGTGAAAGGCCTTCGGCCAGCTCGTGGATCGACTGCTCGTAGATCTCACGCAGCCGTCCCCGGCTGGCCTCGTCGAGTGGGGCCGAGCGCACCTCTTCGAGCAGTTGCTTGACCATTGAACCGATGCGGAGCAGTTTGGCCGGGTGCTCGATCGACTCGGTACGCTCCTCGTCGGCCTCGCCTCCGGGATCGCCGGCCGTCTCGGGAGCCCTGCCGGGCTCGACGATCTCGGGGCGGAGCGGTTCACCCTCGGACGGGGTCGTCTCGGTCGGTGTGCTGTCCATGGTCAGATGCTCCCATCTCCGGCCAGCGCCACCAAGGGAACCAGCATCTCGTCCCGGGTCAGGGACCCGTGACGGCTGTGCAACCGGTTCTCCCCGGTATCGGCCGGGTCGACGAACGCGTGCGAATCGTGGGGCAGCAGGGCGACGTCACCCAGCCGGTCGAGGTGGTCGTCGGGCACGGGCCCTCCGAACAGGCCCTCGTCGATGAGCTGGTCCCTGCTCATCACCCAGGTGGAGCCACCGTAGCGATCGAGGACGGCGGCCTCGAGGTCGGCGGCCGCCCCGGGGAGGGCGTGGAGCCAGCGGAAGCGGCCCTCACCGGACATGAAGTGCACCGCCGACATGACCTCGCGCCCGAGCAGCTCGACCTGGGGGCCGACGTCGATCTGACCATGGTCGGCGGTGACCACCAGTACCGCCCCCGGGGGGAGCTCGGACACCAGGTCGGCCACCATCCGGTCGACGGAGCGCAGCTCGGCATCGTAGAGGGCGCCGAGGCCGCTCCCATGGGCCACCTTGTCGATTCCGTCGTAATAGGCATAGACGAACGGCTCGTCGGCGCGAAGCAGCCGACCGACTTCGATGGGCAGGGAGGACTGGACCGAGTAGCCGTGCAAGGGGGAGTTGCCGAGGTGGGCGGCAGTGAATCCGGTCCCCCCGAACTCGCGCTTCGACACCACCGGCACCGGCCGCGGCGAGCTGGCGAACGGGGGCCGGGGCTGGAAGCGATGGGCGGGAACTGTGCGCCGGGCGTCCCGGGCCCGGCCGCTCCCGACGGTCCAGCGGAGCACGTTGAGGATCTCGGTGCCGATGGCCAGTCGATAGCCGAGGAGCCCGTGGTGGCACGGCCGGGACCCGGTGGTGATCGAGGTCAGGGCGCAGGCGGTGGTGGTGGGAGCCACCGAGGTGATGGCCTGGTCGATCCCGTCGGCCGCGGTGAGGGTCGGGGCCAGCGCCGCCCGGGCACGCAGCTGCTCCCACCCGAGACCGTCCACCACCAGCAGGACGATCTGGCGGGACTGGCGAGCCGACGCCGGCAGCCAGTCGACGGCGGCGTCCGGTTCGGTGTGCCCGAGGAGGGCCGGCACCAGGTTGGCGATGCAGGCGCCGTCGTAGTCGGGCCGGACCATGGCGGGTGGCGGTCGGAGGGGGAGCGCGGCGGACACGGCTGCCGACTGTAGGCGACGACCGCCGGGGGCTCAGCTTCGTGGGAGGAGCGCCCGGATGGTCTTGTAGCAGTGGCCCTCCCTGGGTGTGGAGATGGACGCCACCAGGTAGTGGGGCTTGAAGCCCAGTGCCGCCGACAGGTCCTTGCCGTGGAGGCGGTCCCGACGGGCACTGTCGAGGGCCCGTTCCGCTCGCAGATCCTCTACCGGGATCCAGTTGTCACTGCGACCCCACCCGAAGCGGGCCCATACCGACCGGTCGGAGATCCGGCGGAACAGGACTGGTCCCTTGGTGGGGACGATCAGGGCCAGCGACGGTCGGAACCCTCGGAACTCCCAGTAGGGAGCCGACGCGCCGGGGAACCCGAGCACGTGCTCCTCGACCGGCGCCGCCAGCACGTGGAGCAGACGCCGGACCCGCCGGCCGTGGAGGGTCCCGAGATGGCGTGGGAGCCCGACGGCGGTCACCGCCTCGGGCTGGGCCAGGTCGTCACGCTCCGGCTCTTCGGCCAGCTGGGCCTCGACCACGTCGAAGGGGCTCAAGTCGGGGCCATGCTCCTCGGGCCAGGCCACCCGGACCCGGACCAACGCCCCGGAGGCCAGGTCCACGCCGGTGGTGTCCTCGGGATGGCAGGAGAGCACCAACATGGTGAGCGATGTTCCCCCGCCCACGTCGATCTGCGACCGGGTGTTGATCGAACGCACGATGTCCCGGGCCGTACCACTCCTCGGTGTCCGGGTCGATCCCCTTCTCACGACGCCTCCTCGTCCAACTGGGCGGACAGGGTCTCGATATCGCCGGCCGGCAACCGACAGGCGTAGTTCCGGCATACGTAGGCGCGGTCCCCGTCTCGGCCCTCCCACAGAGGTGACCCGGTCGGCTCACCCCAGGCCACCACCGCCCCGGGCAGCCATCGGCTGCGGACGGCGTCCACCAGGTCGGGGCGGAGACCGGTGATCACCACCTCGGTCCACCCACCGACCAGACGATCGGCGGTGAGCACGGTGTGGGCGAAGGCGGTCGGGTGCCTGGTCAAGAGCTCGCCCACCATATCGACCACCTGGCGGGCGGCGTCCGTGTAGCGGACGGTCCCGGTGAGGGCGCCGAGTCGGGCCAGTGACAGGGCGGCCACCGCATTGGCCGAGGGCGTGGCGCCGTCGAGGACGTCCTTGGTCCGCACGATCAGTCGCTCGGCGTCGTGACTGGTGGTGAAGAATCCGCCGCCGTGGTCATCGTGGAACAACGTCAACAGGGAGTCGGCGGTCTGGCTGGCCCGCTCGGTCCACACCGCCTGGCCGGTGAGCTCTCCCAGCCGGGTGAAGCAGTCGATGAGCCAGGCATAGTCACCGGCGTAGGCCAGGTGGCGTGCCCCGCCGTCCTGTCGCCAGGTCCGCCGCCACCGCCCCTCGACCACCAGGTGCGCACAGAGGAACTGCCCGATGGCCACGGCCGCCGTGGCCCACGCCGGGTTGCCGGTGGCGGCCGCCGCTTCGGCCAGCGCCGAGCCGTACATGGCGTTCCATTCGGTGATCACCTTGTCGTCGAGACCGGGGCGGGCCCGCTGTCCCCGGGCGGCGAGCAGCAGGCGCCTGCCCTCTTCGACGGTGTCATCGCCGTGGAGGGGTGCTCCCGGTGGGCGGTGGAGGATGGTGCTTCCCTCGAAGTTCCCCGCCGGGGTCACCCCGAACCATCGGCTCACCACCGAGGCGATGTGAGGGTCGTCGACGGCGACGGCAATCTGGTCCGAGGTCCACACATAGAAGCGTCCCTCCACGCCTTCCGAATCCGCATCCTCCGCCGAGTAGACCCCGCCCTCGGAGGTGGTGAGGTCGCGGCCCACGTAGTCCACGATCCCTTCGACCACTCGGAGGTAGTTCGGCCGACCGGTCACCTGCCAGGCGTGCAGGAAGGCGCGCAGCAGGCCGGCCTGGTCGTAGAGCATCTTCTCGAAATGGGGGACCAGCCACTCGGCGTCGGTGGAGTAGCGGGCGAAGCCACCACCGAGGTGATCGTGGATGCCACCGGCGGCCATGGCGTCGAGCGTGGTGGTGGCCATCCCCAGGGAGTCGTCGGCGGCGCCGCTCCCGGGCGTGCGGAGGGACTGGCACAACGCCAGGTCGACCAGCGTGGGCTGGGGGAATTTGGGCGCACCGCCGAAACCTCCCCCGTCGGGATCGAAGCGGCGGGCCAACTCCTCCACCGCGGTGGCCACCAGGTCGGGTCGGGGCTCGGCGCCCTCCCCGGCCGATGCGAAGAGCGACCTTGATCCGGAGGGGGTGCTGATCACCGATCGCGCCGCCATGGCCTCGGACAGCTCGTCCGCCTGCTCTTCGACCTCCTCCCTGCGATCGGTCCACACGTCGGTGAGCGCGGACAGGACGGTGCGAAACGATGGGGTCCCGTGTCGATCATCGGGCGGGAAGTAGGTGCCGCCGAAGAAGGGCCGACGATCCGGCGTCAGGAACACGCTCATCGGCCACCCTCCGGACCCGGTGATGGCCTGGACCGCCTCCATGTAGACGGCATCGACGTCCGGTCGCTCCTCCCGGTCGACCTTGATGGACACGAACGACTGGTTGAGTGCTGCGGCGATGGCCGGATCCTCGAACGACTCATGGGCCATCACGTGGCACCAGTGACAGGCCGAGTACCCGATGGACAAGAAGACGGGGCGGTCATCTCGGCGGGCACGATCGAAGGCATCGTCTCCCCACGGATACCAGTCCACCGGATTGTGGCGGTGCTGCAGCAGGTAGGGGGACAGCTCGACCGGGGCCATGTCCCTAATCAGCGTCATGGGGCTTCCGGTCCGGAGGCGGAGGGGCCGCGGCCGACCAGGAGGGCGAATCCCCGCCAGCGCCAGAGGCAGTCGACCTGGGTCATGCCGGCTCTTCGCATCCAGTGCAGTTGTGCCTCGGCATCGACCAAGCGGTCCTCAGGGTCGTCGTCGCTGCGACCGATGTGGCGCATGAACTCGGCATGGAGCTCGGGAGTGGCGGAGGCGACGACCTCGAGGTTGGCGAACAGTCCCCCGGGGTGCAGCTGCGAGGCGACCTCTGCGAACAGGCGTTGCTTTCGATCATCGTCGAGGTGATGGATGGCGAACCCGGAAACGATGACATCGAAGCCACCGAGCGGTGCGATCGACTGGGCCATGTCCCAGCGCCGGATGGTGACCCGCTGGTCGCCGGCGAATTGGTGGTGGGCCCGCTCCAACATGGGCGGGGAGGAGTCCACCCCCACCACCCGCTCCAGTGAGGTGCGGGCATCGAGGGAGAGCCGGGCCAGCCGTCCGTCCCCGCACCCGAGGTCGAGCAACGAACGCGGTGCGGGAGGCAGCAGCGAGATGAGCACCTCCTCGCCGGCCTGCCGGGGTGCGAGCGCGGCCCGCCGATCGAGATAGCGCTCCACCTGGTCCTCGTGGTCCCAGCTGGAGGCGGCGGTGTGGGCGGAGTCCGCAGGAAGGGGCACGCGACCATTGTGCCCCACGCCCTCCGGCCGCCGTCCGGTCGATGTCGGACCGTTCTGTGGTCGCCGCTCGAGTCGCGCCCGCAGCCACCCGGTGTCGAGGTGGTCGTCGATGGCATCGGCGAGCAGGTCCAGCGAGGTGTCGAGGCCGGGGGGGACGGCGCCGGCGAATGACTCGAGCACGTCGGGGTCCTCGAGCACACCGTGCATGGTGAGGCCGAGGACGTTCCCGTGGCCGAAGGCGATCCCTCCCACGTCGATCTCCATGGTGGCGGTGGCATGCGTGGAGCCGTGACGGATCTCGTAGCCGGACACCTTCTTGTCCCCCAGCCAGGACCACGGAGCCGCCAACGGCCCGAAGGCGGTTGCGGTGTGGACGGTGCGCTTGGCGGCGTGGTAGCGGGTCACCACGGGGAGGAGCCCGAGTCCCTCGGCCCACCCGTCGACCCCGGCGGTGTCCTCGATCCGATGCCCCAACATCTGGAGGCCACCACAGATACCGAGCACCGGCGTTCCGGCCTGCGCGGCGAGGACGAGGGCCTGGGCCACCCGGGTGCGATGCAGCCAGTCCAGGTCGCCGGCCACCTGCTTGGAACCGGGGAGGATGATCAGGTCGGCGCCGCACAGGTCGTCGATGGCTCGCACCCAGGTGACCCCGGCGACCTGTTGCAATGGGACGAACTCGTCGAGGTTCGACGCGTAGGGGCCACAGACGATTGACACCCGCCGACCGGACCCTGGGTCGCCGAGCATGGTGGGGCCCTCTTCGGCGGGGAGGCGATGGTCGAGCCACGGGATCACCCCGACGGTGGGAACACCGCAGGCGGTCTCCAGGTCACCCGGTGCCGGCGCCAACAGATCGGGGTCGCCACGGAACTTGTTGAGGACGAACCCCTCGATGCGCTGCTGCCAGGCGGGCGGGAGCAGCGCCCAGGTGCCGAACAGGTGGGCGAAGGCACCCCCGCGATCGATGTCGGCGACCAGCGCCACCGGAGCGTCGACGTGGTCGGCCACCGCCATGTTCACGATGTCGCTGGCCCACAGATTGGTCTCGGCGGGACTACCCGCCCCCTCGATGATCACCACGTCGAACTGGTCGACGAGCGAGGACAGTGCCTCGGTGACAACGGGCCACAACCGGTCCGAGCGATCCGGCCACGCCTGCGCGGTCAGCTGGTGGTCGACCACGCCGCGCACCACCACCTGGCTGGTGGTCTCGCTCTCGGGCTTGAGGAGCACCGGATTCATGCGCACGTCGGGGTCGACCGCTGCCGCCAGCGCCTGCAGCCACTGGGCGGTGCCGATCTCGCCACCGTCCACCACCCGTGCGTTGTTGGACATGTTCTGGGCCTTGAAGGGTGCCACCCGCATCCCCTGTCGGGACGACCACCGGCAGAGGGCGGTGACCAGCAGGCTCTTGCCCGCATTGCTGGACACGCCTTGCACCATCAGGGCGGGCACGGCCGCATCCTACGAGGCGGGGGCCGGGCGGACCGCACCGATGATGGCTGCACGGACGAACCTTGGCATGATCGTGGCCATGGTCGTGGTGTCCGTCGAGGAATTCGAAGTGCTGGTGACCGATGCCCTCGACACCATTCCCGCAGGACTCCGGGCCGGAATGGAGAACGTGGCCATCGTGGTGGACGACCACAGCCCGGCGGGTCGGTTGCTCGGGCTGTACGAAGGGGTTCCGCTGACCAAACGGGGCAACCATTACTCGGCCTCGGTGCCCGACCGCATCACCATCTACATGGCCACGATCTGCGCGGCGTGCCGGACGGAGGCGGACGTGGTGGCCATGGTGCGCAAGACGGTCGTGCATGAAGTCGGCCATCACTTCGGGATCGACGACCGGCGGCTGGCGGAGCTGGGGTGGGCATAGTCGCGGTCGGGTACCGGATCCCCGAATGACCGGATCACCGGATCGATGCCTGAGGGGTTAGCGTGGGCCGGCGAGAGGAGCCTCCTTGTCACCGACATCCGACCCCACCCACCTCAGCAATCACCATCGAGAGACGCTGACGCACATCCTCCAGCACCCGCTGGGCCACAACATCGAGTGGCGGGACGTTCTCTCACTGCTGGAAGCGGTGGCGACGGTCGAGGAGACTCCGCACGGCAAGTACCTGGTGACCCTGGGCGACGAGACGGAAACGTTCGAACGTCCGCGGCACAAGGACATCGAACCCCAGCAGGTGGTCGACCTGCGCCGGATGTTGACCAACGCCGGATTCACCTGAGTCGATCGCACCTCGAGCCTCGAGCCTTGTGCCGCCGTGCCGCTGCCCGACCCTGTTACATTCGGCGGATTCGACGGTGCGGATGCGCACCAGGCGGGAGCGACCATGCTCGACCGGACCAGCGATCAGATCCAGGCCCGGGATCGGTTTCACTCGTTCACCGCAGTGTCACATCGGACCAGGCGATGGGCGGTCGTCGGGCTGGCGGTGATCGCCGGCGTGGCCCTGAACCTGACGTTGGCGGCATCGGCGGGGGCAGCCGGTCCGAACGGGTCTCCCCATTCCGTCGACGCCCGCGAGGTGGCGGCCGCGGTACGGGTGGCAACGCCGGCGGCCGCGTCGATGGCCGACCCGTCGGTCCGCGCCGGCGGTGGCTCCACCTACCAGCCCGACGACGAGCCGAGCTGCACGTTCAACGGGGCAACCGACATCGTCCCCAACGTGACCCCGGGCTCGTCACTATCGATCGCCTGCACGGGATGGGAGGCCGACGATCAGATCACCGCCGCCGAGATCAGCCCCATGTTCCTGGTCTCGGGCTCGACGGACGACCTCGACGCCAACTTCCAGACGTTCACCAGCGACGGCTCGGGAAACCTGAACGCCACCTTCGTGGTGCCCAATCCGTTCACCGCCGCCGATCCGGCGGCGGTATGCCCCCCAACGGCCACCCAGGTCGCCCAGGGCTACCTCCGATGCGGCGTGGCGCTGGCCGACGGTGACGAGAATGTGGCGTTGGTCGCCCTCGACTATTCGTCGGCGCCGCCGCCGCCGCCGCCGAGCTCCACCGCGGTGGGGATGGCGGCCACGCCCGACGGGGGTGGCTACTGGGTGGCGTGGTCGAACGGCAACGTCACCGTGCACGGGGATGCCCAGAGCTACGGCAACGCCTCCCAATTGAGTCTGAACCAGCCGATCACCCACATCGTCTCCAGTCCCGACGGGAAGGGGTACTGGCTGGTCGCCGCCGACGGTGGGACCTTCGCCTTCGGTGACGCCGGCTTCTACGGCTCCATGGGGGGACAGCACCTCAACAAGCCGGTGGTCGACATGGCCCCGACCAACGACGGCCGGGGCTACTGGCTGGTGGCCTCGGACGGGGGGATCTTCGCCTTCGGGGATGCCGCCTTCGACGGCTCCATGGGAGGCCAACCGCTCAACAAGCCGGTGGTCGGGATCTCGCAGGATCCGGTGACCGGCGGCTACTGGTTGGTGGCCAGCGACGGCGGGATCTTCGCCTTCGGTGCGCCCTTCTTCGGCAGCACGGGAGCGCTTCATCTCAATCAGCCCGTCAACGGGATGTCCGCCACCACCGACGGGCAGGGCTACTGGTTCGTCGCTTCGGACGGCGGCATCTTCGCCTTCGGCGACGCCGGGTTCCACGGCTCGATGGGCGGGTCTCCGCTCGCCGCGCCCATCGTGGGCATGGCCACCGACAACGCCACCGGTGGGTACTGGCTGGTGGGCTCGGACGGCGGCATCTTCAGCTTCGACGCCCCGTTCTACGGTTCCGCCTGACCGTCCTTTCCGGGCGGCGCCGGCGGAATCGGGGCCGAGGGGCCGTTGGGCTCCCCGTTAGGGTGTCAGGCCATGGACCTTCGTCTCGACGGCAAGACCGCGCTGGTGACCGGGGCGTCTCGTGGCATCGGCCAGGCCATCGCCCTCGCCTTTGCCACCGCGGGGGCATCGGTGATGCTCTCGTCCCGCAAGGCGGACGCCCTGTCGGCGGCCGCCGCCGCGATCGATGCCGGCAAGGGCGACCGGGCCGGCGAGGTGGAGTGGCACGTGGCCAACGCCGGCCATCCGGACCAGGCCGAGGCATGCGTGGCGGCCACCGTGGAACGGTTCGGCTCGGTGGACATCCTGGTCAACAATGCGGCCACCAACCCCTACTACGGTCCGATCATCGAGCTCGACACCCCTCGGGCGGACAAGACGGTCCGGGTCAACCAGAGCGGGTATCTCGAATGGGCCCAGTGCGCCTGGCGTGCCGGCATGTCGGAGCGCGGCGGCGTGATCCTCAACCTGGCCTCGATCGGCGGCCTCTCGGTCGAGGGGGGCATCGGCTGGTACAACGTGACCAAGGCCGCAGTCATCCACCTGACCAGTCAGCTGGCCGGGGAGCTGGGACCCACGGTCCGTGTCAACGCCCTGGCGCCGGGCCTGGTCAAGACCGAGTTTGCCCGGGCACTGTGGGAGGCGGGGGAGGAATCCATCGCCAGGCGTCTGCCCCTGGTCCGGCTGGGGGAGCCCGAGGACATCGCCAACGCCGCCCTCTTCCTGTGCTCGGACGCGGCCTCGTGGATCACCGGGCACACCCTGGTCATCGACGGCGGCGCCCTGTGCATGGCCGGCGGCGGGCTCTCCTGAGGCCAGGGACCGATCAGGCCGAGCCCGGCCGGATGGCGTCGTCAGGTGAGGCCAGCTCCGACCGGCGGACCTTGCCGCTCTGGGTCCGGGGAAGGGACCCGACCACCACCAGCTCACGGGGAGCGGCCCATGGGGCCAGTCGCGACGCCACCCGCTGGCGCAGCTCTTCGAGGCCCGGCGGCTGGGCCCGGTCCGCCGGCACCACCCAGGCCACCACCCGCTCACCCCACTCGGGGTCCGGTCGTTTCCACACCGCCACCTGGTCGACGCCGGGATGGCCGGCCAGTACCGCCTCCACCGGAGCCGGCCAGACCTTCTCGCCGCCGGTGACGATCACCTCGGCCATCCGACCGAACACGGCCAGGATGCCGTCGGGCCCCACCTGCCCGCCGTCCCCGGTGGGGAGCCACCCCCCGGGGAGCCGTGGGTCCGATCCGTCGCGGTAGCAGCGGAGCACCATCGGACCGCGGACCAGCACCTCGCCGGCCGGCCCGGTCCGGCCGTCCCCGATGAGGACCTCGACGCCGTCCAGGGGTCTCCCGTCGTAGACGACCCCCGAGCCGGTCTCGGTCATCCCGTAGGTGGTGACCACGTTGGCGGGAAGGGTGCCCGGGGGGGAGGCACCGCCCAACAGCACCACCCGGTACCCCGTCGGATCGGTTCGGGCCAGCGCGGTGGCCACCAGGGAGACCAACGTGGCACCCGACCGGCTCTGACGCTCGACCTCGCCGGGGTCGAACTGTTCCAGCACCGTGCAGGGGACGCCGGTCACCAGGGCCCGCGTCACCACCGACAGGCCGCCGATGTGGGCCAGGGGGAGACACGCCACCCAGCGGTCCACCGCCGGGTCCACCTGCAGCCGGGCCGAGGTGGCCACGGCCGAGGCCCTGATCGACTGGTGGGTGAGGACGACCCCCTTGGGCTCCCCGCTGGTGCCGCTGGTGGGAACCACCAGGGCGTCCCCCGGCTCGGTGGGGAGACCATGGCTGCGGTGGTGGTCCCCGGTAGCGTCGACGACCCTCGACGGTCGGAGCTCGTCGACCAACCGTCGCACCGCCGGCCGGGGCAGGCGGGGGTCGAGTGGCAGCACGGCGTGGCCAGCGTCCCAGGCGGCCCGCAGCGCCAGCACGAAGGCGTCACCGGCCGGGAGGTCGAGCGCTACCAGCTCCGGCATGGCGGTAGCCTAGGCGACCGTACGAGCACCGACTCTAGGAGTGAATGGTCGAATGGTTGCACCGGAACAGTCGGACCTGGTGGCGCCCGCAGGCGCCGGGGCCAAGACGGTGATCAGCGGACCGCCGGTCGACCCGGTGGACCGGTTCCGAGGCCTTCCCCTACCCAGGTGGGAGCGCCGGGGTGACTACAAGGACATCCGCTACGAGGTCGCCGACGGCATGGCCAAGCTGACCATCGCCCGCCCGGAGGTTCGCAACGCCTTCCGTCCCCAGACCCTGTTCGAGCTGGCCGACGCGTTCGCCGTCGCCCGGGACGATCCCTCGGTCGGCGTGGTCATCCTGACCGGCGAGGGTCCCGACGCGTTCTGCTCCGGCGGGGATCAGAAGATCCGGGGGGACGACGGCTACCTGGGGGACGATGCCGTAGCCCGCCAGGGCATCGGCCGCCTCAACGTGCTCGACCTCCAGATCCAGATCCGCCGGCTGCCCAAGCCGGTGGTGGCCATGGTGGCCGGCTTCGCCATCGGCGGCGGTCACATCCTGCACCTGGTCTGCGACCTGACCATCGCCGCCGACAACGCCCGGTTCGGCCAGACCGGGCCCAAGGTGGGCAGCTTCGACGGCGGTTACGGGGCCAGCCTGCTGGTTCGGACCATCGGGTTGAAGCGAGCCAAGGAGGTGTGGTTCCTCTGTCGCCAGTACGACGCCGCCACCGCCCTCGGGTGGGGGCTGGTCAACGAGGTGGTGCCCCTGGCCGACCTCGAGACGGAGACGGTGGCCTGGTGCCGCCAGATGCTGTCGCTCTCACCACTGGCGCTGCGGATGCTCAAAGGGGGCATGCACGCCGCCGACGACGGGCTGGCCGGGCTCCAGCAGTTCGCCGGCGACGCCACCATGCTCTTCTACATGAGCGAGGAGGGCCAAGAGGGGCGAAATGCGTTCCAGGAGCATCGCCCGCCCGATTTCGGTCGCTTCCCCCGGCGTCCGTGACCGCCGACGGGGTGACGGCCGCCGCCGCGCCGGGCCCGGTCCAGCGCTGGGTTCTCGGGGCCCGGCCGCGGACCCTGCCCGCGGCCATCGTCCCGGTGATGGTGGGAGCGGCCGCCGCCCGCGCCCTCAGCGCACGCTCGCACGTCCATGTGGTCATCCATCGCGGATCGCACTTCTTCGGGTCCTTCACCGTTTCGGTCGGGCCGCGCCTCAACTCGTGGTGGTTCGCGGTCGCCGCCCTGGCGGTGGCCCTGGCCATCCAGGTGGGGACCAACTACGCCAACGACTACTCCGACGGCATCCGGGGGACCGACGATGTCCGTGTCGGACCGGTGCGCCTGGTGGCGTCCGGGTTGGCCTCACCGGCGGCGGTGAAGCGTGCCACACTGGCCTGCTTCGGGGTGGCCGGAGTGATCGGGTTGGCGCTGGCCGCGGCCACTTCGTGGTGGGTGCTGGTGGTGGGAGCAGCCTGCCTGGCCGCGGGCTGGTTCTACACGGGGGGCCCCCGGCCCTACGGCTATGCCGGGCTGGGCGAGCTGTTCGTGTTCGTGTTCTTCGGCTTGGTGGCCACCGTCGGCACCTACTACGTCCAGACCCTTCGCCTCGACGAGCCGGTGGTGTGGGTGGCAGCCGTCATGGTGGGCCTGCTGGCCACCGCCCTCCTGCTGGCCAACAACCTGCGGGACATCTCGACCGACACCGCCTCGGGCAAGCGCACGCTGACGGTCCGGGTGGGCCGGCGAGCCGGCGGGTGGCTGTACGTGGCGTGCGTGACGGTGCCGTTCGCCGGGGTGCTGGCCTGGGGCCTGGTGTCGGTGACCGGCGCCGTGCACGCGTCGCGTCCCGGCATCGCCTTCTTGCCCCTGGTCGCCCTGCCGTTGGCCGTGGCTCCGGCACGGGTGGTCACCAGTGCCGCCGACGGGCGCGCCCTGCTACCGGTGCTGGCGGCCACCGGGCGGTTGCAGCTGGTGTTCGGCGTAGTGTTGTCGGTGGCCCTGTGGCTGTGGGTCCCCGGGTGATCCGAGGGCCCCGTTCACTGCGATGTGGCCTGGTCGAGGTGGGCCCGGACCAACCGTGCCACCTGGTCGGGCCGCTGCAGATGGGGGGCATGACCCACCCCGGTCACCACCTGGTGGGTGGCGTTGGCTCCGATGGCCTCGACGAGCCGGTGGCCGATGGCGGCGAACTTCTCGTCGTCTCCACCGGAGATGATCAGCACCGGCATGGACAGGGTGCCGACGGACTCCCACAGTGGCTCCTGGGTGCCGGTCCCGGCCAACCGGAGGCTCGAGGCCAGTCCCGGTCCGGTGTTGCGCAGCCGCTCCGTGAATCCGTTGGCTCGGTCGTCGATGCCGGCGAACATCGGGCCCTCCAACCACCTCCGGACGAAGGACTCGACGGGGATGGGCGGCGATCCCCGATGGCCCATCGGGTCGAGCTCCTCGGCCAGTTCCGCGTCGGAGATCCGGCGGGCCAGGCGCTCATCGGGGTCCTCGATCCCGGCGGTCCCCGAGATCAGCACCAGTCGCTCGACCAGCTCGGGCCGGGCCAGGGCCAGGTGGAGGCAGAAGCGCGCTCCCATCGAATAGCCGAGGTAGGCGGCGCGTTCCCCGACCTCGCCCAACAACCCGGCCCCGACGGAGAGGGTGGCAGCCACCTGCGACGAGTCGGCGTGCCCGGGCATGTCCACCAGCACCACCTGATGGTCGGCGGCCAGGTCGTCGTCCATCCGACCCCACACCCGACCGGTCTGGGTGAAGCCGTGCGCCAACACCAGGCGCGGACCCCTCCCTTTGGTCTCGGTGTGGAGCGCGGCCGGGGACGGGGTCGAAGGTGGGCGGGCCGTGGTCATGAGGGACGCCGGTGAGCGTATCCGCCATGCCCGACCCCCGTGAGGTCGACATCCAGGCCGCGTTCGCCTCCACCATCGTCGATGAGTGGGTCCGCGGCGGGGTGGCCCACGCCGTGGTCTGCCCGGGCTCGCGATCGACTCCTCTGGCCCTCGCCCTCGCCGCCCACCCGGGGATGGCGGTACACGTACGCCTCGACGAGCGGTCGGCGGGCTTTACCGCCCTCGGGATCGGGCTGGCCACGGGAGCCCCCGCGCTGGTGGTCACCACCAGTGGCACCGCCGCCGCCGAGCTCCATGCGGCAGTGGTCGAGGCCGATCTGGCCGGGGTGCCGCTCATCGCCTGCACTGCCGACCGGCCACCGGAGCTGCGCGACGTCGGAGCCCCCCAGACCATCGACCAGGACCATCTCTTCGGCCGCTCGGTGCGGTGGTTCTCCGATCCCGGCGTCCCGGACGGCGCCGTGCGGGGGTCATGGCGACCATTGGCGGCCCGCGCCGTTGCCGAGGCCGGAGCCGGACGGGGCGGGCCGGGACCGGTCCATCTGAACCTGCCCTTTCGCGAGCCCCTGCTCGGCGATCCGGCCGGAGCCGGGGGCAACAGCCTCGGTCGCCCGGACGGGAGACCGTGGCACCAGGTGGACTCCGGACCGGTGCCACCACCCGACGGCGCCGTCGACGCCCTGATGGAGTCGGGACGGTGGGGGCCCGGCCGCCGCGGGATCATCGTGGCCGGGGCCGGGTGTGGTGATCCGGGTGCCGTGCTGGCGCTGGCCGCCGCCCTCGACTGGCCCGTGCTGGCTGAGCCGAGGTCGGGACTGCGAGTCGCCGGCGCCCAGGTGGTGGCGGCGGCCGACGGCATCCTCCGCTCCGAGCGGTTCGCCGGCCGGCACGTCCCCGAGGTCGTACTTCGGCTCGGCGGGCCCTGGGTGTCGAAAGTGGTCACCTCCTACCTTGCGGCGGCGCTGCCCGGTAGTGCGCAGGCCGTCGTGGTCGACCCCTGGGGACGTTGGCAGGAGCCCGAGCGCGGGGCGACCGACTTCATCCGCTGCGATCCGACCCTCTTCTGCCTCGCCGCCGTGAGGAGAGCGGCGACCGGGGGCCCGACGCCGGGCGACGGCGTCGTCGTGACCGAGTGGGGAGACGCCTGGCGCGGGGCCGAGTCGGCCGCCCGGGCGGTCATCGGTGCCGCCCTGGGCGCCGATCACGGTGGCCGAGGGGCACGGTCGCTGACCGAGCCGTCGGTGGCCCACCGCCTGTACGCCAGCGCGCCGGCTGCCTCCACCCTGGTGGTGTCGTCATCGATGCCCGTCCGGGACCTGGAGGCCTTCGCCCTGCCCCGCCTCGACGCTCCCCGGGTGGTGGCCAACCGGGGGGCCAACGGCATCGACGGGGTGGTCTCCACCGCCCTCGGGGTGGCCCTGGCGTCGTCCCGGCCTACGGTGGCCCTGGTTGGTGACCTGGCCTTTCTCCACGATGTGTCGGCGCTGGTCGGGCCCCGCGGACTCGACCCCTCCCTCACCGTGGTGGTGGCTGACAACGGGGGTGGGGGCATCTTCTCCTTCCTCGACGCCGCCTCGGTACTCGACGAGGCTCCGTTCGACGTGCTCTTCGGCACGCCGCAGGCTCCCGATGTGGCCGAGGTGGCGGCCGGGTTCGGCTGGGCGGTCGACGACCTGGGTCCGGATGACCGTGGCCCCGGCCTCGAGGAGGCCCTCCATCGCCGGGTGGCCACCGGGGGGATGTCGGTGATCCGGGTGCGCCTACCGGCCCGCCGTGACAACGTCGGTGTGCACCAGCGAATCAACGCCGCCATCGTCGAGGCGGTCGACGCCACCGACCGGGCCGGTCAGCAGGGGACCGGGTCGTAGGAGGGGACCGCCGGCGGGGCGGGGGCCGAGGTGGCGGTGGCACTTCCCGTCGCCGTACTCGATGCCGTCGACGGGGGTGCGGTGGTCGCGGCGGTCCCCACCGGCACGGTCAGCGGTTCGCCGTAGGCGTCGAGGGGGGGAGTGGTGATGGTTCCGACCGTACCCCCGAGGAACTGGGTGATCATGGCCCCGGCCTCGTCGGGTTGGACCACCTCGACGGAGCCGGCCACCGAGGAGCTGGCACCCACGGTGGGGAGCGTGTAGGCCTGCAGATCGGAGCCGGAGAAGGCCTTGTACCGTTCGGCCAGGGAGAAGAGGTCGTTGGCCGAGAGGGCATTGTCCTTGCTGAAGTCGTGGACCACCGAGGTGAGCAGGGTGTTGATCCGGAACGGGTTGTAGGTGGACTTGGCTTTGTCGAGGGCCGCATCGATGATCAGGTTCTGTCGCTGGATCCGCCCGATGTCCGAGCTGGGATCCGAGATCCACTGCCCGTTGTCGTCGTACTGGTAGTAGCGGGACCGCGACAGGGCCAGGGCCTGTTGGCCGTTGAGGACCTGGCACCCGGCGGTGGGGATGTTGAGCCCCGAGTTGTTGTAGCAGACGCCGGTTGAGCAGTCGCGGTCCCTGACCGGGTACGGGAAGTCCATCGAGATGCCGCCGAGGGCGTTGACCGCGTCCTGGAGCCCGAAGAAGTTGATCACGATGTAGTGGCTGATGGGGATCCCGAACGTGCTCTCGATGGTCTGGATGAGGGCGTCGGGGCCGGCGCCGAACGCGGCGTTGATCTTGTTGTCACCGGCCAGCTGGCTGTTGGCCGGCATCCCCGACACGGTCACGTAGGTGTCGCGGGGGATGGAGAGCGACGACGCCGTCCCCGTGGCCGGATCGACGCGGATGATCTTGATGGTGTCGCTCCGCTGCCCCCCGGCGTTGGTCTGGTTGCCGAACTGCTGGGCCTCGGCCGCCGTCTCGCCGACCCGGCTGTCCGAGCCGATCAGCAGGACGTTGTAGGGCTGGCCGTTGGCAGCGGCCACACACGTCGTGCACGGGTTGGACGACACTTTGTCCCACTGATAGCGGAAGTAGCCGTAGCCCAGGCCGGCGATGACCAGTACGCCGACCACCAGTCCGATGGCCACTCGCAGGATGCGCTCGGCGGGCCGCCGCCGCCGCTTCTTCGCCCGGCGCAGTTCGCGTTTGGTGGGGATGGCGACCTGACCGCCGAGGATGGGCCCGGGGAACTCGGGGCTCCTGCGCCGACCGGACCCGGTCGAGGGCGTCGTCGGACGGGGCCGTCCGGTCGGACTGCCTGATGAGCGCCCGGTCGGGCGGGATCCGCGCGGAGTGGGGGGTTCGCTGGGGGGCACGTTGGGAGAGGTGTCGGATCGTCCGATGCAACGGTGCGATCTACCGGCAGGGGACTCGAGGTCCCGAGGGAGAGCGCCGAGAGTTTCCCACGCCTGGGGGGGGCACAGGTGTCACCCCCGGCCAGGCACCGCGGTCAGGAATCGGTCGGGACCCACGATCCGTGGAAGCCGAAGGGGACCCGTGCGGGCAGGTGAACCGTGGCCACGGGGGGGCCGCCGAAGGCGGTTGCGTCGAGAATGACCAGGTCGCTGGCGTCGCGGGTGGCGTCGTAGACCACGGACAGGATCCAGCCCTCGTCGTCGCCATTGCCGTCGGCCGCTCGGACGAACACCGGCTCACCCGGGAACCGGTGCTCACCCGGTTCGAACCGGGTCGACGCGTCGCGCGCCAGGTCGTACTTGACCAGGCCACGCGGAGCGGGTTGGTCGGGGCTTGCGTCGAGGAGGGCGCAGTAGCCGTAGCGATGGCGGAGCCCGGCCACCGTGCCGTCGATGCGCGGGAATTCGACGGGCGCGTCGTCGAGTCGCCGTTCGGCAACCCGATCGGTGGCCAGGTCGATCGTCCAGCGGGCCAGCAGGGGGAGGGTGGAGGCGATCGGCTCGCCCGGTCCCGTGTCGAACGCCCGGTCGTAGCGGACGACGTCGAGGACCACCGTGTCGCCGTCATCGAACGCATTGAGGACATGGAACACGTAGACGGGATCGATCCCGATCCACCGGACCGCGGCGTCCGCCGCTGTGCGGGACATCACTCCCACTCGGGCACCGGCGTCCGGCATCCACTGGTAGGGGATGGAGCGCCCCTCGGCGGCGAGGCCGAGGTCGAAGACGACCGGGAGGTCGAGGAAGATTACCCGGCTGGCGGTCACCCCGAAGTCGTGGAACATGGTCGCCCGCGGAATGTCGATCTCCTCGGTGCGAACCACGTTCCCGATGGCATCGGCGACGTGAAAGCGGAGGAACGGTGGCCCGAAGACATCGCTGCCGAAGAACACCAGCTCGCCGGTGACGGGATCGACCTTCGGGTGCGCGGTCATCGGTGACCCCAGTCCGCCGTCGAAGTCGTGGACGCGGGCTTGGCTCAGATCGGGCGACAGGGCGTGGGGAAATCCGGAGTCCACCAGGGCGAGCGTGGTGCCGGCGTGGCGGATGACATGGACGTTGGCCGGTCCATCGATCGGTTCCGTGGGTCCCAGGGGCGTCGTCGTCTCCACCTTGGTCGCCAGGGAGCGGGTCCGCACCCAGCGATTGCGGTAGCCCGTCGCCTGGCCACCGGCCAGCGAGATGGCGTGGATCATGCCGTCCCCGCTGAACCAGTGGTACCGGGACTGGTCGGCGGGGACCACGGCCGGGTTGGGCCCGTTCCGCAGCAGCCGGCCGTCGAGGTCCGGGGGGATGACACCGGTCACCGGGAGCTCGTGGTCGTCGCTGCGCTCCTCCAGCACGGGGGCGAAGTTGCCTTGGAGGTACGGGTTGACCATCGTATGCTCCTCGCCCTGCTGCTCGGGATCGGTCCGGGCGGAACGGGTCCTGATGGTAGCGGTCACCGCCGGCCGCACCGGATGGGCCCGGTGACGTGGCAGGCTGAAGCGATGGCCCCGCTCGTCGAGGATCTCCGCTTCCGGGGACTGATCCACCAGATGACCGACCCCGAGCTCGAGAAGCGCCTGGACTCCGAGCAACTGACCGCGTACACCGGGTTCGATCCCACTGCCGACAGCCTCCACGTCGGCCATCTCCTCCAGGTCTGCAACCTGCGGCGACTCCAGTTGGCCGGGCACCGACCCATCGCGGTGGCTGGGGGGGGGACCGGATTGGTGGGCGACCCGGGAGGCAGGTCCGAAGAGCGGAACCTTCTCTCGGTAGAGGCGTTGCAGGCCAATCTGCGTGGCATCCGCGGCCAGCTGGAGCGCTTCATCGACTTCGGCGGCGAGGGTGGGTCGTCGCAGGCCGTCCTGGTCAACAACGCCGAGTGGCTCGACCGGCTCCGACTGTTCGAGTTCCTACGCGACGTGGGGAAGCACTTCACCGTCAACCAGATGGTGGCCAAGGACTCGGTGAAGTCTCGGCTGGCGCGAGCCGACCAGGGGATCTCCTACACCGAATTCAGCTACATGCTCCTCCAGGCCTATGACTTCCTTCACCTGTTCGACACCTTCGGGTGCCGGCTGCAGCTGGGGGGCAGCGACCAGTGGGGGAACATCACCATGGGCATCGAGCTGGTACGCAAGGTCCGTCAGCACGAGGTATGGGGGCTCACCACTCCGCTGGTGGTCAAGGGGGACGGGACCAAATTCGGCAAGACCGAGTCCGGCGCGGTGTGGCTGGATGCGGCCCGGACCAGCCCGTACCAGCTGTACCAATTCTTCTACCGCAGCGACGACGCGGTGGTCGGGACCTACCTGCGCTACTTCACCTTCCTGTCCCACGAGGCCATCGGCGAGCTCGACGAGGCCACCGCCACCCATCCCGAGCGGCGCCACGCCCAGCGGGAGCTAGCCCGCCAGGTCTGCTCCCTGGTTCACGGTGCCGTCGAGACCGATCGGGCCGAGCAGGCGGCGGCGGCCCTCTACGGCGAAGGCGTCGACCAGCTGGACGAGCGATCGCTTCTCGATGTGTTCGCCGACGCCCCCTCGACGGAGGTCCCCAGGCATCGTCTGGATGCCGACGTGACCCTGGTCGACCTCCTGGTGGAGACAGGACTGCTCCCGTCCAAGGGACAGGCCCGCACATTGATCGAATCCGGTGGCGCCTACGTCAACAATCGACGCCAGGATGACGTGACCCGGGTGATCGGAGCGGATGACCTCCTCGCCGGGCGCTATGTGCTGCTCCGACGCGGCAAGCGCGACTACCACCTGGTGAAGCTGGCCTGACCGCCGACTCGGTGGTCGGACGGCCGGACCGATCCGTGGCGCGGCGCGAACCGGGTCACCGACCCGCCGGTCCTACACTGACCCCATGAGCGGCCCGGGGCACCAGCATTCAGAGAGCTCGCCGGTCCGGTTGACCGCCGGGCTGCCCGAGACGGTGCTCCCCGAGGAGTCGTCGGCGGTCAGGTCGGGGCTCGAGGCGGCGATGGCGGAGCCCGGGGAACGTCGTCGCCACGCGGTGTCCGACGTGGTGCGGGCCGACCCGGGTTCCCTGGTGGCGTGGGCCGCGCTCGGATCGCTGGCCCGCGACGACGTGGAGGCCTACGCCTGTTTCCGGGTTGG
>Ga0182018_10000541_pt1 | contig 48460 bp, 40 predicted proteins | sample 812P2MmetaG_FD_120490 | JGI IMG/M metagenome (GOLD analysis project Ga0182018, IMG submission 120490) | Permafrost microbial communities from Stordalen Mire, Sweden - 812P2M metaG | ecosystem: Environmental > Terrestrial > Soil > Wetlands > Permafrost | place: Sweden: Stordalen | collected... | reverse complement strand
CTGAATTTAGCTAATCTTGCCACCGTCTCCGTCGATGATATTCGCCGCCACTAAGGCCGCCGAGGTCAATCACAATAGTGACAATCAGAATCAGCAAATTAATACCAGCGATGGGCTGTCGTGTATTCGCCATCCACGCATACACCAATGTGGTTAGGGGCAAGAACAGAAATCCGAGCAGGGGCAATATCAGACCGTGGTACGCTCGTTGTAAATAATTCGAGAAGAAGAACAACAATGCGAGCGCGATTCGAGGAAAGGCGAGAAAGACCACTAGTACGAGGCAACCCACAAGATTCTCCTCGCGCATCCTACGCTTTTTCTGCACGCGACACAACGAAGTTGCGGGCGGGTCATGAATTATCGAATCCGATGAGCTAAACCATGGCGAAGAAAAAAACTGCTAGTCCCGTGCCGAAACTCACAGAAACTGAACAAGACCTACTCTCGCACATCCAGGACGGATACCAGCTTGAAACTGATTCGCTCGGCGCCAACCCAATTCTACGGCGTTTGAAGGACGATGAAAAAATACGCCCCCTGTCGGCCAATCGCAATACCATCAAGGCGATGGAACAGCGCGGACTCATCAGCCCCGGCAAAGGTCGCGATCCGCTCACTATCCTGTGGCGTCTGAAAAGAAAATAAATCAGGACCTCTGCTATTCCGGCAACTCCCCATGTTAGGAATCATCTTTCAAGTTTGACGGCAAAAAGACTTGGGCGGCTTCGCGCGGTCGTCGTCGGAGCCCTGCAAGCCATCCAGTTCGGGAGTATTGGAATTTTTTTCTCGCCGCTAATCGAGGTTCCAAGAACTCACCGGCACTTTGAAACCTTGTACCTGGCAGGCTGCGGAAAAAATTCGGTGTTGCACTTGATTTTGGGTGGCGCAGCGGTTCACCGCTGCGGTAACTGCACCATTTCAAATAAGGCTTTAGCCGCTGAGGGCGTGGCTTTCGCTCAGAAGCGACTTTTTCCGCAAACTGCTCGAACTCATTGCTTCGCGCGGGCATTGCGGACAATAGCGACAAATTCCTGAGCCGCTTCAACAATCGGAGCTGTATTGCCGGACTCGAGCGCCGATGCCCATACCAGCTCGCCTCCCACGCCGAGCGCGGCGGCTCCGGCCATGATGAAATCCGCGGCCGTGTCGAGATTCACGCCGCCGGTCGGAATCATCGGAATTTGCGGCAACGGCGCTTTCAGGGCCTTGATGTATTTCGCACCGCCCACAGCTCCGCAAGGAAAGATCTTCACAAAATCGCTGCCCGCTTTCCACGCGGCGATCACCTCGGTGGGCGTGAGCGCTCCCGCCATCATTAACTTGTCGGCATGATTTACAAATTTCACGGTTTCCAGATCGAATCCGGGACTCACAATAAATTCAGCGCCGGCGTCGATGCAACGTCGCGCGGTATCGGCATCGAGAACCGTTCCCGCCCCGATCAATACCTCGGAACCCATGCTCTTGCTCAGTTGAGCAATCACTTCGACCGCGCCCGGGACCGTCATGGTGACTTCCACAATCGGGATCCCACCGGCGCACACTGCCTCTACGGCCAGCATCGCCAGTCTAGGCGAAGACGCACGCACAACCGGCACAATCCCAACCTCCTTGATCCGATCCGCAACTTCTTGCCTGTTCATAATGTTCAATGTCCGGGGTTCAATGCTCCGGGTGCCCCGTCCAAGCTCCGCTTGGGCGGGCCCATTCCAGCATTCTGCGTTTTAACGTTTTGCCTTTCAGCGGGCGATGCGCGCGCCCTTTCCCGTCATCGCCTGCAGCACTTCCTGGAGGCTGGCCATGGTGGTGTCGCCCGGCGTAGTCATCGCCAAAGCCCCATGCGCGGCTCCGCACTCAACCGCCCACTGCGGTCCCTGGCCGGTGAGAAAGCCATAGATCAATCCGGACGCAAACGAATCTCCGCCGCCTACGCGATCGAAGATCTCCAGGTTTTCGCGGTACTTCGCCTCGTAGAAATCGCCGCTCGCATAACAGATCGCGCCCCAGCCATTCAGGGTCGCGGTTTTCGCTTTGCGCAACGTCGTGGCCACCACGGCAAAAGGAAATTCCTTCACCACCATCTCTATCATCTTCTTGAACGCCTCGGATTCAATGTTCGAGATCTGCTCATCCAGTCCCGCGACTTGAAAACCCAGGGCGGCGGAAAAGTCTTCCTCATTGCCGAGCATGACGTCCACCAGGGGAGCAAGCCGCCGGTTCACTTCCTGCGCGCGCTTTTTCCCGCCAATCGCCTTCCACAGAGACTCCCGGTAATTCAAATCGTAGGAGACCACAGTTCCGTTCTTCCGCGCCGCGGTCATCGCCTCCACGGCAACGTCGGGCGTGGTTTCGGACAGCGCGCAGAAAATGCCGCCCGTATGAAACCATCGCGAGCCCTGCTTGCCGAAGATTTCGTCCCAGTCGATATCGCCGGGTTTCAATTGCGAAACCGCCGTGTGGCCGCGGTCGGAACAACCCAACGCCGGACGCAGCCCAAATCCCCGCTCGGTGAAATTCAATCCATTTCTCGCAGCGCGGCCAACGCCATCGAATTCAACCCAGCGGATGAGCGACTGATCCACGCCGCCCTGATAGATGAGATCCTGCAGCAATCGGCCGACCGGGTTGTCCACAATCGCAGTGACAATTGCGGTATTCAGTCCGAAACACCTGGTCAGGCCACGTGCGACGTTGTACTCGCCTCCGCCTTCCGAGACTTCGAACTGCCGTGTGGTCCATATCCGGCGGTCCGCAGGATCGAATCGCAGCATCACCTCGCCAAGACTGACCAAATCCCACCGACACTGCTCTCCGGGTTTGATCGTAAGGCCGGCTGCCGCGGTTTTTCTATCGTTAGCCCGATTCACCATAGCTTTGATAATTCCGCCCCACTAGACTCTACCGGTTTTAGTCTCGGTGTTGCACTTGATTTTGGATTCGGAGTTGCGCTTGATTTTGGGCAATGTTGCACTTGGTTTTGGGTGGCGCAGCGGTTCACCGCTGCGATAACCACGCTATTTTTGAATGAGGCTTTAGCCGCTGAGGGCCGGGGGTGCCATCACGAACCTCTGACACCCTTCCCACGGCCGGGTGCCCCATTCTAACGTCGCGCCCTTTGCGACGTTAGAGTGGGATTCCACCGAAGCACACAAAGCGCCAATTCAAGACTCATCACGCGCTCTCGTCCGCCAGCGCTTTCACCATGCGGAGCAACTCCGTGCCATGTGGGTTCGAGGTTTCGCCGGCGAACTGGAACCCAGCCCTCGGATACAGTTGAATCGCCTGTTCGAGAAATGCAGTTGTGTACAGAGAGAGGCGCCGATAGCCGTGCTTGCGAGTGAAGTCTTCCGTCAGACTAAGCAGTTTCCCGCCGATTCCGAAACCGCGCGCGGTAGGGCGAACGGCCATCCCTCTCACCATCACAGAATCTGGTCAAAAACATCGTCATAGATCATCTAGTCGAACTGCTGCAGTCCGGCATTGACGCCGGCGCATGGACCATCGACGATCCCCATTTCACCGCCGTCTTTCTGTTTAACGGCCTCCACAGTGTTGTGGGTGACGCATGCATCAGGGAGAAGCAGGTGAATCGAAGCCGCCTGACGCGCAAACTACAACAACTCTGTCTCCGAGCGGTAGGGCCGCCGCGCTGAACGCCACTTACGACGTGCGCTTCAAAACCAGATTCAGCTTGCCCTGGCCCTGTGTCCAGGTGCCGGCGATCTCGGAATTGTCCTTGTTCATGTCTCCGTCAAAAGAAACCAGAGCGGAGCTGCTTTCCAAATGCAGGACGTGCGCCTTGTAGGTAATAGCTGTGATCAGGATGCCCGACGTGTCCTCATCGGGATAATCAATCGTGCCGCTTAAGATTCCATCCTGCCCCACCGTAATGTGCACCACGATGCGCTTCTTCGGTTGAGCGCCTGGGTCGAGAGTTCCTTCCCAGGATCCAACGATAGGCGAGGTCGTGTCGACTGCCATGGTCTTGGCGGGCGCAATCCAGAATCCGAAGATCAGCATGACGCCCACGCAAAGGGCGAAGGATGTTGCGCGAGGTTTCTTCATACTCAATCTCCTTGTGCCAAGAGAATGTCCCGCAAGACTATGTCAGGCAAGACTATCTACTTCCCACAAACTTGAAAAGGCCGACGCAAAAAAAAGTTAAAAAAAGTCCCAAAAAAGTTCAAAAAAAAGGGACACCGCCGAAGCGATGTCCCACCTACCAGCAACTTGACTTACTTATTCTCGTTCTGTGATCCGGCGCCAAACTCCTTGCGCTGTATCACCGGACGCGCCGCCCTCGCCGCCGCTACCGCCGGCGTCGCCGCTGCCGCTCCATATCGCTCGAGCAGCACCGGAACCATCGCGCCTTCCGCTTCTTTCACAAAAGTGAGTTGGCTTGCGCCCAGCAGATCGACGCGGACAAAATCTCCCATCTTCACCTGCCCGGTCGCCACCAGGTTCGCCAGCGGAAACACCAGATGCCGTTCAATCGCCCGCTTCAGGTGCCGCGCCCCGTACTTCGGATCGGTGCCTTCCGCAAGCAGGAAGCTCTTCACCTGCGGCGTGCAGTTGAACACGAACTGGTGCGCGCCCGCCGCCATCAGCACGCGCTGTTGCACCATCCCCAGTTCGATTTCCAGGATCTGCTGCAGGTGTTCCGAACGCAGCGTCTTGAATACGACCACTTTGTCGATGCGGTTCATGAACTCCGGCGCAAACTTCCGCCGCGCCGCGTCCACCGCCGAGCGGGTGATTTTGTCGTCGAGCGAGTTATCCACCTGCACCGCTCTCGGAGCGAATCCCAAACCGCCGTCCACTAACCCGTTCATCTCGGCGGCGCCAAGGTTCGAGGTCATGATGATGATGCAGTTCGAAAGATCCACGCGCCGGTTATCGCCGAGCGTCAGCGTCGCCTTGTCCAGGATTCCAAGCAGCAACTGCCACAGCGAGTCAGACGCCTTCTCGATTTCGTCAAACAACAGAATCGACAGTTTCAGTTTCTCCGTATGCCACTGGTTGAGCGCTTCCTGGGTCAGCAGCGGATGCGTCTCGCGGTGTCCCAGGTAGCCCGGAGGCGAGCCAATCAACTTCGCAATCTCGTGCGAGTGCTGGAACTCCGCGCAATCGATCTTGATGCAGGCGCGCGCGTCGTCGAACAGGGACTCGGCCATCGCTTCCACAACCCGCGTCTTGCCCGAACCCGTCGGCCCCAGAAACAGCAGATTTCCCACTGGACGCCCCGGAGCATTCAGCCCGGCCAGAAACATCTGATAGATCTCCGCAACCTTCTCAATCGCCTGATCCTGCCCCACAATCTTCCGGCGTAAGGCGGCATCAAAGTCGCGAGCGTCGTTGCTGCGGCGGCTGGGATCCAGCACGGTTGCAAGGTTCGTTCTCATCGTATCGGGCCCTTGTTTCCTTTCCGGGAACTGCAAGTTTTCTGCAAAACTGCTCATTTTTGTCACTCGCCTGTTACTCGGTTGCACGTGGCAGGAAGCTGCTATTTCCTTGCCTGTCTCTCCTTGTGCAAGCCGCTAGCCATCCGTCTGAGGCCCGATAAATTCCCGCTTCTCATCATTTTAGATGCGTCTAGCCCACTTTCCTTCACGGCGGTTACCGTACCCACCGTTTCCCCGACAGCAATTGTTTGCAGAACTGCGGGAATCACCCGTATGCCCATGTCCGCTAAGCCCTAACTCGCTTGGCCGAACGTAACTGGCGGCCCAGGTTACCACCCGCCACAATCAGAAACAGATTTCCACTCTGGAGAACATCCTTGCCCCAACTGCCATCGTCCCGATTTTCAACCGCTAGTTCCCCGGTTAGACTAACCGCCGCCCTGCTTTCAGCGGCTGGACTCTCGAAATTCCAATCCTCGAAATCGAAGCTTTCACTAGCCAGCGTTGCCTTGCTTCTGTTCCGCTTAGGACTGGTAGGTTTGGGCCTCTTTTCTCCGCGCGTCGCCGCGCAAAATCCCCAACTCGTGCCGCTGAAAGCCGATGTGGCCAAAAATGTGGCCAAGAATTCCCAGACTCCCGCTCCCGTTATCGCGCCGCCCGGCTCCGATCTTTATATTGCCCAGCGCGGAGACAGCGTCCCGTCCGTCGCCCGCAAGTATCTGAAGCACACCCGATTTCTTACCTCCGCCGAACTGGCCGCAGCCATCCGCGAAGCCAACCCCAACTGCCAGGGAACATTCCTGAAATCCAGAGAACCCATCATCATCCCCGGAATTCTCGGATCCGCAATTGTAGAGAAATCGGTGCCGGTTGCAAGAGATTTCGAGGTCCGCGCCATTTATCTGACCGGCGTCATGGCGGGCAGCGATCATGGCATGCGTATCGTCCGCCACTGGCGCGAAGTCGGCGGCAATGCCGTCGTGTTCGACATAAAAGATAGCGACGGCATCGTCAACATCGCCTTCGACCATCCCCTGGCCACCGGACAGCGCCACTATATTCCCGACCTGCCCAAGTTCGTTCACTTCCTGCATTCCGAGAACATGCATGCCATAGCCCGCATCGCCATCTTCCGCGATGAGCACCTCGTCACCACCCATCCGGAGCTGGCCGTAAAGTCGCAACGCAGCGGCGAGCCATGGCGCGAAAACGGCAAGCTAGTCTGGACCGATCCGTCGAATCCCAAAGTGCAGGACTACGACATTGCCATGGCCAAATTCGTAGCCCAGTCCGGAGTCGATGAAGTGCAGTTCGACTACGTCCGCTTCCCCGCGGAAGGCGACCAGAAAGATGCCCTCTTCAACTACCAGACCGAAAATAATTACCAATCCGACAAATCCCGGACCGACAATTCCTGTAGAGACGGGGCTTGCCCCGTCTCCACCCCGTCATCATCCGCCCATCCGAAAGCAAAGTTCACCCAGCGCTCAGAAGTGATCGCCAATTTTCTCGATCGCGCCTACGCCCAGATCCATCCCACCGGCGTCCTGCTCTCACTGGACGTCTTCGGAGTCATGGCCTGGCAGCGTCCTGTCGACCTGGCCCACACCGGACAGGACATCGTGGCCATGGCCAAACACTGCGACGTGCTGTCGCCCATGATTTATCCCTCGCACTTCTTCGGCATGGACGGTATCGCGCACCCCGGCGACGCACCCGAACATTTCATAGGCGAGTCCATGGAACGCTTCAGATTGATCACCAAAGATAGTGGAGTGGTCATTCGTCCCTGGCTGCAAGCCTTCGCCTGGCGCACCAAAACCTACTCACCGCAATATGTCGAAGTTCAAATCGAGACAGCGAAACAAAAAGGCGGCATCGGCTTTCTCTTCTGGAACGCCAATAACGACTACTCCAAGCCCTACACCGCCATGCCCGAAATGCGAGCCGCCAAAGGCCGCTACTTCCGAGGAGACGAAGTAGGAGTCAAGCCCGAACCGACCCCAGGCACCCCCGTAGCGTCAAGTTCCGCGCCCGTCACTCTGAATAAATAAAAGCCGGGGGTGCGCCCCTTCTCGCGCTTTTCGAGAAGGGGCCACGACGAACCTCGCATCATAGGGATTGGTCAAACGGCAGATAGCCACAAACCTTGGAGCCGTCAAATAAAAATTGTCATCCTGAGCGGAGCAGAACGATTCGCGAAGCGAGTCGTCCTGCGGAGTCGAAGGACCCCTACACCCTAATAGATCGTGGGTGGTCCAGGCTTTTGACCTAGTCGGCATAAGCAACACAAAGGGTGCCCCATCCTTCGCGCACTTTGCGAAGGGTGGGAACCACGAACGCTGCGAGTGTAGCGTTTAAGCGCTCTTCTGCCGCGGATGCTCGTTCGGGACGACGACCGGCTGGTAGGTCCCCGGTACCGTTCTCGCCGAGATCGCGAGGCGGTTCCAGGCATTGATAGCGGCCACGGCTAAGGTTAGATCCGCCAGTTCCTTGCCGGAAAAATGGTTTCGGACGTACTCATACACCTCATCGCGCACATGCCCGTCATGGAGGTTCGTTACCGCCTCCGTCCAGGCCAGCGCCGCCCGTTCGCGCTCGCTGTAATAAGGAGATTCTTCCCATGCGTCCAGACCATAAAGCCGCTGTTCGGTTTCACCGGCCGCCCGCAGATCTTTCCAGTGCATGTCGATGCAGTAAGCGCAACCGTTGACCTGAGAAGCCCGCAGCTTGATGAGGTTGAGCAACGATGCTTCCAGCCCGCACTGATGAAGATATTCCTCCAGCCCCAACATGGCTTTGTACGCTCCGGGCGCCACTTGCAGATACGCAATTCGACTTTCCATAATGTCCTCCAGTCGGTTCACACCTTATTTAGACAAAGTCTAAACCTGTCGTCAGCGGACGGCGAAACGAAAATCGGGAAACGAAAATCGGCCGCCTGCTACGATGCTCTTTTTGGTTTAATGGGAGCGGCGCTAGCGCTACCTCGCGAGCCAAATGCGGATTGAATCTCCGTAGACACGGGGCTTGCCCCGTCTCACTCAGCGGCGAAAGACGCGGCAAGCCGCGTCTCTACAGGCCGCAGAAAAATCTGGTGTCGCACTCAGGCAGGAGTTCATTGAAATGGAAATTCTTGAGCCACTCGACATCACGTCATGGCGAGGCCCGTTCTCTCCCGAGATTGTGGCGAAGGCCGCCGATGCGCTCGAAAGGGGAAAGCTGCTTTACGCTCCAGGGCTTCCTTTCGAATTGTCCGAAGGCGAGCGGCGGTTTCTGTCTCCGGATTGCCTGGACCGTAAATCGAAAAACGTAAGCTTCCGTCCCCAGTCCGGCGTTTTGAAGGGTACTCGTTGCCTGGGAGCCGAGCGCGACCAGTTACTCGGCATGTTGCAGCGCTACTATACGCGGGCTTCTGAACTGCTGAAGGCGTTGTGTCCGGAGTACGGAAATCATTTAACACCCGGATTCACCAGCTTCCGTCCTGCCGAGATCGCCGGCCGAGCCACATCCTGGCGCCACGATGACACCCGGCTGCACGTGGACGCTTTTCCGTCCCGGCCGATGCAGGGCGTGCGGATTCTTCGCGTCTTCACGAATGTCAATCCTGAGGCGGCCCGCGTCTGGCGCGTAGGAGAAAAGTTCGAGCAGGCCGCGGTCACTTTCCTGCCCGGAATCAGGCCGCCTCAACCGGGCGTGGCGTCACTGCTCTCCTGGTTGCGAATCGTAAAAGGCCGGCGCACCGCGTATGACCACTTCATGCTCGGCATTCATGATCATATGAAGGCGGATGAACGCTATCAGTCAGAGGTCGCGCAAACGCAACTTGCCATCCCTCCGGGAACGACCTGGGCGTGCTACACCGATTCGGTGTCTCACGCCGCCATGTCTGGCCAGTTTGCCTTCGAGCAGACGTTCTACTTACCGGTCAATGTCATGAAGGATCCCGAACGATCGCCGCTGCGCGTGCTGGAACGGCTGGTGGGTCGCACCCTGACGTAAAGCAGGGAAGTTGCCGGCGGTTGGGCGGCCACTTCTCAAACGCGAGAAGTGGCGCACCCCAGTTCCGGCGCTGCTTACGGCCGATAAGCTACGCTTGACTTTGCTGCCGCTGGGAGTATTGTATTTGGCGTTCGATTCCGCCTGTTAGCGGGAGATTCCAACTTAGATAAGGAGACCGTGTCAATGGCCACGAACCCTATCTCGATCCCAGAATTGAATCTGGAGACGGTCAGAACTCCCGAGGAAATTATCGTCCGCTGTACGGGCAGAATCACATCTGCCACTTCTGCCGAGCTGCAGACCAGTGTCCGCAGGCTCATCCCGGAGACCAAACGGGTGGTGCTGGATTTGAGCAATGTGAGCAACATGGACAGTTCTGGCCTGGGCGCAATCGTCAGCATATATCTGTCCGCCACGAGGCAGCGCTGTGGGCTGAAACTTATCCATCTGAACCAACGCGTGCGGGATCTGTTCCGCCTGACAAAATTGGCGGCGGTGTTCGAGGGCCACGAAGACTTTCCGGGCGTGACTCCTGACAAGTAAAAAAGTCAGACGGCCCAAGCAAAGGTTGGACGGGGCACCCTCGCGAGTGCGCCACTACAAGTCCAACCCGGTGAAGTCGAGTAACAGTAACTAACACGTGCGATAACGGACCGTTATTCAGATAATGCGAATCTTTCTCAAACATGCCGTAAGTGCCATGGAATCTATGAAGTGGCTGGCGGGAGAAGCGCGGCTGACGAAAGACCGACATCCCCACTGAAAGCCTCGTCTGTGGCCGAGAGTCAGTCGCCGGTAACCTGCCTCGAACTCTATCGTTACTCTAACCGGAAGGCCATCTCGCCCCACGAGAAAGGCCATGTACTTTGGTAAGTCCGTGACTTACTATCCTTGTCGAAAAGGTAAGTGCCGGAACCCAGATGAAATACTTCCTCTTGATTCTTCTGTTGAGCGCGGGAATGCAGGCACAGAATTTGACGGTGAATAAGTTTGCGCTTCCCGATGTGCCGAGCCAACATCGTTTCTGGACTGTCGAGAAGCAAGTCAACGTCGGCATTCTGGCCGGACTGGTCGCCGCCGATGCCGTGACCACACAGATTGGACTGAATGAGGGCCTGCGCGAAGCCAATCCCATCATGCGTCCCTTCGTGACTCGCGGCGCAGCGGGAGAAGCTGCCGGATCCGCTTTGGGATTTGGCGCTGCCGTGGGAGTGGTGTACCTTTTGCATCGCACCCACCACTACAAAGCGGAACGCATCGTGATGCGAACGATGGTGGCCGGCGAAAGTGGATTTGTCGCCAACAACATCGTCGAGATTCGTTGAGAGACACGCATGAGAGTTAACCGGGCCGCCAACCGGACGGCCGGTCTGGGCTGTCCACTCCTGATGTCGTGGCGCCAGCCTCCTTCCACGTTATAATTATCGCTTCGGGAAGGACCTTCTTCGATCTTCGATCTCGGAGAATTCCGGGTCGCTTCCGCGAATCTTTTTATAGCGAAGGAGTCTGCATGGCGATTCAGAAGACGGACAAAATCTGGCATAACGGCAAGTTCATCGCCTGGGACGACGCTACGCTCCACGTGATGTCGCACGTCGTGCACTACGGCTCTTCGGTGTTTGAAGGCATTCGCTGCTATGCGCTGCCGAGCGGCCCGGCGATTTTCCGCGCCACGGAGCACATGCAGCGCCTCATCGACTCCGCTCGCATTTACCGCATCGATGTTCCCTTCACACGCGACGAAATCCTGCGCGCCATGATCGAACTGGTGAAGCATAACGGCGTGTGGCCGTGCTACATACGCCCTATCGTTCTCCGCGGCTACGGCGAAGCTGGCGTCAACCCCTTCAATTCTCCCACCGAAGTCTATATCTGCAACTATTCGTGGGGGAAATATCTGGGAACGGATGCCAGCGAAGGCGTGGACGTTTGCATTTCTTCGTGGACTCGGATTGCGCCCAACACTTTGCCTGCGATGGCGAAAGCCGGCGCGAATTATATGAACTCGCAGCTCATCAAGATGGAAGCGATCGTCAACGGATACGTCGAGGGCATCGCGCTGGATGTGAACGGCTACGTCAGCGAAGGGTCGGGCGAGAATTTGTTTTTGGTTCGCAACGGCGTTCTGCACACGGCTCCGCTGGGCAATTCCGTGTTGCCGGGCATCACGCGCGACTCGGTGCTGCAGATCGCGCGCGATCTTGGCATCAAGATCGTGGAGCAGCAGATTCCGCGCGAGTCGCTCTACATTGCCGACGAAGTTTTTCTCACCGGAACGGCGGCCGAAATCACGTCCATTCGCTCGGTGGATAAGATTACAGTGGGCAAGGGCAAGCTCGGGTCCATGACCAAAGCTCTGCAAGCGGAGTTTTATGGGATTGTTCGCGGCGAGAAGGCGGACCGCTATGACTGGCTGACTCCGGTCGGGGTGGGAGCTAAGTTGCCGGTTAGCGTGTAGCTGCAGTGCGTCGTGAGGACGCGGTGCGGCGGCGGAAAAGATTGGTTGCGGCCGGCAAACAGCAGGTCCTTCGCTTCGCTCAGGATGACAATTTTTTGTTTAGTCGGGACAAGGCTAGCGGTAGGATGACAACTTATTTCCTCTGCCGGTAGGCTTTGATCTCTTCTTTCACAATCTTCAAATCGCCGTTGCCCCACAGATTTGCGGGCTCAATGTCGTCGTTGGTGTCGGCATTCCAGCCTTCCTCGGCGGCAAATTCATTAAACTGATGAAGCATCAGAAAGATGGGATCGAGCTTTTTCGCATAGGTCATGAAGGCGTCGAAGGTAGCGTAGCTCCCATCTTCTCCGAAACGAAGAGCGTCATCGGGACAATAGGGCGGGGAGTTTGGATTGGGGCATCCCCATCCGTCCTGGCCGGCGGTGGCGATGGATGCGGTGAAATTCTCGACTCGGGAACCGACCCGATTGTAGGAGGGATAGTACGGGCATGACGGTTCCGTGCAGAAAGTGTTGAGCCGGTCGACCCAACTCCAGAATCCATAGGCAGGACTGATTTCCACCGGCCCGTCGGGCGTGCCCTGATTTACCCACAGGTCGGGTTGGCTGTCGAGATATCCAGCCATGAGCTTGAAAGTATATTTATCGTCAATTTCTGGATGGCGCTGCAAGAACTGCTCGATCCGAAACCAGAGCGGAGAATCGGCGGGATCAGGATCCTGCGCCGCACCCAGAAAAACGATCATGAGCGGCTTGCCTTCGTAGATCACTTGCAGGTCCGGGTACTGCCGCATGCGCTCGCCGAAGTATTCAACTTCTTTTTCGAACGCTGTCATGCCGTCTTCATCCTTGATCAACACATTGTTATCGATGCCGCCGAGCAGGGGGATCAGTTTAAGCCGGGTTCCGAGGCCCGACCATGCGGGATAAAGATTGCCAGTATTGTTGCGGATGTTCTGGTTATACGTGCGGAAGGACGGAGTGCAGTTTCTGATGTACTTCTTGACGAGCGCTTCGCTGTCGAAGATACAGCTGACATTATTTGTTAAGTCAATGAGGGCGGCGTCGATTCCCATGTATTCCATCCAGGCGACGTGCTGCCTGATGACGGCCGGATCGGCGCTGTCATAGCCGCCTCCCACTGCTTGCATATCGGCCGACTGCAGGAGCGGCATGGCCACGCTTCCCTGGAAGGTGACGGCTTTCGGTCCGAACCAGGCCTCGTACTCCATGACGGCTACGTGGCTGTTGCTGTCGACCACCAGCGGGCCGGAGGATGCTGCGAAGGATGCGCTGGAGAGGAGGACCAACAATAGGACAGCTTTAGACATAGTCTTCGAGTACGCTGCGAACACAACAAGAATGATAACCCGCATTCCAGCGGAGGTTTCGGCGGGCGCGGCAGAACTTTACGGAACCACCGCATGGGGCAGTCATGCGACAGCAAATGTTACTTCGCCGCGGGACACCTCATCGGACAGGCGTTTGCGCTTTCTGTTCTCCCTGGGCTATAGTCCTTGCACCGCAGTCAGGTGTCTGATCGCACGCGATCGTTTGTTTCGTTAACCCTCAATCCATAAGGAGAACTATTATGTCTGCTCCCACGCCCGAATTTGTTTTAGGCTATCGCGCCATGATGATGGATGGCTTTGACCGTGAAGTTGAAATTACAAAGAGAGTTTTAGGCGCCATTCCGGAGGGAAAAAAGGATTACCGGCCGGAGCCGCACGCACGTACAGCCTGGGAACTTGCCTGGCACATTGCGAACACTGACAACCAGTTCCTGGACGGGATCGCGGATTTGAAATTCACCATGGGCAATCCAGCGGAGGCCGACAAGCCGAAGACGGTTGCGGAGCTTGTGGATTGGTACGGCAAGAACATGAAGCGCGGCACGGATCGAGTTCGCGCGATGTCAGCGGAGCAGTTGCTGACGCCGATCCAGTTTTTCACCTTCAACCTGCCGGCGGCGTTCTATCTGGGATTTCTGAACAATCACAGCATTCATCATCGGGGCGAGTTAGCTACCTATCTGCGTCCGATGGGGTCGAAGGTGCCGTCGATCTATGGCGGAAGTTTCGACGAGCCCTTGCGGCCTGCGGCGTAGAGTCCGTGCCGGGCGTCCGGGTCTAGGGTGGACGGGCGAGGGCGCCCGTCTCTCCATCGTCGCCATACTGTCCGTTACTTTCGTCATCTCGTGCGCGGGGTCGGTTCGGGTCATGATAGGCACTGTAGCTGGAGTCCTGCCTGCATGAATATCGACGACTTGCTCCGCATCGCAATGGAGCGCCGCGCATCTGACTTGCATTTGAAAGTGGGGAACTATCCTCACCTACGCATCGATGGCGATCTGGTGCCGCTGACCGAACAGGCGCGCGTGTCCGCTGAAGACATGTTGAACATGGCTTTCAGCATGATGTCAGCGCGGCAAAAGCAAAAATTCAAAGAGACCACGGAAATCGATATGGCCTACGGCGTCGCGGGCCTGGGACGGTTCCGTGTGAACGTGTTTCAGCAGCGCGGTAACGTGGGGCTGGTGCTGCGCGTTATTCCGACGAAGATCCGGGCGCTCGACGAGCTGTTCTTGCCGAAGGTGGTGGAACAGATCTGCGACATGCCGCGCGGCCTGGTGCTGGTGACGGGCGTGACGGGCTCGGGCAAATCGACGACGCTGGCCGCGATGGTGGATCGCATCAACTCGACTCGCGCCGAGCACATCATTACGATTGAAGATCCGATTGAATTCCTGCACCGCGATAAAAAAGGGTACGTGAACCAGCGCGAGGTGGAAGTCGATACGCCATCGTTCTCGGCGGCGCTGCGCGCTTCTCTGCGTCAGGATCCGGACGTGATTCTGGTGGGCGAAATGCGCGATCTGGAAACGATCGGGACGGCGCTGCACGCGGCCGAAACCGGTCACATGGTTTTCTCCACTTTGCACACGCTGGACGCGGTGGAAAGCATCAACCGTATTATCGCGATTTTCCCGCCGCCGGAGCAGAAACAGATCCGGTTGCAGCTGGCGGCGGTGTTGCGTGCCATTGTGAGTCAGCGCCTGGTGCGCCGCTCGGACGCGGAGGGTCGCGTGCCCGCGGTCGAAGTGTGTGTGACTACGGCTTACATACGGGAATGCATTCTGGTGCCGGAAAAGACGCGCGCGATCCGCGAAGCGATTTCCGCCGGCACGTCGCAGTACGGCATGCAGACCTTTGACCAGTCGCTCTGGGATTTGTTCCAGGCGGGGCTGGTGAATTATGAGACGGCGCTGGAGAGCGCGTCGAACGCCGATGAGTTCAAGTTGCGGATGCAGGGCATTGCGTCGACTTCTGACATCTCGCGGCAATCGATGCAGTCGGCAGGGTTTGGGCGCTGAGCTTCTTGAGTTTGTTCCGCTGATCGTTGTTGCTTGTTAAGTTGTTCCTCCTTGAGCCTTGGGCGCGCTTCGGCGCGCCCCTTTTTTTTGGGGGTGAGGCTCCGGCAGAGTGCGGGGAAAGTCGTTTCTAAGCTAAAACCACGCCCTCAGCGGGTAAAACCTTATTTGAAAATGATTCTGAGTAGAGACGCGGCTTGCCGCGTCTTCCGCCGCTGAGTGAGACGAGGCACGCCTCGTCTCTACGGAAGAATAGTGCGGCTATCGCAGCGGTGAACCGCTGCGCCACCCAAAATCAAGTGCAACACCGACTTTTTCCGCAGTACGCGGGAGCGGACGAATGCGTCCCCCCTACGTGAGCGGTTTTGACATTTGGACGAGATGGACCGGGATCTTGACGACCTGGTCTGCCGGGAAGGGCAAGGTGCCGTTCTCGACATATCCAAAGCGCCGGTAGTAGGCGGGGAGCTCGTGGCGCACGTTTACGAAGGTGAGATCCATGAAGCGGCATCCAGTGGAGCGGCAGTACTGTTCAGCGGCGGCGATCAGGCGAGCGCCGATCCCGGAACGCTGGCGTTGCGGATCAACGGCCAGTAATCCGAAGTAACCCCGTTCGCCGCGCAGTTCGGTGTAGACGGAACCGGTCAGCACTCCTTCTTCGAACAGCAGGAGGAACCTTCCCTTTTGAAAAAGGGCAGCTACCTTGTCGGGATCGGTGCGATCGGCGGTACTAAAGAAACGCTCGGCGCGGAAGGCATCGTTCACCAGACGTGCGATTGCAGGCGCGTCCGGGGGATCAGCGGTGCGAAGCTGCGGAGGAGCAGACAACTGGTGGATTTTACTGCAGGAGCGGCGGATGGGGGAATGGCGTCGGCTGCATTGAGCCACTCGAGGTGCGCCGAGCTGCGCTCGGCTTGGACGGGCGAGTCGCCCGTCCCCACACTCAGTAACTCCGTGCACTAACTTAGTTGGGCTTGCGGAATTTATTGTCGGCTAGATAGCGGAGCATGATGGAGTCGGCGGCGCTCTGGAACTGCTCCATTTCGGGGACTTGCGGCGGGGCGTCCTGGCGCAGGGTCTGGCGAAATTTTTCGCCCATTTCTGAATCGCTGGTGACGACCTGCATGTAGAACCACAGGAAGTGGCGCATCTGGTCGAGGGTGGATTTGAGGAGCCGGATGGATTCCATCTCGGGCGGGTCGGCGAGGGCTTCCATGAGTTCGGGGTCGGTGGGAGCCTGCATGGCGGCGCAGTTGAGTTCGCGCTGGATCACGCGCAGGTCCTCAGTAATGCGCAAAATGCGTAGATGAATCTCTTCCATGCTTTCCCGGTTCTCGCGATTCATATGGCCCCTTCCGTTCTGGTCGAGCTTTCCCTGCGCGATACGTCAGTCTCAAAGATCGCATCCGGGAGCACGAGCGGAAAGATTCCCCGTGTGCATGAGCTTCGGTAATTGAAGTTACGTTAGGTCAAAAGCCGCGCCGGACAAGTGATTTCAGCAGGTAACTATCAGAATGAAGTTTCCGGGGGCGGTTCGGATTGTGATGGCGACCCACCCCTTCGCAGAGGGCGCGAAGGAGTGGCCACCCCCACAAGACTTTTAATCCAAGGACACGGCCGGATGTGGTACAAACGGTTTCGCTATGACATCACCGCGAACTGGCCTGGTGCGGGCCATTGGCCGTTGGAGCCTGGCCGCACTGGCGGTGAATTCAATTATCGGCAGTGGCATATTCGGGTTGCCGGCCACGGTGGCTGGGCTTCTCGGCGGACGCAGCGTTGTGGCCGTATTGATTGCGGGGGCTGCTATGGGCGTGATTATGGCCTGTTTTGCCGAGGTGGCCTCGCAGTTCTCCGATGCGGGTGGACCTTACCTTTACGCGCGTACGGCATTCGGGCGGCTGGCGGGGATTCTGGTCGGCTGGATGCTGTATCTGGCGCAAACGGCGGCTCCGGCGGCAAATGCGAATTTGTTTGTCATTTATCTGGCGGAATTCTGGCCGGCGGCAAAAGACCCCTGGGCGCGGTTTGCGATCCTGACATTCCTGGTGGGCGTACTGGCGCTCATCAACGCCCGGGGCGCGCGGCAGGGCGCGGTGGTGAGTAACGTATTCACGGTGGCAAAAATTCTGCCGTTGCTGATGGTGGTGTCCGCCGGAGCGGCGGTTACGATCATTCATCCGGCGCCGTGGGGCGCGGCGGGGCCGTTGCCGGCGAGTGCGTGGATGAAGGCGATGGTTCTACTGGTCTTTGCTTATGGTGGATTTGAATCGGCGATGGCGCCGATGAGCGAAGCGAAGAATCCTGGGCGGGACGCCGGTTTTGCGCTGTTTGTGGCGCTGATCGCGTGCACGGTGATTTACGCGATGGTGCAATGGGTAGTGGTAGGGGTGCTGGGGCCGGCGGCTACTACGGATCGTCCGCTGGCGGAGGTGGCACGCATCACCATGGGAAATCGCGGAGCAGCACTGGTCGCCATGGGGGCGCTGGTTTCGGTGGTCGGTTATTTGAGCGCCAAGCTGCTGGGGATGCCACGGGTCACGTTCGCGCTGGCAAAAGGTGGTGACTTGCCACAAGTGTTTGCCGCGGTAAGCCCTCGCTTTCACACGCCCTGGTTTTCGATTATGTTCTATGCGGCGGCAGTGTGGGGGCTGGCGATTGCAGGGAGTTTTGCCTGGAATGTGACGCTGTCGGTGATCGCGCGACTCTTCTACTACGCCGTGGTTTGCGCTGCCTTAATCGCTTTGCGGCGAAAGCAGCCGCAGGCCGCCGGTTTGCGAGTGCCCGGGGGGCCGGTGCTGGCCGTGTTGGGGATCGGGATTGCGGTGGTGCTGGCGACGCAGGTGGACTTGAGCAAGTCGCTGATCTTGGCGGCAACGATCGCGGCGGCTTTGCTGAACTGGTTGTGGGCACGGAGGACGCGAGTTGCCGAGTAACTTGTCCGCGAGTTCGCATGTCAGAGGCGTCTTGCTGAAATTCCGTGTGGTTTGCGTGTTAGTGGCTGCTTGTATTTCCTGTTTTGCGCAGCGCGAACCGGTGCTTAAGCAGATTGATCTGCCTCACCCGTATTACTTCCGTGAAATGTATCTGCCGCAGTTAACGACAGGGCCGAGCGCCGCGGCCTGGTCTCCCGATTCGTATAGCCTCGTTTATTCGATGGCAGGTTCGCTGTGGCACCAGGAACTTCGCAGCGCAAAGGCGGAGCAGCTTACGGCCGGACCGGGCTACGACTATCAGCCGGATTGGTCTTCTGATCAGCGGTGGGTGGCGTTTGCCCGCTACGATCACGATGCTGTCGAGCTGTGGTCGCTGGATCTGCGGGATGGACGGACCCGGCAGATGACGTCTGGCGGCGCCGTGAATGTGGAGCCGCGATTCTCGCCAGATGGAAAGCGGCTGGCGTTTGTGTCGACATCCTATAATGGACACTTTCATATCTTTGTAGGTCGATTCAACGAGGGGTTACTCAGCGACGTGCGGCAACTTACTCCGGAGAATGTCAGCTCGTTGCCTCGTTATTACTATAGCCAGGTAGATCACGAGATCAGTCCGGCGTGGACGCGGGATGGTTCGGAAATTCTGTTCGTCTCGAATCGGGGCCACATTCACGGCACGGGCGGGTTTTGGCGTATTAAAGCGGAGCCGGGCGCGGAAGCGGCCGTTCATTACGAGGAGATTCATTATGAGGAGACGAACTGGAAGGCTCGTCCGGATTTTTCGCCGGATGGCAAGCGCATGGTGTATGCGTCGTATCTGGGGCAGAGCTGGCACCAACTTTGGGTGATGCCGGCGGCGGGTGGGGATGCGTTCCCGATTTCCTATGGCGCTTTTGACAATGTGAATCCGCGGTGGTCGCCGGACGGATCGGAGATTGCGTTTATCTCCAATCGAGGCGGGAACACTTCGCTGTGGGTGCAAACGATTCCGGGTGGGGCGCAGACGGAGGTTATCGCGCGCGAACGAAAATACCTGAAACCGATGGGGCGCATTTCGCTGCGCGTGGTAGATGCTGCCGGAAAGCCAGTAGCGGCGAGAGTTTTCGTCACCGCCGCTGATGGGCTGGCCTACGCTCCCGATAACGCGTGGATTCATGCCGACGACAGCTTTGATCGCACCGAGCGGCCGTTTGAAGCCCACTACTTCGACACTTCCGGTGTGTCTGAGGTCATGGTGCCGGCGGGCGATGCTGAAGTGGACGTGATGCGCGGGTTCGAGAATCATTTTGAGTGCCGCAAAGTGGAGGTGAAGGCCGACAGTGCCACGCAGCTTACTGTGCGGATGGTGCCGCTTTCTGTCGCGGTGGATGCGACCTCTCATTGGGTAAGCGGCGATGTGCATGTGCACATGAACTATGGGGGGACTTATCGGAATACTCCGGCTCATCTGGTGGAGCAGGCGACGGCCGAGAACCTGGGAGTCGTTGAAGATCTGGTCGTGAACAAAGAGCAGCGCATTCCTGACATTGCCTATTTCTCGCCCGAGCTCGATCCCGTTTCGACCGCGGATCATCTGCTGCTGCACGGGCAGGAGTTTCACACGAGTTACTGGGGACATCTGGGGCTGCTCAACCTGACGCGTAACTTCATTCTTCCGGGATATGCAGCTTACCCTAATACGGCGGCAGCCAGCCTGTATCCGGCAAACGCGAACGTGGCGGACATGGCGCATGAACAGGGCGCGCTGGTGGGGTATGTCCATCCCTTTGACAGTTTTCCCGATCCCGCGAAGGACGAGCATCTTACTGCTGAGTTAGCCGCGGATGTGGCGCTGGGTAAGGTGGATTACATCGAGGTGCTTGGCTTTTCCGATCATAAGTCGACGGCCGAGGTTTGGTACAAGCTGCTGAATTGCGGCTTTCGATTGCCCACCGCTGCGGGCACGGATTTCATGGGGAACTATGCGTCGTTACGCGGACCGGTGGGTTTGAACCGCGTATATGCGGAAGTGCCGTCCGGGCCTTTGCAGATTGGTCCATGGCTCGCCGCGATCAAGGCGGGGCGGACGTTTGCGACGAACGGGCCGCTGCTGCGATTTTCGCTCGGTGGGCAGGCGATTGGCGGGGAAGTGCGGTTGGAAAAGAAACAAGAGGTGCGGTTTTCGGCAGAGATGAATTCGATGGTGCCGGTGGATCATCTGCAAATTGTCTGTAACGGAAAGGTGGCGCGAGAGCTTGCGATGAACAGCGATCGCAGTTCGGCGCACGTCGACGGTTCGATCCCGCTTGATACTGGCGGGTGGTGCGTTCTGCGAGCGTTCAGTGACAAGGCGGAGTATCCGATACTTGATTTGTATCCTTATGCTACGACCAGTCCGGTGTATGTAAGCGTGGCGGGCGCGCCGGTTCGCAATGCTGCAGATGCGGCTTATTTTGTGGCTTGGGTTGACCGGCTGATTTCGGCGGCTCGGAGTAATACTTCGTGGAACACTGAGGCGGAGAAGGAGTCGGTGTTGTCGATGCTGCAGGAGGCGAGAGTGAAGTACGCGAAGATGGGGGAGTAGGCGAGGGCTTTCGGAAAACAAAATTCATGCGCATCATTATCGCGGGCGGCGGTACCGGCGGGCACGTTATTCCGGCGCTGGCTATCGCTCAACAGCTTAAAAAGCAGTTTGGGGCCGAGGTTCTTTTTATTGGGACGTCTCGCGGCATTGAGACGCGGCTGGTGCCGGCGGCGGGGTTTCGCCTGGAACTGATTCAGGTGGGCGCGCTGAAAAATGTCAGCCTGATGACTCGACTGAAAACGATGTTTGATTTACCGCGTGCGATCGCGGCCTCTTCGCGGATGCTTTCGGAGTTCGACCCGGAAGTTGTAATCGGGGTGGGGGGGTACGCCTCGGGGCCGGCGATGGTGGCGGCGATCCGCCGACGTCTTCCTACACTGGCCTTTGAACCTAACGTTGTGCCGGGTTTTGCCAATCGAATGATCGCGCGCTGGGTTTCGGCGGCGGCGGTGCACTTTGACGAGACTTGCCAGTATTTTCCGCACTGCCGGGTGACGGGCGTTCCGGTGCGCGCAGCCTTCTTTAACATTCCTGCGGCTGATCCCGCGAACACCGGAGGCACACCCACCCTGCTGGTTTTTGGCGGCAGTCAGGGAGCGCGCGCTATCAATCAGGCGATGATTGAATCGCTGGCGGGTTTGCGCGCGAAGATTCCCGGGATCCACATCATTCACCAGACGGGGCAGCGCGACTATGAGCGTGTGCTGGCCGCTTATCAGCAGTCGGGAATCTCGGGCGAAGTTCACCGGTTCATTGACGATATGTCGGGCACGTTCGCGCGCGCTGATCTGCTGGTCTGCCGTTCGGGCGCCAGCACGGTCGGAGAAATTACGGCAGCAGGCAAGCCGGCGATTTTTGTACCGTTCCCGGCGGCCGCGGATGACCATCAGAATGTGAATGCGCGGGCGCTGGAACGCGCGGGCGCGGCCATTGTGGTGGAAGAAAGTAATCTGGGCGCCGCGTATCTGGTCGAAACGATTTCCGCGTTGATCGGAGATTGGGGGCGGCTGCAGAGCATGTCGGCGGCGGCGAAATCTCTGGCGCATCCTAAGGCGGTCGAGGAGATTGCGGAGATGGTGAAACGACTCGCCGACGGTGAGTAGAACGTTTAACCGCAGATTTTAACCGCAGAGATCGCGGAGCGCGAAGAGAAATTCGGGGATTCCTTCCGTCCTCCGTGTCCTTTGTGGTTAAGTTCTTCCTCTGCGAACTCAGCGTACTCCGCGGTTAATCCGTGGTGAAATGGTCTATCATCGGCGTTGGGTCGGGACTACATTTTCATGTTCGCCAAGATTCAGCGCATTCATTTCGTGGGGATTGGTGGCATCGGCATGAGTGGGATTGCCGAAGTGCTGCTGAACCTTGGCTACAAGATTTCCGGTTCTGACTTGAGGAATTCGGCCGCTACGCAGCGGCTTGCCACGCTGGGCGCGACTACTTTCGAGGGACATGCTGCCGCGAACATTGCCGGTGCGGATGTCGTGGTCACCAGTTCCGCGATCGCGGTGGGGAATCCCGAAGTCACGGAAGCGCGGCGCTTGCACGTTCCGGTGATTCAGCGCGCCGAGATGCTGGCCGAACTGATGCGGCTGAAGTACGGGATCGCGATTGCCGGCATGCATGGCAAGACAACCACAACTTCGATGGTCGCAGCCGTGCTGGCGGCTGGCGGTCTTGATCCCACGGTCGTGGTGGGGGGGCGCGTGGACGCGATGGGCTCTAACGCGCGGCTTGGCAAGTCGCAATACCTGGTTGCCGAGGCGGACGAAAGTGACCGTTCGTTCCTGAAGCTTTCTCCGATTCTATCGGTGGTCACAAACATTGACCGTGAGCACATGGACTGCTACCGCGACATGCGTGATATCCGCCGGACCTTTCTCGAATTCATGGAACGCGTGCCGTTTTACGGGATGGTGGTCGGCTGCAATGACGACGAGGCGCTGCGACGCTTGCTGCCGCGCGTCCATCGCCGGGTGACAACGTATGGAACGATCGGGGGGTCTGATTTTCTGATCCGCATTGGGTCGTCGTCAGTTGGTACGTCGCCAGTTGGAACGTCGCCGGCTGCCGGAAACAGTCCGCTCACCCGTTTTGCGGTTACCTATAAAGAGAAAGAGCTCGGCGAGTTTACCCTGCACGTGCCGGGCACCCACAACGTGCTGAACGCTACGGCAGCGATTGCGGTCGGGACCGCGCTCGATATTCCGGTGGAGCAGATCCGTTCGGCGCTTGACGGTTTTCGCGGCGTGGATCGCCGCTTCCAGCTCAAGGGTACGGTTGCGGGGGTCAGCGTTATTGACGATTACGGACATCATCCGACGGAAATCCGGGCGACGCTGGCCGCCGCTCGGCAGTGCGAATTTCGGCGGGTGCATGTGATTTTCCAGCCGCACCGATTTACCCGCACTCGCGATCTGATGGATGAGTTCACGACTGCCTTCGGCGACGCCGACACGGTTTGCTTACTTGATATTTATCCGGCGAGCGAGAAGCCGATTGAGGGCATCACGGCAACGGCGCTTGCCGGGCGCATCATTGCGGCCGGAAAGCGGGATGTCACGTACGCTGCCTCGTTTTCGGATGCGGTCGCGACCGTTGCAGCTATTGCCCAGCCGGGCGACATGGTGCTTACGCTCGGCGCGGGAAGCGTCTCGCAAATCGGGCCGATGATTCTGCACGAACTCACCACAAAGGAGCGACCGGTTGTTCGATGAATACCGGCTTAGGGCCGAAAATATTCGACATGTGAATTACGGCCAGGAAAGGTTTGACTTGCGGATCGTAGGTCACCGTGATGCTTCCACCTCGTCCCGGCGACCCATCAAAACCGTTTCGACCATCCAACCCATTGCTGCCGGTCGATCCGCTCGGCGTTCCGATACCACCGGAACCGCCCTGGCCTCCGCGACCACCTCTTCCTCCTGAGCCCCCTGAACCTCCGTCAGCTTTCACGGTCAGCGAACCACCCTGGGGATCGACCAGATAGAGCTTCACTTTGCCCGCTGCAGATACACTCACTTGAAGCAGCGGACGGCCTTCTGACTTGAGAGTCACCCGGACTTGCACCGGCGGCGCATCGCCTCCGGGTCCGCCATCCTGGCCATTCGAGCCATCGGTCCCGTTGCCGCCGTTTCCGCCCGGGGAGGGATTATTCGGATCCGTGGAGCCCGTGCTTCCGCCCGCGCCGTTCGTCCCGTCGCTGCCATTCATGCCGCTGCTTCCTGGGCTGCCGTCGAAATTCGAAGTGAAGGCGTAGTTGTACCTCACGGGAATGTCGAGATCGGCGTGAACGTCCGGATGGCTGGGTACCGTTACCGCGACATGCACCAGCTTTCCGTCGCTGATCCTGGGATCGTGGGGCAGGGTCAACACACCCTTTTTCACGGTCGCAACGCTTGCCGTAACCGTGAGGTCCTTCCACATCACCTTTCCTTTGCCTTGCCCTTCGGTCTGCAACAGCTTGCCGTCGGGCTCAGTTACTACCACCACCAGCGGCGACTTCTCCCCAGGTGCGATTCCCGGGCCTTTCGGCAGGCTGATCGCGATGGACGCAACCGGAGTCTTGGCGAGGTAGACCTTCATTCCCAGCTTGACTTTCACGGCCGCGCATCCACCCAGTAAGAAAAGCGCCGCCACCAGGCAGGCTGCCGATCTCGTCCTCAAGACAGCCTGCGCTCTGAGCTTGCTCATGATGGACTCCGTGAATCGAAACCTCTTTGAGCGACATGCTCTGACGAATCCAACACGAAATCAAGCAGCATGTTGTGTGCTCAGTCCCGTTTGCAAGTAAAGTTTTGTGCGAAGACCAGGGTAGAGACGCGGCTTGCCGCGTCTTCCGACACTGAGTGAGACGGGGCGAGCCCCGTCTCTACGGAGGCGATCGGCATCTGCCGCATGCGAACCAACTTGGCACTGTTTCAATCCGCGAAAAGCGGTTATAGTAATTTTGCTCAGCGGTTTTCTGTCGACAACTGACTCGAAAGAGTGGCGCGGAAATCAAGTTCCACCGCGATACAGGAAGAGTTGTATCCGCTTCCCGGCGATGTTCAGCATCGGGCTCCCGAGCGTGAGTCCTTCGACGACGCACGGCTCGTCGATCTGGAAGCGGAGCAGGAATCCCCATTTCTGCGCGGGCAGAAGCGTGTGTCGGTCCGGCGCGCATCCCTTCCTCAAAAAACAGCGAACCGGTTGCTCTGGGCCGGCGCGGCGCTGGTTGCTCTGGGAGTTCTGGGAGCTGCCTGCCTGGGGCTCTACCGTTACGGGGAACATTCGTGGCGCTTTCGTATCGATTCCAGCGACCAGATTGAAGTCAGCGGCGCCGAGCATGTCGCGCACGCACAAATCATGGAAGTGATGGGCGGAGATATTGGCCGCAACATTTTTTTCGTCCCGCTGGCGCAGCGCCAACAACAACTGGAGCAGATTCCGTGGGTGGAATCGGCGAGCGTGATGCGATTTGTGCCGAATCGGCTGCGCATCGAGATTCATGAGCGCACGCCGGTTGCCTTTGCCCGCATTGGCGCGCACATTTCGCTGATCGATGCCGGTGGTACGCCGATGGAACTTGCCACGGGCGGCAAGCACAAGTATTCGTTTCCCGTAATTGCGGGCATGAATGCCGGCGAGGCGCTCTCCACCCGCGCCGCGCGCATGAAGAATTACAACGAACTGATTCGTGAGCTTGATTCCGGCGGCGCGCATTATTCGCAGGAGCTGAGCGAAGTGGACCTGAGCGACACCGAGGATGTGAAAGTGGTGGCCGCCGATTCCAGCGGTGAAGTGCTGGTGCATCTTGGCTCAGGGAATTATCTGCAGCGCTACAAAATCTATCTGACGCATGTGCAGCAGTGGCGGCAGCAGTTCGACAAACTCGAGTCGGTGGACTTGCGCTACGACGGCCAGATCATCGTGAATCCCGATCTCGAGGGGATGGAGCGGCAGCCGGCCTTGACGCTGGCGGCTGCGAAAGCGGCGATGGCAGCGGGAGTGAAAACCGCGGCAATCGTGAACTACGAAAAGTATGTACCGCGTCCGGTCACGCCGGCTCCGGCGAAGCTGGAGGCGAAGCCCAAGGCGAAGCCCGCGACAAAGGCTGTGGCGAAATCCACGGTGCACCCATCCCCAGTGCGGCAATCGGCTGTGCGCCAGTCTTCTTTGCGCCAGTCTCCTGCGCGACAACCTTCTGCGCGCCAACCCGAAGTTCATCATGCGGCTGCTAAGCCAGGGCCGACGGAGAAAGATATTCCCCCGCCAAATACTGTTGTGAAAAATGCTGCCGCGAAAAACATCGTGGCGTCGCATCCGGCTGCGCCGCCGCGGGTGGTGGCGGCGACGTCCGGCGTGCCCGTTACTGGACAGAAGAAACCGAGCGCTGCCATTCCTAAGGAGGCTCCGCAAAACTAGCGAGCGCCATCATTCATTATGCCGAGCCACCAGCCCAACTTTATTACCGCGATTGATGTAGGGAGCGCCAAGACGTGCGTTCTGGTGGCCGAACTGAGCGAGAACGGATTGCGCTATCGCGGCCACGGCATCAGCGAATCGCGCGGCCTGCGCAAGGGCGTGATTACCGAACTCGATAAGGCCATCCGGAGCATTCAAAAAGCGGTGGAGCACGCGGAAGACGTGGCCGGCATTCCGATTGAGCATGCGCTGGTGGGGATTGCGGGCGCGCACATCCGCGGGATGAACAGCCACGGCGGCATCACGTTTGGCGCGCGATCGCGGGAAATCGGCCGCGATGAAATCCGGCAGGCCGTGGACAAAGCCCGTAGCGTGCCCTTGCCGGGTGATCGCGAAATCCTCCATCTGCTGCCGCAGGAGTTCATTCTTGACGAGCAGCCGGGCGTGCAGGATCCGACAGGCATGATGGCAACACGCCTCGAAGTGCGCGTACACATTGTGACCGCTTCTTCGAGCGCTACGCAGAATCTGGTGACTGCGGTGAATCGCGCGGGCGTTCACGTTGACGATACGATTTTTGAGCCGCTGGCTTGCGCCGACTCGGTGTTGCGGTCCGACGAACGCGAACTCGGTGTTTGTCTCGTCGATCTTGGGGCGGGTTCCTGCGATCTGATCGTTTTCCAGCAGGGCGCGGTTGCGCATACGGCGGTGATTCCGATCGGCGGTGACCATTTTACGAGCGACCTTTCGGTCGGCATGTGTACGGGGCTGGCGGACGCGGAGACGCTCAAGAAAAACTTTGGCAACGCGGTCCCGACGCTCATCCCCGAGGGCAACGAAGTAGAAGTGCCGTCCGTGGGAGACCGGCCGTCACGCATGATGCCGCAGCGCATGGCGGGAGAGATTCTGGGGCCGCGGGCGCACGAACTGTTCGAGTTGCTGCGCGACAATCTGCGTCACGCCGGTGTACTGGAGCACTGTATTGCCGGATTGGTGCTGAGCGGCGGGGCATCGCGACTTCCGGGCATTCTCGACGTGGCTGAATCGATGCTGCGGAAAGCCGCGCGTCTGGCCTGGCCAACGCCGATGGCGAAAATGCCGTCGTTTCTGGCTGAGCCCGAGTTCGCGACGGTGCTGGGCATGGCGTATTACGGCCATCGCGCGCGACTTGCCCGGGGCTTGCAGGAGCCGGGATTTGGATCGCGCATGAAGGCTCTGTTCGCGGGGAAGGGCGCATGATTTCTTGTCGCGTGATTTCCCGCCGCGTGATTTCCCGTCGCCCGATTTCCCGTAGAGACGGGGCTTGCCCCGTCTTTGCCCGCAGCGGAGATGGAGCAAGCGGAGACGGGGCAAGCCCCGTCTCTACAGACGAATAAAGTTTTGACTACCGACTTTGGAGGTGAATTATGAATGAAGATAACGGACTGCGCATCTGCTTCAACGAAGAAGCCCGCAATGACGCTCGCATCAAGGTGATCGGCGTCGGCGGCGGTGGCAACAACGCGGTCAATCGCATGATTGACTCGGGTATGGAAGGCATCGAATTCATCGTGGCGAACACCGACTTGCAGGCCCTGCGCATGTCGCGCGCCGCCACCAAGATTCAACTCGGAGTGAAACTGACCAACGGGCTTGGCGCCGGCGCCAATCCCGAGATCGGCCGTAAAGGCGCGCTCGAAGATTCCGACAAAATCATTGAAGCTCTCGAAGGCGCGGATATGGTTTTCGTCACGGCCGGACTTGGCGGCGGAACCGGCACCGGCGCGGCTCCGATCATCGCCTCGCTGGCCAGCGAAATGGGCGCGCTCACCGTTGCCGTCGTCACCAAGCCTTTTGCATTTGAAGGCAAACGACGAATGCAGCAGGCGGAGCGCGGCATTTCCGAACTCATGGAGTCGGTCGATACGACGATCGTGATCCCCAACGAAAAATTGCTTGCCGTCGCCGAGAACGCGGGCTTCTTCGAGTCGTTCCGCATCGCCGACGATATTCTTCGTCAGGGAGTGCAGGGCATTTCCGACATCATCACCATCCCGGGCATTATCAACCGCGACTTTGCCGACGTGAAGGCCATCATGGCGGGCATGGGCTATGCGGTGATGGGCACGGCTACGGCGGCGGGCGAGCAGCGTACGGTGGAAGCGGCACAGCGGGCGATTGCTTCGCCGCTGCTGGAGGCGGGCGCCATCGACGGAGCGCGCGGAATTCTGATCAACATTACGGGTTCCAGTTCGCTGAAGCTGGCTGAGGTGCAGCAGGCCTGCACGATTATTCAGGGCGCCGCTCACGAAGATGCCAATATCATTTTCGGGGCCGTTCTGGACGAAAAGATGAAAGACGCGGTCAAGATTACGGTGATCGCGACCGGCTTCAAGGAGTCGGATATGCGGCGTCCGAGGCACCGCGAGAATTATGATCCGGTGATCATGTCGCGGGAGGTTTCGCGTCACGTTTCGCGCGATCACGCTGACTTTCGCGATCTCGAACCGGTGGCTGAACCCGAGCCTGTCTTCGAGCCTGAGCCAGCCTTCGAGTCAGATCCCGCGCCGGTAGCTTTTCGGGACTCGACGCCGGGGGATGCTTCGCACGCAGCCGAAATGATCTCGATGGATGCGATGCGATCCGCTAGTCCCAGTTATCAGGCGGAGGACCTCGACGTTCCGGCCTTCCTGCGGAAGCGCAGCGAAGTGATGTAGTTTGGATTGCCCTCCCCGACGGTTCGTTTGCGGTAGCTCGTGTAGAGACGGGGCTTGCCCCGTCTCCGCAAACGTAGCCGCGCCGGCTTGCGTAATACTCACGTATCGCCTCGCCGGTAGCCGCCGGTTATGAGCCCCGGGAGGGGCGATTGAAAATAGCCCGGCGCTTCAGCGCCGGGACAAGATCGAAGAACCGAGTCAGTCCCGGAGGGACGGCTGAGACTTCCACAAAACGTGGCTCGGGTCGGGGTTCGGTCGCCCCTCCGGGGCTTGCTCCTCCCAGCCGCACTTTAACCCGGCGCTGAAGCGCCGGGCTATTACCGGATTGTCCCTCCGGGACGGACAGTTTGCCAGGCGACACCCTGATACGAAACGCGGTACTCTCATACCGCCCCAGAGTCTTTCAGCAAAACGCCGAGGGCGCGGCTTTCGCTCAGAAAACGAATTTTTCCGCAGCCTGCTTGAGGACTTCACACTGGTGACAATCTCTACATTGGAAACCGATAGGACCACGATGTGGCGAAGAGAACCAACGCTCCGAGAACTGCTCCTATTGGTCATCTTGGGAGGTTTGTCTTTCGGCGCCACATTAATTGCTCTTAAGGGTTGGCAGGGTCTTGTGCTCAGTTTCGGGGACAACGGCGCCTACCTGCAAGTTGCGACGGCGATCCGGCATTGGGATTTTCACGACCTCGACATCCAGCACTTTATGGGCTATCCGTATTCCATCGCGGCCCTCTCGCTGGTCTCGCGTCTTCCGCTTGCTTTCGGCCTCCGGCTCATCGCGGGGGTGGGGTCCGTGGTCAGTACGCTCCTGGTGGCCCGTCTGTTTGGCACGTGGGTGGGCGCCTATTTCGCATTCTTAAATTTCGCCTGGCTGCAAATTTCATTTCTCGGCGGTTCCGAACCTCTGGCGGTCGCTCTCGGGCTGGGTGCTTTCTGGAGCTTTCGCCGGGGGCACACTCTGCTCCCCGCTCTGCTCGGAGCGCTCGCCACCACGGTTCGGCCACTCATGTTCTTCGTGCTCGCGGGCATCGGCATTGCTTCGCTCTACCATAAGCGCTGCGCCAAATTCCTCGGCGCCCTGGCCCTGGCTTCCGCGGTGGGGCTGTTGTATTTGTGGCCGCTCGCACACTATTTCGGAGACGCATTGCTTACCGTTCACAGCTATACAACCCGCGATTACGGCGCGGCGAACTTGACTGGACCTCACGGACGTCTGTTTGGCTGGCCCTTTCACGGCATTGTCGTTGGCACCATGCTGTATCCGGCGCCCTTGACCAACATGATATTGAGTTTTTTGTGGATCGCGCTGGTCATTGCGGGAGCGGCGGCGATGTTTCGGCGAGAGCTCCGCGAGTACTGGCGCGCGAACCTGGCCGAGGCCGTATTTTGCGCGTTATACGTGGTGACGATTTTCTGCTACGACTATCTGCTGTGGGCGCGCAGCAACTTTATTCGGTTTGCGATTCCCGTGCTCCCGTTTGTGTTCTTCGCGCTGTTGCGATGGCTACCGAAAGATCGGCGGGTGATTTGGTGTCTCAGCGTCGTTGGGCCCGTGCTGGCCGCTTGCTCGGCTGTCGGGATTCGAAATCTTCATTTTCATTAGACCTGCTCGCCCTCTATAAAATTGTCATCCTGATCCCGCGCTCGCCGAAAGGGAGGGACCTGCTGTTTGCCCGCGCAATCGCAAACATAGCTCGCGTCCCTCTTCAAAGTGCACCCTCTGACCAGGCGCAAATCCAAGCATCATCCGGACCGGCGGTCTCGGATTCATCACAACCAAATGTGATCCCCGTCACAATCAAGTGTGATCCCCGTCACAGACACCCAACTCAGCCTCGTGCCAAAATGTCTACTGGTCAGCGGGCGAGAACTTGTGCCCCGTCCCTGAGACGGCCGCTGCCAGTCTTTCCCCCGAAATTTAGAAGCGCTCGTCGAAAGCTAAGTCTTTATTTATGAATATTTTAGCTATAAGTCCTTTAAATTCAAGGATTTTGCGGGATTTTCTGTCTAAGTTGCTGATTCTAAAAGTATCGAGATTAAAAAAAATTCACGAAGGGTACACGCACAAAAGCGGGTTTCGGACCAATTTTCGCAGCTAAGTCCTTATTCCGGAATATTTTACCTATAAGTCCTTTAAACCCAATATTTTGCACGATTTTCACACTCTAACCCCATGATTCCAATAGCCCGGGGGGAGGGGGTGGGGGTGAACTGAATCCCTCGATGCGAAGCTTCGTGGTCGCCCCTCGAAAACTTACCGTAGAGACGCGGCTTGCCGCGTCTCCCGCTGCGGAGTTAGACGGGGCAAGCCCCGTCTCTACTTTTGACTGGCTATCCAGGCGTTGATTTTTGATTCCAGCATGTCCAGGGGCAGCGGACCCTGATCTAGCACTGAATCGTGGAAGGTGCGAACGTCGAACTTTGCTCCTAACTCTTTTTGCGCTCGCGCCCTTAGTTCCAGAATCTTCATCTGTCCCATTTTGTAGGACAGCGCCTGCGCCGGCCACGCTATGTAGCGATCGACCTCGGTGTTGATGTTCTCGTCGTCCATGGCCGTGTGTTCGTGGAAGAAGTCAATCATCTGCTGGCGGGTCCAGTGCTGGGAGTGGACGCCGGTATCTACCACCCAACGCACGGCTCGCCACATTTCGTTCTGGAGGCGGCCGTATTCGCTGTAGGGATCCTGATAGAAGCCGACTTCTTTTCCCAGCCGCTCGGAGTAGAAGGCCCAGCCTTCGGAATAAGCGTTCACGTCAAGGGTGAATTTGCGGAAGGGCGGCAGGCCGGTTAGTTCCTGCGCGATGGAAAATTGCAGGTGATGTCCGGGGACGCCTTCGTGGTAGGCGATTGCTTCCACGTTGAGCAACAGCCGCTTCTCCGGCGCATATTCGTTGACGTTGATGCGGCCGGGGCGCGAGCCGTCTCCCGCGCCTATCGAATAATCGGCAGGGGGAGCGGAGGCGGCGCGGAACGACTCCATTGGAACCACGTCCAGCTTGTTTTTGGGCAGGCGGCCGAATAATTCAGGAAGCTTGCCATACATCTGATCGCGATAGTGCGAATACAAATCGAATAACTGCTGGCCCGACTTCGCGTGCAGGTTGGGATCCTGCAGGATGTGCTGGTTGAACGATTTCAGATCGCTGAAGCCCTGCGCCTTGGCAATGGCCAGCATCTGGGTTTCGATTTCGGTAACGCTTTTCAATCCCAGCTCGTGAATCTGGTCAGCGGTGAAATCGGTGGTGGTCTGGTGACGGACGGCGAAACGATAGCGCGCTTCTCCGTCGGGCAAAGCCCAGATGCCTGGATCGGTGCGGCCGTGGGGTGCGTAATCCTCGCGGACGAATTTCGCGAACTTCGCGTAGGCGGGCGCCACTTCGTTCTTGATCGCGTTTTCGATTTTGTCGCTCAGTTGCTTTCGATCCGCTTCGCAAATCGCCGCGGGAAACTTGTGAAGCGGATCGGCGAATGGACTCTTGTCGAGCGGATCGTCGGCTATCCCTTGCGCCTGACTGGATACTTTCTCGAGCAGATACTTTGGCGGCATCAAGTGGTCGCGCAGGCCATCGCGCATGAGTGCGATAGCCTCATCGAGCACACGCGGGATCTGGTGCAGGCGGGCGAGGTAGTCTTCGTAATCTTTCACGCTGCGGAAGGGTGAATCGTAGGGCAGCCCCGCGTATCCGAGGTGAACGCCGCCGAATTGCGTCGCCGGCATCTCCCAGTCTTTGAACTTTGCCGACTCTAACGACTCTCGCAGGCTGCGCAGCATCAGGGCGTGATTGAGTTTCTCCTGCTCGGGGAAGCCGGTGACATCGATGGCTTCGAAGCGGGCGAGCGCCTGACGAGTGTGTTCCAGATCGTCGGCGATGGCTTTGTCGGAGTAGTCGCTCAGCCGATCGTTGTAGCGGTTATCGCCAACCTGGGTGGCTAGTTCGGGCTGGGTGCGGAGCGTGTACTCCCACTCATCGGCCAGCAGGCGATTGAGTTCTGCTCTACGGGCGTCGAGAGTTTGCTCGGCGGCGTGTGCGAAAAGAGGGACGACCAGAGCCAGGGCGAAAGAGACGATGACGAGCGAAGTTCGCAAGACGGGGGACCTCGGTAGAATTCGGCCGCAATGATTGTTGCGGCCGCCATGGATTCTACCGCAGCCCGGTTACGGACAGGTCAGTTGGGCGGAGCCGACGACGGTGCATCCTCCGCCGCAGGCAGTGATCACAGTACAGTTGGTGGGGACGAACGCGTAGACAGTGTACGTACCAGTTGCTCCGGTCGCGCACTGCGCCTTGCCTGCGGATGTGACTGAAACTTGACTTGTGGGCGCACCCTGATAACAGGCGCCCCAAGAGGCCGGCTGCGGAGTGAGCGTGGAGGCGGGATGAATGTAGTAGCCGGTGGCCGTGAACTGCACTTCGTCGGCATCGGCAGCGGGAGGGATCAGGGAGACGGATTGAAGCTTGCCTTGACTGGAGCCTGCGCCGCAAGACGTGGCTAAGGATGCAGCCACAATCAGAACCAGAAAGGAAAAGATGAACCGGAGCTTTTTCATAAGCCCTCCTCAATTACAAGATGCCAAATCGGGGCCCGTTTGTTGGATGCAGTTCAAAAAATTCTAGATCGGAAATCTGGGAAATGCAACGCACAGCGCAGACTTCGGTGGAGGGTCAGGTTGACACAACGGGCTCGGAGGATGGGAAAAGGGGTTAAAGTCCCCGCCCTGTCGCACAAAACGCGACAATGACGGGGCACCCGGCGGGGTGGACGGGCGAGGGCGCCCGTTTCTCCACCGCACTTACTAAACTTCGCTCGGACGGACGAAACTTCGGCGGGGTTGACGGAATTTCGCTTTAACTTCTGTTTCTGCCTTCAGGGGGATGTGCAAGGAATGCAAGGGGCGCGGCTTCACGGTAACAAGGCCATTCGATTACCAAGGTGCGTGTCCCGGATAAGGCATGCCGGTAAACGCAGGCTATTCATGTAGTTATCGCGCAGATTCCGGCGCGGAGGCCCTCGCACTTTGCCGTTGCGTCGAGCCGCGTAAATCGCCTACTATCAGAACATGGCGGGAGATTGCCTTCGGTGTGATTTGGCGACGCTCTTGCATCTAAACTGCTAGGCCAACAGATGAATTAAGGACCAGATTGGCTGGGTACTGCCGGGGATGGTGAAGTGAAGTTCAGGGCCTGTTTTCTTCGTCTCGCATTCTTCTTGGGAATTGCAATGTTGCTGGAAGCGAATGGTATCGCAGCCAGCGTCAACCCGCCCGTGGTCACGCCGCACAAAAAAGCTCGGGTTACGGAAAATCAACATGCGAAGAAGCGGATGCGAACGCTGGCGCGGAGCCGCGTTCCAGGCTCGGTCGCAGGCTCGCACTACGCCGCCGCCCATTCTGCTACCACTAGCGCCCGCCGCCATCGTTATTACGAGCGATTCCACACCAGTTCGTTTGCATCCGCTATCACCGAAGGTGACGTAACTGCCGGCGAAGATCCCGTAGTCCGCCAGGCGGCGATCGATGCCCTGGGCAACATGAATGGCACGGTGGTCGCAATTGAGCCGACCAGCGGACGCGTTCTCGCCATGGTTAACCAGAAGCTCGCGCTTTCGAGCGGTGCGCAGCCTTGCTCCACCATCAAACTTTCTGTCGCTCTGGCGGCGCTGAGCGAGGGTGTGATTGACGAAGCAACTCCGGTTTCGCTTGGCGGCCGCAGCCGGATGAATCTTACCGAGGCGCTGGCGCACTCCAACAACGCTTACTTTGAAGCGGTCGGACGCAAGCTTGGCTTCGAAAAGGTGCAGTATTACGCGCATCAGTTCGGACTCGGCGAGCTCGCCGGTTATCACATTCCGGGCGAGCAGTTGGGTACTTATCCGGAAATGGAAATCCCCACCAAACTTGGTGGCGTCAGCAAGATGTGCTCGTTTGGTGAGGGCATCTCGATGACTCCGCTGCAGCTGGGCGCGCTGGTGACGGCGATCTCAAATGGTGGCACGCTCTACTACCTGCAACATCCGACCGGTCCCGACGAAGTCGCCGGCTTCCAGCCCCGGATCAAGCGCCATCTCGATATCGAGCCGCTGATTCCAGAGCTTTCCGACGGCATGGCCGGGGCGGTTGCCTATGGCACGGCGCGCAGCTTGCGTTTGAATTTTAACGAAGAATCAATTTTGGGCAAGACCGGAACGTGTTCGCACGACGGCACACGCTTCGGATGGTTTGCCTCTTACGCCAACACCGACATCGGACGAATCGTGACGGTCGTCTTCCTGCAGGGCGGACGTCCTACGTTCGGACCCAAAGCGGCGGAGATTGCGGGCCGCATGTACCGCAATCTTTATGATCACAACTTCTTTGTGGCGGGGGCCGCGGGACCTAATCCCGCGTCAGGTCTGCAGAAGGTCAGCTCTTCGGATACGCCGCAGCAATAGCTTTCAGCTGTCAGCTCTCAGTAGCCCGCTAACTGGGTGCTGGCTTCTTCGGTTGGTAAGTACCCCCGCAGTAGGGCTCGTTGCTCCTCAGGGTCACTCTCATGGAAGGTGGGGGGGTGGCTCAGTTTTGAAAAGGTCTACGAGCCCGCCCAAGGAAGTTTGGACGGGGCACCCTTCGGAGTTGGGCAGGCGAGCCTATTTTTACTTCCTACTTCTATTTCTTTGGATGAGAGACGCTCATCGGGTAATCAGCAACGAGGAATTTACCCTGGTCGCTGTCCACCGAGGCGAGATCGAAAAGGATTTCATTTCCATTGCCGAACGCCCTGGTCCGGAAGTAGTAAGTCTGACCCGTCTCGGCAGTGAAGTGGGCGAGAGCGAGTATGCGGGACAATCTCTCGATGTGCGATTGCCAGTTAGCGCAAAGATGGTGCTCGCCGGGGTCGACCGCGAATGAGAAATAGGAACTGTTACGATTCGCGCCCATCCAGGAGCCGTCGAGAGCGATCTTGGTGGTGCTGCAGCCTCCAATACATTTTGCCCCGCCGATATCCTGAATGACATAAACCAGCGCCTTGCCGGTTTCGGCGTGGCCGACGGTGTGTTGGGAGTTGTCGTCTTTCACGTCGAAGTTGACGCCTTTAGGGCCACAGGCAGCTTCCGCGGTAGAGACTGCGGCGGGTTCCTGGGCAAAGGCGGCAATCGAGAAAAGAATCAAAACAAGGGCAGTACGCATAATTTTCCTCCGAACTGTATAGGAGAACTATACGAGCTTTGGCGCGGCGGACCGTCTACTCCTTAAGTGCAGACGGGCTTACCGCTTCACTTCGTCTTTGGCTACTACGCCGTCTTTGATGTAGACGATGCGGTGGGCGTACTCGGCTATGTCATGCTCATGCGTCACCAAGACGATGGTATTGCCTTCGGAGTGCAGGCGATCGAATAGCGCCATGATCTCGTTGCCGGTTTGAGAGTCAAGATTGCCGGTGGGTTCGTCGGCGAGGATGATGGCAGGTTTATTGACCAGAGCGCGGGCGATGGCCACGCGCTGGCGCTGTCCGCCGGAGAGCTCGTTGGGCTTGTGACTCATGCGGGATTCCATGCCGACGGAAGTCAGGGTGGCCTTGGCGCGCCGGGCGCGCTCCTCGGCAGGAACTCCGGCATAGATCAGCGGCAGCTCCACGTTGTGCAGTGAAGTGGCGCGGGCCAGCAGATTGAAAGTCTGGAAGACGAATCCGATTTCCTTATTGCGAATGCGGGCCAGTTCGTCATCGTCGAGATCGCTGACCAGCTGCTGGTTGAGCCAGTAGTGGCCTTTCGAGGGCGAGTCAAGACAGCCAATCAGGTTCATCAGGGTGGACTTCCCGGAGCCGGAGGGTCCCATGATGGCGACATATTCATTGCGCTGGATGCGCAGGTTGATGCCGCGCAGCGCATGAACCTGCTCCGAGCCCATGTCGTAGGTCTTCCACAGATCTTCGGTCGCGATCATGTAGGAGTTGGGTGCGTCCCAGTTCGCGGGCTTATCGATTGGTAGTACCCCGGCAGTGGCCATTTTGTTCTCCTTGTGCGGATCGGGCTCGGGCACGCGCGCTCCTATTCGCTGTTCTATCTTTGACGTTCTAACCTGGTGGAAGTTAGACGCATCCTAGTGAGACGCTTCTTGCCGCCTCTTTCACCATAGAGTGAGACGGGGCAAGCCCCGTCTCTACACTCTAGCTTTCGTCTTCTTTTTTCGGGGCTGAGTTATCTATTTTGACACTCGTTCCCGGCTTGACCGTACGCAAAATCTTGTAACTGCCCGTAATGACTTCGTCACCCTCTCGCAAGCCCTTGGTGATCTCGATATCGGTCGTGCCGCTGATGCCGGTGTCGGTGGGGACGAATTCGGCCTTCCTGTTGCGGATCACGAACACTCCCTGAATTTCTTCCTTCTGCTTCGACGCGTCGGTTGCAGCGCCGGCGGCCTGCACGGAGTCTTTTACTGCGTCTTTGGTTGCGAGGTCTGCTTGCGATCGCACGGTGAGCGCCTGAATCGGGATGCTCAGCACGTTATCGCGGGTCGCAGTGGTGATTCTGGCGGTCGAGGACAGGCCGGGTCGCAGGTCGAGCGGCGGATCGGTTAACGTGATGACAACTTTGAAGTCCTTGGCTTCCTCGCTGGTCGAGGTGGCTTGCGAGGTCGCGACACCGGTGGATCGCACGATGGCATTGTCACCGATTTCGCTGACGACACCGTGGAAGACCTTGTGGGGGATGGCGTCAACGGTCACATCCGCGGGCTGGCCGAGACGCACGTTTACGATGTCGGTCTCGTCCACTTTGACCTCGGACGTGATCACCGACATGTCGGCAATTGTCATCAGCGTGCTGCCGGGTGAATTCTGAATTCCCATGACCACAGTCTCGCCTTCGCGGACGGGAAGATTGGTGATTACGCCGTCAAAGGGAGCATCGTAGGTGGTTTTTTGCAGCACGTCGGCAACCCGAGTCAGGTTCGCCTGATTCTGGGCGATGTGCTTGTCCATCGAATCTTTTTGCGCCCTGGCTTGCGCCACTTTGGCTTCCGCCTGGGCCATTCCGGCGTCGGCGGATTCCCATGCCGCTTTCTTGACGTCAAAATCCTGTTTGGCGATGAGGGCCGCCTTGTACAAACCCTGGGCGCGCTCCCAGTCGAGCTTGGCGTGATCGGCGTCAGACTTGGCGCGGTTCAGGTCGGCCAGCGCGGTGTTAACGGCGGCATCGCCGGCGGCGGCATCGGTTTGGGCCGCCTGCAAAGAGGCGCGAGTGGCATTGACGTCGGCCGAGGACTGCACGTTCTCAAGCTGCGCCAGTAACTGCCCCTTCTTCACGCGATCGCCTTCCTTGACGTGCAGCCTGATGATCCTGCCCATGGCGTTGGCGCCGATGTTCACGTAGGTCTTGGGCTTGATTTCACCCGAGGCGCTGACGACCGAGGCCAGGTTCTGCTTTTGCACTTTCCCGGTCTGCACCGTCACCAGGTTTTTCTGGCTCTGGTAAACCGTCACGGCGACGATGATGCCGAGCACCATGGCCGCGCCAACTCCGACCAATGCTTTTTTCCAAGTCTTCATGATGGTGACTGTTTACGACCGTCCTGAAGAGCCCGCCGGACATCAGCAAACGGCTCTTGATTGCCAGGCTTTCCCGTTTGCAGACTAGCACCGGTCCTGGCTACAGAACGGCGAGCAGGCACCGTAGTTGCGCATGAACAGTTACGTTCAGGCGAAGGGGAAAGTTCCCAGCTTCCGCGACACAGGTCGCTCCCAAGGACTTGCGGAGGGTAGACCAGCGGCGCAATTCATTATATCGCGTCGGGTTTTCCGGCCGCTGGCCCATGGGGCGATGCCGGCTCGACTGCAAGACATGGATTCTTAAGGGCTTCAGAGAAGGGTTCCACCCGTGGAAATCTTTTTTGGGCAGGCCACTTCTTCTTACCTTGTTGTGTTCAAAGGAACATAGCACTTAGGCTCTGAATCGGGCACTGACTTGGTGAGGCAGGTGCTGATATGTCATCGACAGGTTTCAGAAATCGTTGCTCGGCGGGTTTACTGGCGGGCTTGATGGCGCTGGGTTTTGTCGGAGTTGCCGCAGCCCAGGACGACAACGACACGAATGGCTCCGACACGAAAGGAGCCGCTGCGCAGGGAGCTCAGACGGATCCGCTGAAGCGCCCCATTCCAGAAAAACGGAGAAAGGTCAACGCCAAGCCGCTCAAGACCGAGTTGAGTGAGACGTATCGCAAGTGGCTGGACGAAGAGGTGTACTGGATCATCACCGACGAAGAACGTTCGGCCTTCCTGCAGCTCTGGAACGACGAAGAGCGCGACCAGTTCATCGAGGCCTTCTGGCAACGGCGCCTTTTCGGTCATACCTGGCTGGGGCGAAAAACGACGCAATTTCATGACATCCTGGCGAGGAGCGGGGGCGGGGCATGGCGAAACCAGTCTTGTCGGCTGCAAGACTCGGATTCTTAAGGGCTTTAGACGGGGGTTCCATCCGTGGAAATCTTTTTTGGGCAGGCCACTTCTCCTTGCCTTGTTGTATCCAATGAACATAGAATTAGCCAACTGACGTTTCTCGTGAGGTAGGCCCTTCTATGTACTCCGCAGGTTTTCGAAATGTTTGCTCGGTTGGTTTGCTGGCGGGCGTGATGGTGCTGGGTTCCAGCGCTTTTTCTCACGTGCAGAATCCGGTGCAGAACACAGGCGCAAAGAGCTCCGATGACACGGGCGCGGCTGCGCCTGTCCAGGGGAGTTCGCCGACCGACCCGTTAAAGCGCCCGATTCCGGACAAGCAAAGGAAGGCGAACGCCAAGGCGCTGAAGATCGAGTTGAGCAAGACCTATCGGAAGTGGCTGGACGAGGACGTGCGCTGGATTATCACCGACGAAGAACGATCCGCTTTCATGCAGCTCTCGAACGATGAGGAGCGCGACCAGTTCATCGAAGCCTTCTGGCAGCGCCGCGATCCGACGCCGGACACGGAAGAGAACGAGTTCAAAGAAGAGCACTACCGGCGCATCGCGTATGCCAACGAGCACTTCGCGGCGGGCATTCCCGGCTGGAAGAGCGACCGCGGAAGGATTTACATCGTGTTCGGGCCGGCGGATGAAATCGATTCGCATCCTTCCGGCGGCAGCTACGAGCGCCCCATGGAAGAAGGCGGCGGCGAGACCTCAACCTTCCCGTTTGAAACGTGGCGCTATCGCTACATTGAGGGGATTGGGCAGGAAGTGATGATCGAGTTCGTCGATACCTGCATGTGCGGCGACTATCACATGACGATGGACCGCTCGGAAAAAGACGCCTTGAAGAACACCCCAAATGCCGGCCTGACGTTGTACGAACAAATGGGCATGTCGAGCAAGACGAGCCGCTTTACCAATGGCGGTCTGGAGCAACTGGGCGCCGGGCCCTTTAATAGCGACTTGCAGTCGAAGGAATTTGACCGCCTGGACCAGTTTGCCAAACTGCAGGCGGCGCCGGCGGTGAAGTTCAAGGATCTGGAAGAAGTGGTGAGTCACCACATCAACGTCAACCTGATGCCGTTCGATGTGCGAGTGGACTTCGTGAAAGTTACCGGCGACACGGTGCTGGTTCCAATCACGATTCAGGTCAAGAACCGCGACGTAACTTTCCAGAACAAAGAGGGCATTGAGCGGGGCACGGTCAATATCTTCATGCGCGTGACGACGCTTACCGGCAAGATTGTGCAGACTTTCGAAGAACCGGTGCAAATCGATGTGCCGGCGGAACTGCTGCCCAAGACCACCGAGAATTCCGCGGTGTACTGGAAGGCGATGCCCCTGCGCATCAGCCAAAATCGCTATCGTCTGGACGTTGTCGTGAAGGACGTGAATGGAGATCGGACCGGAAGTTGGAGCCATGCGATCCAAATTCCGGACTTTAGCGAGGACAAGCTGAGCAGTTCGACTTTAATTATCGCCGACCAGATGGAACAGGTGGCGACCAAGAATGTGGGCACGGGCAACTTCGTGATCGGGACCACAAAAGTGCGTCCGCGAGTCGCGCCTTCCGACGGCAAGCCCATTTCATTCAAGCGCAATCAGAAGCTGAATTTCTGGATGCAGGTTTACAACCTCAGCGTGGATGAGAAGACGCACCGGCCTTCGGCGACGATCGAGTACAATGTCACGGACGCGAATAACAAGGCCGTGATCCACACCGTGGAGTCGACCGACACGATGGGCAATGTGGGCGACCAGGTCACGCTGCAGAAGACGCTTTCGGCCGCGAACCTGCCCGTGGGCCTGTACAAGATCGAGATCAAAGTGAACGACAACCTTTCCAAGCAGATGGTGGATCCAACGGCGACCTTCGCCGTGGAGTAGACTGTTGCCTGGTTCCCCAGGGGTGGTGGGCGAGATGTTCCGAAAGCTCGGATTTCTTGTAATCGTCGCCGTCACTGTTGCGATCGTGGCTCTTCCGGCGTGGTGCGGAACAGCCTCCGGCGCAATCTCGGGATATGTTCGCGACGGCGCCGGCGCGCCGCAAATGGGCGCGGTGGTGGAAATACTCGGTTCGGCCGCGCAGGCGCTGAAGGTCTTCACCGATGATCGTGGTTTCTATTCTGTTGCGACTCTGCTGCCCGGAACCTACAGCCTCAAGGTGAGTGCGCCTTCATTTCTGCCCACGTTGCGTGAAAAAATCGGCGTGCGAGCGGGCGCGAAATTGATGGTCAATGTCACGTTGACTACGCTCTTCGAGGCCATCCAACTGGTGCCGCTGCGGAGTCCGGTGGATGATGACGATTGGAAGTGGACGCTGCGTTCGATCGCCAACCGGCCCATCCTGCGCGTGCTGGAAGATGGCACTACCGTCGTGACGCAGAGCGGGGAGTCCGCGGGTAACCACGATTTGAAAGGTACTTTGACGCTCTTGGGTGGATCGCCGGGGCAGGGTTTCGGCAGTCCCGCGGAGGATATGGTTGCCGGGTTTGCCGTGCAGCGGTCACTGCTTTCGAGCGGCACCCTGCAACTAAACGGCAACGTCGGCTACGACGCCGATGGCCAGGCTACTCCTGCGGCGGTGCTCCGCACAGCTTACACCGGCCGTTTCAGCGGTATTTCTGAGCCGTCGATTGCGATTACGGCTCTCAGGCTGAATTCGCCGGACCAGAACACGATGCCCGGCGCCTCGCTGCAAGCGCTGTCGGTGACCAGCTCCGATCGAGTCGTGGTGGGCGACAGGCTGGAGATGAAGGTTGGCAGCGAACTGCAGGCGATTCAGTTCATGGGCCGGGTCAACGCCTTCAAGCCCTTCGGGTCGGCCGATTTTCACATCACGCCGAACACCGTGCTGGAATATCAATACGCGAGTTCAGTCCCGAATATAGGGCTGGATCATCTGGGCGGGGATGGACTTGAGTCGGCTTCGACGGATCTAAGTGAAACTGCGCCGCGCATGAGCATGACCGGATTCACGCCCGCGGTGGAGCGGGCCCATCACCAGGAAGTGTCCGTCTCGCAGCGCATCGGCAAGAACAATATGCAGGTCGCGTTCTACTCGGACCGCATTGTCGATCCGGTACTCACCGGGGTTGGTGAAACGACAGCCGAATCCGGCGATGTGCTGCCCGATGTTTACTCGGGTACGTTCAGCTATCAGGGCAACGATTTTGCCAGCCGCGGAGTGCGGGTGGTCCTCCAGCGCAAGCTGCTATCGGATCTGACCGCAACGCTTGATTATGCCTACGGCAGCACGCTCGACATGTCGCGCCCCGCCGACATTCAACTGCAGGACGCGCGCGAGTGGATTCACGCTGAACAACGCCAGGCTGTGGCGGTGAAGTTCAGCGGAGCGGTACCCAAGGCGAAGACGCGGTGGATTGCTTCCTATCGTTATTCGGGCGATCGAACACTAACGCCGGTCGATGAGTTCAATAGTTCGGCCGGTCAGTCCAGTCCTTATTTGAATCTTTGCATCCGGCAACCCATTCCGGCGCGCTTCCTGGCTGGGCACATGGAATTTCTCATCGACTTGCGGAATCTTCTCGCGCAGGGATATGTGCCGGTGATGGGACAGGACGGACACACGCTCTATCTCGTGCAATCGGCGCGGGCGGTGCGTAGCGGTGTGGCCTTCAGTTTCTAGAATGCGCAGACAGTTAGTGTAGTGGCTCAGTGGCAACCAGCAGGTCCTTCCCCTTCCGCAAGCTCAGGGTCAGGATGACAATTCTGATTTAGTCCAGATGACAATTTTATTTGGTCAGGATGACGACCAAGCTGGGCCACTGCCGAACGGTTCCGTCCCCCACAATTCCCCGCCAAACTGGAGTACACTTCACAGCGTATATGGCAGAGAAAACTACATCCAGTGAAAGGCGTTCGCGCCAGCGGATGCCAGTTCGTGTCCCAGTCAAGGTGCGTCACGATGGCAACGAGCACCAGGGCCTGACTCGCGATCTGAGTTCATCAGGAATCTTTCTTTATTCCGAGTCAGGAATGAAAGCGGGCTCGAAGCTGGAACTCGTCATCATGTTGCCTCCGGGCCTCGGCTTGGGGCGGGGAGGATGGACGCTCTGCGAGGCCTCGGTTGTGCGGGTGGAGGAATCGGAGGGTAAGGGTTTGGGCATCGCCGCTACCCTCGACCGCATCGCGTTGTTGCCGGAAATCAGCTGAAAGGCATCCTTGGGCGGGTACGACGCGGGCGCCGGGCCGAGCTGCGCTCGGCTGGACGGGCGGGACGCCCGTCCCCATACCAACCCCACCCTAGGGAAGATGAAAAAGATTGCTTCCCAATGCGCCATTTTTGGTGCAATAATGGCCCCCTTCCAGCAAAGGGTCTTATCCAAGTGGACTCGGGTATAGGTATGTGGATTGAGAAACTCACCGCCGGCGTTCTTGAACTGGACACGCCGATTGGTCCGCGATACGTGCAGCCGAATCTGGCGCAACGCGCGTATCTGATGTGGACGTTCCGAAATTTTTTCTCGCTGCCGCAGCAAGTGCTGCGTCCGTGGGAGCGCCGATTGATTGATCGTCTGTGGAGCGAGAACCGGTTCGTATCGTTGTCCGCGGGAGCGAGCGACCGGCCGGTAATCGGAAGAATCGAGCGCCGGGCGCCACCTCCCGCGGAAGTGATGCCGACTCGGAAACCGCCAATCCGCGATTCGATGTCCGGTTCGAAGGCCGCGTCAGCGTAATCGCCGCGAGCACGCTTGCGGCCGGCAAACAGCAGGTCCTTCCCCTTCGGCAAGCTCAGGGTCAGGATGACAAATTTTTTATTTGGTCAGGATGACGACCCGCTCGATGCTTCGGTGGAAGCTCACTCTAACGTCGCAGAGGGCGCGACGTTAGAATGGGGCACCCGGCTCCGCTCAGGATGACAATTTCTTATTTAGTCAGTTGCGGATGGTGCGGGATCGAAGCTGATGTTCAGGGCGATCAATCCGCGCAGGCCGGCATTCTCGCGCCAATCTAATTTCTTATCGAGCAAAGCTGGCCGCGAAAGGCGCCGCAGAAGTTTGTTGAAAGCGATTTGACCCTCCATCCGGGCCAAAGGCGCGCCGAAACAGAAATGAGCCGCCCAGCCAAAGGCCAGATGCCGATTGTCGGGTCGAAGTAAGTCCAAACGGTCAGGATCGGGAAATCGATTTGGATCGCGGTTGGCAGCGGCCAGAACCGCCACAACCCTCGCGTCTTTTTTGATCTTCTTTCCGCCCAGATCCATGTCGGCGGGGGCAATTCGGGCGGTGTGTTGGACGGGCGATTCGAAGCGGAGCAGTTCCTCGACTGCGGAGCCAATGATCTCGGGGTGATTGCGGAGTTGTTGCAGAGAGTCAGGGTCGCGAAGCAGCGTCAGAAATCCGCTCGTGATCAGGTTGGTCGTCGTTTCATGGCCGCCGATTAACGTAATGATGACATTTGCGATCACTTGTTCATCTGAGAGCCTTTGGCCGTCAACCTCGGCCGTCATCAGCGAGTAAATCAGGCCCTGCGTTGCGCGACTGCGCTGTTCTTCCATTCTTGCGGCAACGTAGTTTTTCAGATCTTCAAGACTCCGCACGATCTCCGCAACACGATCGGGATGGTGCTGAAAATTGCCGAGCACCTCCGCCAGATCGAGGACCCAGGCATGGAGCTGTTCATGATCTTCGATGGGCACCCCCAGCAGCTGTGCCGTAACAATCGCAGGCAAGGGATTGGCGAAGTCGGCGATCATATCGAGACGTCCAGAGGCAATGACCTTGTCGATCAGTTCGTCGGCTATGGACTCGATCACCGCGCGCAGCTCCTCCACCCGGCGCGGGGTGAACGCCGCCGCACAGATGTTGCGCAGACGGGCGTGCATGGCGCCATCCATAAACATCATCTGCTGGAGCATGACTTCGGCAAATGGCTTCATCAAGGAGAGTCCAAGCTGATCGAGGTACGCCGGTTGGGGGGTGCGGTCCGCCGAATAATTCTTCAGCACGGTAACGACTTCAGGGTAGCTGGTCACCACCCAGGCGTGCATGTAGGGATCCCAGTGCACGGGATCGTACTCGCGCAAGGCACGATAAAGCGCATACGGATTCGATAACACCTCTGGATTGAGGAGCCGGAGGAGACTCAAGTTCTCGTCGTTCGCCTCTTCGACCCCACTGGCGGGGGAAAGCCGCATCGCCGTCTACTCCGTCAAATGTTTTTCTGCTTCCTGGTCACTCAATGAGTCCATAGGGGTCGATGTTGCCTCGGCATTTCCGTTACGTGGGTCCTTCATACGTATCGCAGTCGACTTCTCCATTTGCGCTCGAGTCGTTGATGCGGGAGTGTCGGCGCAGGAGGTTGCCGGATTATTGTCGGCAGTAGATGTGAGGTGGGAGAAAATGGCGTCGACAACACTTTGCACATAGGGTACTTTCAGCAGGTCATTGCGATGCCCATCCAAATACTGCGTATGCAAATTATGCGGAATGACTGACTGCCATCCGGGAAGGAGGTTCATATGGGCGGGGCGCTCAGAAGCCATCAGCAGAAGGACCTTGCCTCCGTACTTCTTCGGCTGATACGCGGAAACTGCAGCTTTGACCATCGCCTGAGCGACCGTCATCTCGGATCTGGTGGATTTTGGCGTACGGTCGACACGTTTGTGCAGTTGCTCACGCAGGTGGGCTAAGCTTATCCGCAGGCCTAACCGCGCAGCTCTCTTCAGCGCGTAACCTGGGTAGCTCAACTTATTTGCCAGCGAGTCATGTGACTTTAAGTATGCCAGGTTCGGTGCATCCAAAAGCACAAGGAGGGAGACCTCGTGGCCAGCGGCCCGTATTTGGGACGCGATTTCGTAGGCCAGGATGCCGCCAGCGCAAAAACCACCGATCGTGTAGGGGCCTTTCGGTTGCGTTGCCAGAATCTTGCGCAGCAGGCACGCAGCGATGCTTTGCAGGGTGGGCGTTTCGCCCAGCGACGCGAAATCCTCTGCAGTGAGCACGACAAAAAGGAATGGCTGATCGTCCCCCATCACCTTTGCCAGGTTCACGCTTAGATAGTGCACCCAGAAAATTCTGTTGCGAGTCCCATCAGGCTGCAATGCAACCACTCCAGAATGCAGCCCGGGCTTAGCTCCCACAATTTTCTGCGTGAGGTTTGCCTGCTGGCGAACCGTGGGACTCTGAAGAAGTTCGGCGATCGGGATGTGCTGGCCGAACTCCGCGGCAATGCGCTGTTGGAGAGCATCCATCAAGTCGGGGCGGCCGCCTAGATCGAAGAAATTGTCATCCAGCTGGATGTCCTTGCGCCCGAGCAGGTCCGTCCAAATCACAGCCAGGCGCTGTCCCCTGAGCATGGTTTCGACCAATAAAGCCAGACGCTCGACCGTAGGCGCTTCAAAGAGCTGTCGCAATGTCAGATCCACACCAAAAGCGTCTCGCAGGCGCATCAGGAGCTGCATGCCGAGGAGGGAGTGTCCTCCGGCCAGAAAAAAATTGTCCTGCGCGCGAAAGGCGTCGTTTTCGAGAAGCTGCCGCGCCATGGTTAGCAGCTCTTCCTCGATCCGTGTAGCGGTCGCCTTCGCTGCCGTTCTTTCCAGCAGAATTGCGTCCGTGGGCGGCGGAAGCGTCGTCAGATCAAGTTTCCCATTGGGCGACAACGGAAGCGCATGCAATCGGACAAAGATGGCTGGGACCATGTATTCCGGCAAGGTCTGCAGCAAATGCTTCTGGAGCTCGTGCACGGTGGGAACACTTGCGTTTTCTTTTGGGAGAACGTAGGCCACAAGTTCGTTCTCTCTTCCCTCTGAGGTGTTAGTAATCGCGGTGGCATAATCGAGGCCGGGATGGCGAGTGAGAGTACTGGCGATCTCATCCAGTTCGACTCGTTGTCCGCGGACCTTGGTCTGGCGGTCGAGGCGTCCGTGAAATTCGATTTCCTCGTCGGGCCGTCGGACACCACGATCGCCCGTGCGATACATGCGAGCGCCTGACGCTTCGGCGAAAGGATCGGGCAGGAAACTTCGCTCCGTGGACTCAGGCAGGTTGCGATATCCACGGCCGACGCCGGCGCCGCCAATGTAAATCTCGCCGATGCTGCCATCAGGAACCCGCTCACCGCGTTCGTTCAGCAGATAGACGCTTGCGCCCACTATCGGACGACCGATGGGCGGTGTGCCATGGGACTTGGGTTTGAGCACAGATGATGTGGCCACCACAGTGCATTCCGTGGGTCCATAGTTGTTGACCACGTCGAAGGGAAGCTGGGCGGCTGGAGTTTGGTGCAGCACATCTCCGCCGGTGAGCAGAAGACGCAATGCTGTCGTGGACGGCCAGTCCATCGCCATCATGGATGCGGCGTGAACGGTCGGAACGAAGGCGATCGTCACCCGCTCGCGAATCATCCACTGCTGCATTAACTCCGGCGACGAACGCACTGCGTCATGGGCGAGGCACACAGTTGCCCCTGCGGCAAGATGCGGCCAAATTTCCCATACAGCCGCGTCGAATCCAAGACCTGCGAGATGACTGGCGCGATCCTGCCGCGTGACGCGAAAGGCATCCCGGTGCCATCGTATGAGGTGAGACAAATTGGCGTGGGTGATCTCTACACCTTTGGGAACTCCGGTCGACCCCGAGGTGTAGATCACATAGGCAAGGCTGTCTGCCTGGAGAGGTCTGTGTTTTAGTCGAGGAGCGGCAGCGACTGCGGCAGCATCCCGACCGGGGTCTATGCCGCGAGCTTTGACCTGGAGGCGGTCAAGAAGTGTCGCGTGGGCCACGAGAACACTCGCGCCCGAGTCGTTCACGGCATAGCGCAAACGTGCATCGGGCCACGCAGAATCCAATGGGACATATGCAGCACCCGCCCGCATTATGCCGAGGGCAGCGACGATCCAATCGAACGACCGTTCCATGCAGATGGCCATGGTGCCGCCGGAGACGACGCCAAGCTGCGTCAGATGTCCAGCAAACTGATCTGCCCTGCGATCAAGTTCTTCATAACTCAGCTGTTGATCGCCATAGCTCAGGGCAATGGAATGCGGGCAGTTGTCCCGTAACTCCGAGATCTGTTCAGGAACAGGACGAACCTGCCCCGTCACGGTCTGCATGCGTCTCCTAAATGCGGGCTCAAAAACAAGGTGGCAACAATGCCTACCAAGAGTAATCGCAAAGTGTCACATTAGAATTGTTGGCTCTTTCTGTGGGCAAGGCAAGTCGAAAATGTTACGACGGTCATG
>Ga0182018_10000538_pt1 | contig 48592 bp, 47 predicted proteins | sample 812P2MmetaG_FD_120490 | JGI IMG/M metagenome (GOLD analysis project Ga0182018, IMG submission 120490) | Permafrost microbial communities from Stordalen Mire, Sweden - 812P2M metaG | ecosystem: Environmental > Terrestrial > Soil > Wetlands > Permafrost | place: Sweden: Stordalen | collected... | reverse complement strand
GGGGCTAATTTGCGGGGCGGTTCGGTTTGGGCTCAGGGGCTTGGTTGGGGTCGGGGTAGGGCGCGGGTTGCGCCAGTGGAGATTCCGCCGTCGACGAGGAGGGTTTGGCCGGTGATGTAGCGGCTGGATTCGGCGGCAAGGAAGACCACGGCGGAGTCGAGGTCCTGGGCTTGGCCAGGGCGCTTTACCGGGATGCGGTCGGTGATGTAGTCGACCCACTCTTTGTTTTCGTACATCACTTTGTTTTGGTCGGTGCGGAACCAACCAGGGGCGAGGCAATTTACGGTGATGCCATGCTTGCCCCAGTCGTCGGCGAGGCTCATGGTGAGTTGACGGATGCCGCCACGGCTGGCGCCATAGGGGCCGAGACCCGCGTACCCCTGGACGCTGGTGACCGAGCCGATGTTGATGATGCGGCCGTAGTTGCACCGGACCATGCCGCGGGCTACCGCCTGGGCTACGAAGAAGCTGCCGCGGAGATTGGTCTCCAGAATCAGGTTCCAGTCGTCCCAGGTTACCTCGAGGGCGGGTTTGCGGACGTTGCAGCCCGCGTTGTTGACGAGGATGTGGATTTGGCCGAAGGCGGCTTCCGCGTCGGCGGCCATTTTCTGGATGCTGGCGAGGTCGCGAACGTCGAGTTCGAGGGAGATGGCGCGGCGGCCGAGAGAATTGATTTCAGCTTCGAAGGGAGCCAAGTGATCGCGATGGCGGCTGGTCAGGACCAAGTCGGCGCCGGCTTTCGCGAGAGCGCGGGCGAAATGCTGGCCGAGGCCGCGGCTGGTGCCGGTGACGATGGCTACCTGGCCGGTGAGGTCGAACAGCTCGTTGCTCATGCACCCGTCCCGGGAGTCAGGACTACTTTCAGCAGGTTTTTCTCGCCGGCGTGCAAGCGTTCGAACCATGCGGGACCGTCGTCAAGCGGTGCTACGGCGGTGATCAGGGGTTTTACTTTAATCGCGCCGGAGGCTAGCAGCTCGATCGCTTTCAGATATTCGCCGGAGGAGGCGCAGGAGCCTTGCAGACGAATCTGGCGGCTGACGACTTTTTGGAGTGGAAGGGTGACTTGCGGAGAGATGTTGCCAACCAGCGTTACGGTGCCGCCTTTGCGGACGCAGTCGATCGCGGCGGCGACGGTTTCGGAGCGGCCGACGGCTTCGAGGGCGACGTCTGCGCCAGTTGCATTGGTGACCTTCATTACTTGGTCGACGAGATCGGATTTGGACGAGAGGACTTCCGTCGCGCCGAGTTCTTTGGCGATTTTCAGGCGGGAGTCATCGAGGTCGGCAACGAAGACGCGTGAACAACCTGTGGCGCGCAGCGACTGAAGAATCAGAAGACCGATCATTCCTGCGCCAATCACCAACGCGGTATCGTCCCGACGCATCTGCGTCACGGCCACGGCGTGGAGGGCGACGGAAACGGCTTCGAGCATGGCGGCTTCGGTGAAGGAAAGCTGATCAGGGAGACGATACACGATGCGCGCGGGGACCACGACGTATTCGGCGAAGGCTCCTGCGCGGCGATAATCGCCGCAGGAGACGCCCAGCACTTGGCGATTGTCGCAAAGATTGATATTGCCACGTAGGCAGTGGGGACACGCGCCGCAGTAGACCGTGGAGTCGAAGGTGACGCGGTCGCCTTCGGCGAGACCGTTGACATTTTTACCGACAGCGGCGATTCGCCCAGCAGCTTCGTGACCCATCACGATTGGGGGGACGCGGCGACCTGAGGCACCGTCGTAGCCGTGGACGTCGCTGCCGCAGATGCCGCAGGCCGCGACCCGAATCAAGACTTCATCGGGTGTCGGAGCGGGCGTTGGAAGATCCGCGATTTCGAGGTGCTTGTATTTGGAGAGGAGAAGAGCTTTCATGCCTGCGGGTCACACCTTCCACGAAAGAATCGAGCGAACTGGTCGGTACTCTACTGTAACGCACACGCGCAGGTTTCTGAAACAAGGGGAATTCATGGTACTGGGTCAGTGCGAACGCCGACTGCTCGTCTGATCGGGCTGCCTGCCAGCTAGATCACTACGTTCCATGCAGGGTTGGCGGCAGGATGGTGCCCATCTTACTATTCGAATGAGGAGAACCCATCATGCAAATCACCGACAACACTATTCTGATCACAGGCGGGGGCTCCGGCATCGGCCGAGGTCTTGCCGAGGCTTTCCACAAGGAAGGCAACCACGTCGCCATTGCAGGCCGCCGCAAGAAGCTGCTGGACGAAACGGTCGCGGCGAATCCTGGGATGAAGGCTGCGGAGGTAGATATTGAGAACGCTGACGCGATCCGGAGCTTCGCGAAAAAACTCAAGGAGGACTACCCTGCTCTGAACGTCGTGATCCACAACGCCGGCATTATGAAACCAGAGTTTCTGGAGAGTGACGTAGTTGACGATGCGGAGGCGACCATAGCGACGAATCTACTGGGACCGATCCGCCTGACAGCGGGGCTGCTGCCGCTTCTTCTAAAACAACCCAAGGCTACGATCATCACCGTTTCGTCTGGGCTGGCATTTGTGCCGATGGCCATGACCCCGACCTATTGCGCCACGAAGGCAGCGCTCCATTCCTATACGCAATCGCTACGCTACCAACTCAGGAACAGTTCCGTGCAGGTCCTCGAACTCATACCGCCGTATGTGCAGACCGAGTTGGGGGGAGCCAGACAGGCAAAAGATCCTAACGCCATGCCGCTGAAAGACTTCATTGCCGAGACCATGAATATCCTCAAAACTTCGCCCGACACGACGGAGATTTGTGTGGAGCGAGTAAAACCGCTGCGTTTTGCCGAGGCAAACGGTGGCTATGATGCCTTCTTCAAGAAGTTCAACGATGGGGTGACTGCAGCCGCAGCAGCGCATTAGCCAAGGCGGTCACCTCGCTGATGGTGGGCTCTGCCAGGAATGCCGATGACCAAGCGTCTTGCCCTGACGGCCGGGCTCGGATTTGGCGGCCTAAGCCTCGGGCGGGTCGCGAAAAAAAAAGAGCGCCAGCACGGAGCCGATTGCGACGGCGATGAGAAGGAAGAATATAAGTGAGAGCAAGACGCCGGTGGGCGTTCCGGATACGCCACGAACGCCAGAGATTCGGCCGCACACAAGGCCCAGGATGAAGCCGAGAAATGCGAGACCGACATAGCCGGGAATGTGAAGGCGGCTTCGCGCGGCGGCAAAGGGCAACACGATGATGATGGCGAAGCACGCGACCGAGAGCGGGACTACGAGCCGGAAGTTCGCCGCAATCACAGCGAAGCATTCTGGCGAAGTGGGGAATATTTGCGGGATTGGCATGGATGGCGGCTAGTCGCCCTGATGAACGTCCAAATCGTGTCGAGGATAATTCCTTGCGGTTCGACGAATGCTTATTCGACCAGGACGGCGTTCTGGATCGGAGAGCCAGCCGGTAGCGAAGTGAAATTGCTCGCGAAGTTCACGGTGCCGGTCAACGTCAATGTCTTTGCGACTGCCAAGGAATAGGCCGCCGAATTGCCTGTATTGGAGAGATTGAGAGTGGCATCGGGAAAATACAACGCGCCTTGCAACTTGGAGGTTCCCCTTCCATCGATTGTCGCCGCCTGTGCGTTTGCGCGGTCCTGATAGAACAGAATTCCGGCGAGTGCACCGGTGGTTGGCGCGGTCAGCTGCAAAGTTTGGGAGCTCCCGCCGATGGTGTTGACCGAAACCGGTCCACCGCCAGCTGCGACGTAAAGGGTCACTCCGGTCCCGGTTATAGTGCCGGTACCATTGAGGCTGATCCCAGTTCCTGTAATTAAATACGTGCCCGCGCGCAACGTTACGTTCTTGCTCCCTGTCACGGTGATCCCTGTGCAATAGCGGCCCGGGTTGAGCGGTGGCGCGAACCCGGTCCCGGTGATATTGCCGTTCGGCTGGCACCCTCCGCCCCCGCCTGGAGCTGTAAGGCGATAGAGCGGATCGCCGGCTTCGACGATTCCGGTGATGGCACCCGGAATGGTAGCGCCTCCGGCCGCCGTGCCGTGGACGCCGACCGACAACGCTGTAATGCTGCCTGTGTTAAGCAAATTCCCGTCATCCATAATGCCGCAACCTGTAGCCGTCACGGTCGCATTGTTGTTGATCGCTGTGCCAAAACCATTGAGCGCGTAGACGCAATTTTTTGCGCTGTTGTCGATGGCGACGGCCGTCGTAGAGACGGTCGCGTTATTGACTCCGAAGATCCTCATAAAGAAAGTGGGATGCACAGCGCTGACCTGCACTTGAACGCCGGTCACGGCTCCGAAAGGAAAGGCCGGGTTTACCGTGACGGTGACGTTGTTGACGCCGTTGGTGTAGCCGTTCAGCAAGGCATCTTCTCTCGCGGCGGCGGTGGCGTTTCCGGCGGCAGATTCCGCTGCGCCGGCTAGCGCGGCACTGTCGGCCGCAGACTGCTGCAAACGCTGTTGGTAACGCAGGTATCCGACATCGACGGCGAGCCCGGCGCAGCCCAGAAGTACGACGAGCCCAAAGGTGGCAGCTACCAGAGCTTGCCCCGACTCTCTCTGACGACTTTTCACGACCGATTCTCCATTGCGCGCGTTTGGCGAATCCAACCGGTACAGGAAATGGGCTTTATCGCTCGGTTTTCCACAGATTAGAGCTCAAGACCGAACGCACGAGCAGTCTTGGCCGATGAAATGTAAGCAAAAGACAGGCCACATGTGACGTGCTTCGGTACATCTTTTTACGCCGAGGACCGAAACTTGCAAGTTGGAACAGTGATTGCACTTAGAAGCGCAGCAGGGTTCGATCCCGGCGGAACACTGTGGATTCGTGGCAAAGATGCGGCGGTGAGCGAAGTTCGTTGCAAAATATAGGCAAATAATCTCTTACCGCTGACTGACGGCGAACGCAAAAACCCGCCAGCAGCTGTGGGAAACTCTGCCGCGTCCTCGAATGTGAACGCTTTGAGGTCCCGTTTGTATCCTTTCGTGGACCGGAGTGGAGGTTTGGGAACTAGCTTACGGCCGCGTTCCTGGTGGCAAGCGTATTGCTCCCAAACAGCGAATAACTTGAAGATCCCCGATATGCCCGATATGAACGTCCGGGAACCGAAGAAGATTGGAATGGCGGGCAATTGCCGGTGGAGTCGCCAAGCCCTTGTGCACGACCGGCGTGAGCGCGGCCAGAGCTTGGTGGAACTGGCGTTCGTGGTGCCATTGCTGCTACTCCTGCTGATCGGAATTATCGAGATCGGGCGATTCGCCTTTTACAGCATTGTGGTGTCGAACGCCGCTCGGGCCGGTGCTCAATATGGAGCGCAAAGCTTGGCAACCGCGGCGGATGCTGCGGGTATTTCCACCGCGGCGAAGAATGATGGGCAAGGCGGCACCGGGCTTACAGTGACATCGAATCAACTTTGCGGGTGTTCCGGGGCCACACTGAGCGGCTCGTGCCCGGCAACACTGTGCGTCCTACCCAATCATGCGCTCGTCTACGTTCGGGTGCAGGTGGTCGGGGCGTTCCCTTCGCTGTTTCATTATCCCGGCTTGCCGGCGTCCATCGATGTCACCAGCGTAGAGGAGATGCGCGTAGCTCAATGACTTGCGGAGTCCAAGGCGAAGTGTCCAAACAGGGAGCGCGAACTCGTCGCGCCTCGAAGTCCGAGGCGCGGGGCAGCAGCTTGGTCGAGCAGAGCTTCATTATTGTTTTCCTGCTCACGATGATGTTGGGCATTATTGATTGTGGGCGTGCGCTTTATACGTATCACTTCGTCTCAAACGTAGCGCGAGAAGCGACACGGTGGGCCAGCGTGCGGAGCACGAGAGCTTGCGCGACGGGCCCGATAACACCTTGCCCGGCGGACGCGGGCAACATCAGGAGTACTTTTACGGCGACCATGTCGAGTATGGGCCTCGACTCGAGCAAAATCACGATTACGCCAACCTACGCTGCGCCCCCAAGTATCGGTGCGTCCAGTTGCCCGGCGGTCAATAACCTTGCCGGTTGCATGGTACACATCGACGTGACCTATCACTATACTTTCCTTTTCGCGCCGTTCATTTCCGCCCCGCCCATCACGATGTCGAGCAGTTCTGAAATGCTCATAACGCAATAGCAGCTAAGCTAAGCTGAGCTCCGCACTCGCGGATGGTGAAAATGGAAATAACGACACTAATGGTTCCGCACCAGGTGCAACGCACCGGGGTGCGACGGGGACTTCTGGAAGACCTGGCGCTGAAGCTTCTGTATCTGCATGGTGAGATGTCGTTGCTGGACCTGAGCGAGCGAACCTGCCTGAGCCTGGGAGTGATCGAGGAGATTTTTCAATTCTTTCGCAAGGAACAGCTTTGCGAAGTGAAGCGGATGGCCGCGGGGAGCCACGTGATCGTGGCCAGCGCGCAGGGCAAACAGCGGGGCGCGGAGCTGCTGGCCATGAACCAGTACACCGGGCCGGCTCCGGTGTCGCTGGCGGATTACACCATGCGCGTGGGCATGCAGAGCGTACAAAAGATTGCGCTAAAGCCTGCGGATATCAGCCGGGCGTTCTATCAGTTGGTGCTCGACCAGGACTTGTTGACGCGCTTGGGAACTGCCTTGGTTTCCGGGACTTCGATGTTCCTGCACGGCCCGTCGGGAACGGGAAAAACCAGTATTGCCGCTACCATTCCAGCGGTCTATAACGACAGCGTCTGGATCCCACACGCGATTGTGGTCGACAATCAGATTGTGTCGGTCTTTGACCCAGGCGTGCATTTTCCCAGCTCCCTTGAGATTGCGGCCGAGTCCGACAAGCGATGGGTTTTGTGCCGCCGGCCCTGCGTTCTTGCGGGTGGCGAGCTGTCCGCGGAAATGCTGGACCTGCAGTTCAACGCCATGAACCGGTTCTACACCGCGCCGCTGCAGATGAAGGCGAACAACGGCGTTTTGATTCTGGATGATTTCGGGCGGCAACGGATGCGTCCAGACGAATTGCTCAATCGTTGGATGACCCCACTCGATCGGCGCGTGGATTTCTTTACGCTGCCCGGGGGCCGAAAATTCGAGGTTCCCTTCGATCTCTTCATTGTGTTTGCAACGAACCTGGACCCTAACCAACTGGCCGACGAGGCGTTTTTGCGGAGAATTCCCAATAAGATTGCGGTGGAATATGCGACTCCCGAGCAATTTCTGGAGATCTTCCGGCGGGAGTGTCAAGTACGCTTGGTGGCTTGCGACGACGGAGTGGGGGAGTATCTGATCCAGTGCATCAAGGACCTGAAGCAATCGCTGTGTCAGTGCCATCCGCGCGACCTGATCAATCATATTTTTTGGGCGGCTCGTTATGCGGGGCTCGAACCACGCCTCACGCGCAAGAGCGTCGAATTCGCGTGCAAAGCGCACTTTTTGCCGGTGCGGAGCGCTCGGGCATGAGCCTGGTTGGCTGTACCCGAATGATGACTTTGCTGACGGCGCTTGGGGGTCTCGATAACAAAATACAGGGTTTAAGCGCAACGGCACGTCGCGTGCACCTTGAGCCAGGTTTCGAGAGTACAGTTTTGCGCATCAAACCCATCCGACCGCTCAGGCAAGAAGAAGAGTCGGTTCTGGAACGATGGGAAGCGGCCCATTGGTTAGCATTCGGGCGGACAAACGGATCTGTAGGTGGGCCGGTAAACGGGCGGATAAACGGGTGAGTTTCCAGATCGAGAATTCATACCTGACTACCTTTCGGGCTCGGCCTCCGATTCCTGCGGGCATTCCGAAACGCACCGCGCTGCGAGCGACACCTGAAGCGCGAATGCCACGATTCCCGGTTTCGGGGGAGAGCGCGCGCTCTGGCTGGTGGAGTTCCCTGGCCGCGATCTTCGAGCGGGTGCATTTTCCGGTTTTGAGCGAGCCAATTAAGCTATTCCGTAGCACTCCGATAGCACCGTACCGGTTCGCGGGGCGCGCGATTTCCGGCTCGGTCGTTTTGCATATTTGCTTGATTTTACTGCTGCCTCTGCTGCTCTCTTATAGCGCCGCTCAACAAATCACGGCGGATGCGGCGTACGAAGATCCTCAGAGGATTATTTATTATCAGATTCCGAAGCACGATCCGTTCGAGAAGCTTCCTAAAATCACTCCCGCTGGCGAAGGTGGGCAGCCCGGAGCCGGGCAGTTGCAGGCTCTGCTGCAGAAAATCGGGAGCGAGACGACGGCGCGGAAAATCGTGATCGTCTCGAAGCCGGTTCGTCCAGACAACAAGCGGCAAACGATCTATCAGCCAGCAACACCACCGGACCTGCACATCGACATGGACATGAAGCTGCCGAATATCGTCGGCGGACCGTCGACGCCGGTCCCGAAGCCTCAGGTTCACATGAATCCGAACAACTCGAGGCCAATCCAGGTGCACCGAGCGGCGGACAAGGCGGTCGCACCAACGCTCGCTGCCATAAATGCGGCTGTAGCGACGAGCCTTCCACCCGCGACCGTGGCGAAACCTCACCTGGCCGTGCCTTTGAATGAATCGCGGCCCACCCAGTCGCAGGTAGTGATTGGGCAAGTGAGCGCGCCATCGCTTTCTGCGGCGAACGAAGCCACGGCGTCAAACCTTGGAGACAGATACCGAACAGGTCAACCGATGGCGCCCGCGGTGCCGCCGAGCGACGCAGACGCTTCCGGGAGCGGGAAAACCTCGAAGAACGACGCGGTGCAGACCGCCGGCGACGGTAGTGGCATCGTGGTCATCAGCGTAGACCCCGCGGAAGAAGCAGCGCTCGCCAAGTTACCAGCCGGCAACCGATGGGGCGATTTCACGATCGCACCGGGAGGTGGCCAGCAGGGAGCAGTCAATGGAAGCCAGAATGGCGTCGCTGGCGCTGGCAGTCACTCCTCTGGCGGCGGTGGCGATCTCGTCCCCGGCGTCGGTCCAGGGTACGCGGGTGGCGGAGGCGGAAATTCAGGCTCCTCGGGAAGTGTGAGCATCACCGGAGATACTGGCGCGAATGGGGAGGGTATGTTGGACGCGGCCATTTTCCGCGACATGGTGTATCCGGTGCCGTCGACTGTGGTGCTGCGCAAGAACGCGCTGGTTGTTTCTGCGGGACCAATGGGCGGAGGAGGACTCAACGTCTATGGTGCGCTCCGCTGCGGCAAAATCTATACCGTTTTTCTGCCTATGCCCGGTCGACCGTGGACTCTGCAGTTCTGCCAATCGGGTGCGGCAAAGCCCGCGGATCAGAGTCACTCGGCTGTCGTGCATATGGAACAAGGGATCATTCAACCGGATGTCACGACGAGATTTGATTTCAAACGCTTGACGGTGCCGTTCGAGAAAAAGAACAAGCCCATCGTTTTGAAAGGTGTGATCAAAGACGATGGAACCGTGGCGGACCTGAAGGTTTTTCAGGGCATCGTTCCGGAAATGGACGAGGCCGCACGCATCGCGTTCAGTCACTGGAAATTCAAGCCGGCCATACGTGACGGCAAGAATGTGGCCGTGGATATTCTGGTCGGAATACCGACGGGCGCCGACGCCGATAAGTCCCAGTAGTTCTAGGACTTACATGGGAACTATTGTCCTTGAGGAGAACAACTTTGCACATCTTTGCCACCGAATTTTCCACCCTACCGAAATCAGGCAAGGATTCCACAATGCAGCGGACTGATTCGATGCATGTTAGCTGAATTATCCTCAGCACTCCCTGTGGGAACTATTGGCCCTTCGTATGCACTCGTGCTTGCTCGATAGTCCAGTGCTAGTTCTGCGCGTTCCGACTCGCACTGGCTTTGCTCGTCGTCAGAGCGATTTGGAAGTCCTCGTCACACGAAAAAATCAGGGGCTTAGGGACCTGCTCGGCTCCCCAAGCAAAGCATGTTCAGAGAAGAGTGTGGCTGCGTGGACCTCTGATTAGGTGTCAGGAGATCGGACAGTTGGACAAGCAAGTGATCCGGGTTAGCTTCCTTACACAAGATTCGGGATTGGGAGAGGCGATCGCTCGCGCGTTGGGAGAGGACTTTGCGACGCGGACGATCAACCAGTGGCAGTTTGACCAGTTGACTGATGTTCGCGAAGCGTCAGACGTGATCCTTCTGGATCTGCGGTCCGCCAACACGCAGGGCGACGACGAAACAGTTTTGCGGCTGATGGATGAAATCAGCAGGGTTCCCTCGCACCCTCCCCTTGTCGTTCTTTGCGAGGAAGAGAATCGGGCGCTGATCTTCCGAGCGATTGAACACGGCGCCCACGACAGCGTAACGAATCCCCCGAACATGATGGAGTTGCGGCTCATCCTGCGGCGCGCGTTCCGGTTTCATGCCGCCGAGCGTGAGGTGCAACGGCTGCGGGCGAACGAACGGCCCACCGGTAGGCTGCATGAGTTGCTTGGCACTTCGGCGCCCATGCAGGAGCTATTCGGTTTGGCGCGCAAAATCGCGCCGTGCGACGTGAACGTTTTGGTTACCGGTGAAACGGGCACCGGCAAGGAGCTCCTGGCACGTGCTATTCACCATCTGAGCGGCCGAAATACTGGCCCGCTGGTCGCTTTCTCTTGCGCCAACTTGCCAGAGAATCTTGTCGAGGACGAGCTATTTGGACATGAAAAAGGCGCCTTCACCGGCGCGTTGATGGCACGCCGTGGCAGGGTGGAGGCCGCGGACCGGGGAACCCTCTTTCTTGACGAGATCGGCGACTTGGGCTTGGGGCTACAACCGAAACTGTTGCGGGTCATTCAGGAAAGAAACTTCGAGCGCCTGGGAAGCAACAAGACCATCAACGTCGATATTCGCTTAATTTGCGCGACGAATCGCAACCTTGCGGAAATGGTGCAGCAAGGAAAATTCCGGGAAGATTTGTTTTACCGGCTGAACGTGGTGCAGATACATTTGCCTCCGCTGCGCGAGCGCCGCGACGATATTCCCCTGCTGGCGCAACAGTTTTTGCTGAAATCGGCGCAGCAGTTCAAGAAAAAGGCGCGACGTTTTTCGACGCAGGCTCTGCATGCCCTCGAAGATCATGCCTGGCCGGGTAATGTGCGCGAACTCGAAAACGTGGTGCAGCGCGCCATTGTGCTTTCCGAAGATCAGATTGTCGAGGTCAGCAGTTTGCCTGCGTCCCTGCGAAGTGCGCGCTTGGGCGTCGAGCTCAGCGCCGGTCCAGACGCTGCTCAACTGAGCCATTCCTACGAAGACGAAGTGCGCCGCTTCAAGAGAGCATTGGTCTTGCGGGCGCTGCGTGAGTGCGGCTGGCGCAAAGCAGAGTGTGCCCGGACTCTGGGAGTGGCGCGGGGTTATCTGCATCGCTTGATCAACCAATTGGGGATTCAAGAAGGGGAAGGCGATCCGACCGTGGATCGCCGCGACGACTATCCCCTCGGCCCTGTGATGTAAGGCTACCAAACCTCAGATTGTTATGGACTTGGCCTAGCCTCCCGCATTAGCTTCTTGCGAGATGGAAGCCGACCCCGAAAATTCCTTTCTCGCGCCCGAGACTTCTTTTCGCCAAAGCGTTTGCCTGCCTTTTCTGCTAAATGCACAGAATGCCGATGGGGGCTGGGGATTTCATCCGAAATCGGAAAGCCGTGCGGAGCCTACCTGTTGGGCTTTGCAGGCCTTAAGGGAGTCCTCGACTGCCCCGACCGAAGCCGTCGCGCGCGGTGTCCAGTATCTTCGGGCGGCTCAGCTCGGCGATGGTTCCTGGCCTTCTACACCCGAGGAGAGAACAGGCTGCTGGGTGACGGCGCTCTGCTGTTGGACGCTGCAGGGCACGCCAGATTCAGCTGCTTCCCTGATGGCAGGCCTCAGATGGGTGTGCAACGATTGGCCGCAGGACAGCACCCCCTGGCGGCGATTTCTCACGAGATTCTCGACCAGGAGCCAAGTGCAACCCATCAACAACACCTATCGAGGTTGGGGCTGGACGCCCGGAACCAGTAGCTGGGTCGAGCCCACCTCCTTTGCACTGATCGCTCTCGAAGCTCCCGGCGATGTGGTCCCTCCCGAAGCGAAGCGGCGTCGCGAGCTCGGCGAAGCCATGCTGTATGACCGGATGTGCCCCGGCGGCGGTTGGAATTGCGGCAACCCCCGTGTCTACGGCGTACCAGGAGTGCCCCTGATAATTCCGACCGTTTGGGCTCTTATCGCTCTGCGGCATTATGGGACAAGGTCAGAAAACACTATGAGCCTGGATTGGCTCGACAGCCAGATCGTGAATATTCAAAGCGCCGGTTCGTTGGCGCTGGCGAAAATCTGTATGGAAATGTGCGTAGGAAGGTGGCCGACAAGCGCGCCTGTTCTGGCTGATCTGTATGACAGAAACGGGTTCCTTGAGAGCATTCAGGTCGCGGCCTGGACGTATCTGGCGTTAAGCGCGCGGTCCCGCTGGCCTGCCATGACTGCAGAGAAGACGGCCTGATCATGCGCCAACAAACGTTAATCCCCTCTTTTCAGCGGCCCCCGTCGAAGGTCGTAATTCGACGGGTGGCAGATTACGAGCAAGATCTGTCGGCGCTAATCCACGAAAGCCTGGCGGCTTTCAACCTTCCGGTCAAAGGCAAGACCATCCTGCTGAAACCAAACCTTGTCGGTCTGGACCCGCTTGGAGTCATGAATACGCACCCAGCCGTAATTGCGGCCACGCGCGAATCTTTCCTGCGTTCGGGAGCGGCGCAAGTCTTGATCGGCGACGGTCCTGCTCTGGATCGTGACACCGAGGCAATCATTGAGTCTGTGCGTTTGCGCGAGTATGTCGGCGGGTTGGCTGACGTCTTCGTGGACCTAAACGTAGATGATGTGGCCCGTGTGGCGCTGAAGACCCACGCTTCCCGACTGAAGGAGCTCTATTTGCCCAAGACCGCTTTAGGCGTGGACCTCCTGGTCTCCATGCCCAAGCTCAAGACTCACCATTGGGCCGGCGTCACGCTATCCCTAAAGAACATGTTTGGGATTGTTCCTGGGAGCTGTTATGGATGGCCCAAGAACGTCCTCCACTGGGCTGGCATCGATCGAGCCATCTTGGATATCAATGCTGCGTGCAGGCCCGATTTCGCGATCGTTGACGGGATCGTGGGAATGGAAGGCGACGGGCCCACCCAAGGGACGCCGAAGGCTAGTGGGGTACTGGTTTTCGGCAACGATCCGGTCGCGGTGGACGCAACGTGCTGCCGGGTCATGGGGTTCGTTCCCGAAAGGGTCAAATATCTAAGGAGGGCCGGAACCCTGCTTGGGCACCTGCAAGTCACTAATATTCAACAACTTGGCGAGCCGATCGCGAGTGCAAAGACATCTTTTGCAGTTCTGCCCACGTTCAGAGCCATGGTCAAATGAGCCCGCGTGTTTGGAATGAGACCTGCCTCTGATAGTCGAGCGAAGCGTGTTGAAGCCAAAGTGTGTATCCGAATGAAGACGCTATCGGTCTAAGTGATCGCAAAACGAGACGAGGCTGAATTGCGGGCTTCGCCTGCGGATTTTCGCAGAATAATCCATGAGCCAAGCAGACATCTCGATGCGAGCGCACACCAGACTGGCGGACGTCTCCGCCCCATGTGGCTCGCCGTCGGCTTCGGGTGAGGCGTTTGCGTCGCCCTTTGCTAGCTCGACCAGCGTGAGCGTTGATTCTCTTCTGCGGCAGGTGTTCTCGTTCCCGATCATGCTTGCGACCCTGCTGGTCGGACGAGTGTTTTACGAAGCGCGGGCCTTTTTTGTGGACCCCGATCTTTGGTGGCACATCAGGGTCGGGCAGAACATTCTGGCCACACACCACTGGCCGACGACCGATCCCTTCTCGTTTACGGTCGCGGGTGATCCCTGGATAGCATACGAGTGGCTGGGGGATGTGCTGCTCGGGACCGTGGCGGGCTTGGGCGGACTGCTGGGACTCGAGATTCTCCTGTTCGCGCTGGCCAGTGCAGTGATGCTGGCGCTCTATGCCTATGCGACACTGCGTTCCGGAAACTCGAAAGCAGGGTTTGTGAGTTCCGGAGTGTTGTGTTCGCTGGCTTTCGCTTCGTTCAGCTTACGTCCGCAAATGCTGGGCTACCTGTTTCTGGTTCTGACCCTGATCGCTCTGGAGCGCTTCCGCAAGGGCAAACAGCGCTCGGCGTGGTTTCTACCGGTTCTGTTTCTGATCTGGATCAATACCCACGGCTCCTGGGTAATCGGCCTTGCCGTCCTCTTCGCCTTTTTGGTAAGTGGACTTGTTGAGTACCGCTGGGGCAGCATTCAGGCGCGACGCTGGAATTCCACCGAAAGAATACGTCTCGAAGCCATTTTACTGCTGGCCCTGGCAGCCATTCCACTCACGCCCTACGGCACAAGGTTAGCCGCATACCCTTTCACCGTGGCATCTAGCCTGCCGCTGAATGTGGCAAACATTCTGGAATGGCAGCCGATGCCGTTCAACATTTTGGGTGGGAAATTGTTTTTGGCAGCGGTGCTGGCTTTCTTCCTGGCGCAGATGATGGCTCCACTGACCCTGGGGCTTAGTGAGGTTGTTCTGCTGTTCGGCGGGATCATCATGGCCTGCCTTCATGTACGATTCCTGCTGCTCTTCGTGCCTTTCGGCGCGCCTATTTTCGCAGTCGTTCTTGCTCGCTGGTTGCCGCCATACGACCGAAAGAAAGATCATCCCATTTTGAACGCGGTCTTAATGGCTGTGACTATAGTAGCGATAGGGAGATATTTTCCGACCCACGCCGGGCTCGAGAAGATTGTCGCTCAGACCTTCCCGGTGCGAGCCGTCGAGTATCTGCGACAGCATCCAGTGAAGGGTCCGATGTTCAACAATTACGCGTACGGTGGCTATTTGGTCGGGAACCTCCCGGGACAGAAAGTCTTCATTGATGGCCGAGGGGATCTCTATGAAGACGCTGGCGTTTTTGGCGAATATTTGGAATTGGCGCAGCTCAAGCCAGCGGCGTTTGAGGTCTTGCGTGCCCATAACATTCAATCCTGCCTGCTGGACAGCAAAGAACCTCTGGCCATCGCGCTTGCCGTCTACCCAGACTGGGAGAAGCGTTACACCGACGGCGTAAGCGCGCTATTCGTGCGGCGAAACCCTGTTTATTCGCAGGACACGCCCGCGGAACAGACCTCACGCAGCCCTAAGGAGTGACCATGGACGGGCAATCGTTTGAGCGCCTGCGAGGGCCGATACAACTCGCTCCCTCTGCTACTGGCGAGCGCAGCATAGTTCTTTCCGTCGTAGTGCCTTGCATGAATGAGGAGGAGGTGCTGCGCCAAACCCACCAACACCTCGTTGCTGTTCTGCAAGAATCCGCGATGAATTTCGAGATCGTTTACGTTGACGACGGCAGCACAGACTCCACGCCCGAGGTGCTGCGGGAATTGCAGACGAGCGATACGAAAATTCGGGTCATCCAGCTCTCCCGGAATTTCGGTCACCAAGTGGCGATCACCGCCGGCCTCGAGCACGCCTCCGGAGACGCCGTCGTGATCATCGACGCCGATTTGCAAGATCCCCCCGAAGTCATCCTGGAATTTCTTGCGAAATGGCTCGATGGCTACGATGTCGTTTATGGAGTTCGCGCGGAGCGCGACGGCGAGTCGGCGTTCAAGCGGTTGTCGGCTAAGGTTTTCTACCGCTTCTTCAGCCACATGTCCGATACGCAGATGCCGCTGGATACAGGCGATTTCCGGCTGCTGGATCGCCGCGTGGTTGACGCTCTCATCTCGATGCCTGAACGCGACCGCTTCGTGCGCGGGATGGTCAGCTGGCTCGGCTTTTCCCAGATCGCGGTTTCCTACCACCGTGCATCGCGCGCCGCAGGTATGACGAAGTTCTCGCTGTTCAAAATGGTCCGCTTCGCGCTCGACGGCATCTTTTCTTTCTCCATACTTCCCTTGCGACTCGCGACGTGGATTGGATTTGCCGCTTCCGGCGTGGCTGTGGCGGGAATTGTCGCCGTCTTGCTCGAACGATTCTTCCAAGTGCCCGGCTTAGTAAAAGGGTGGCCGAGCGCCGTGATCGGCGAACTTTTCATCGGCGGCGCCCAGCTCGTTTGCCTGGGAATCATCGGCGAATACGTTGGACGGATCTATGGAGAATCGAAGCGCCGGCCGCTATACATCGTACGAGAACGAATCGGTTTTGAGACGCGCAGTCCGGTAGCCGCGTCGAGCCGCCGGGCCATGGCCGCATCCGGAAAACGCTGACGCACAGAGGAAGCACGTATGATGCGCAAGGTATGACCACGGAAACCGTCTCTCACCAGCGCGAAGCCGCTTTCCACGACGCTTGGGCCACGAGCACGAGCCTTGGCGACGTGCTTGTTCGGGGTTGTTTCGAAGCCCCTACGGCGCTGGAAAACCAATTCATCCTTAACCAGATGGGCCCCTTGGCGGGAAAGAAATTGCTCGATATAGGCGCAGGGCTCGGCGAGTCCTCGGTCTACTTTGCGCTGCAGGGCGCGAGTGTGACCACGGTGGACATCTCGCCTCAGATGGTGGCAACCGCGCTCAGCCTGGGCGCAAAGTTCGGCGTGCAACTGGAAGGCATCGTATCGTGCGCCGAAGATCTAAACCTCCCCGCCGAAACCTACGACATTATCTACGCCGCAAATACCATCCATCATGTCCTGGACCGCGCTTCCCTGTTCGAACAAATGAGCCGCGCACTGAAGCCAGGCGGCATGTTCTTTTCCTACGACCCGCTCGCATACAACCCGCTGATCAACATCTACCGCCGCATGGCCACTGAAGTCCGCACGCCGGACGAAGCACCGCTCACCACCGCCGATATCGCGTTGGCACGCAAGTTTTTCACCGGAGTGCGGCACCGCGAATTCTGGATTTCGGCGCTGGTTCTATTCCTTAAATATTATCTCGTCGACCGTGTACATCCCAACCAGGACCGCTACTGGAAGCGAATCCTACGGGAAACGCCGGAAAGGCTCCGCTGGTGGACCCCGCTGCGAGCCCTCGATGGCCTCCTAACTCGAACCCCTTTGGTACGGTGGCTAGCTTGGAACGTGGTGGTCTGGGGCCAAAAGCCGCCGCGGTAGGCAAAATCAGCTCGGCGCTCACAGCTCCGCCGCAAGACTCCGAACGGAGATCCATCCTCGGTTCTCCACTCGATGCCCAGGATTCCTATTGTCGATGGCAACCCAACTGCCAGCACAATCCTAGTCCCGAAAAACGGCCTCGGCGTCACCAAATCAGACGAACAAACCGCGCTAGGTGTCAACAAAGGGGAACGGTTCCAGGTCCCGCGACCCGGACGCCTGAACGGTACGGCCTGCAAGCCACGTGTTACCAGTGATTTATCCAGGGTCGCGACAGGGTGGGAGTTGGTGTCGGAGATGCATAACAAGCAGGCACAGAAGAGGATACCGGTCTCTATGCCGCGTCTGTTCTCTCTCTATTAAAGGAGAAGGCAAAATGAAGAACTTGCTGATACGGCTTTGGAACGATGAGCAGGGCCAGGATTTGACCGAGTACGCTTTGCTGTTGGTGCTCCTTACACTGGCGGCGATCGGCTCACTCGGCACTCTGGCGAACGCGGTCAACGGCGTGTTCAAGAATGCCGCGGCAAATCTGACTACTTGATTTACAGTTTCGCGGGATCGTCTCAGGCCGTAGCAAAAGGGCCCGAATCTTTCGAGACAGCAGCAGTTTTAGGCAGGGTAGGGTTCGCACGCCCATTCAGCAACTCCGGAGAAACGCATGAAGCAGCTCTTGGTAAGGTTGTGGAAAGAAGAACAAGGGCAAGACCTAACGGAATATGCCTTGCTGTTGGTGCTGCTCACGTTGGCGGCGATTGGCTCGCTCGGCACCCTGGCAAATGCCGTCAACGGCGTGTTCGTCAACGTCGCGGGCAATTTGACCACCCCCACGTAGGGGCCGCGGAGAGCGGCTGCGTGGTGGAACTGGGCTATTTGTAACGCGGGTCTCGTAGGAGTTACGACTAGACCCTGTGGTCCGTCCTTTCCGATGAAAGCGCAATACATCATATGGGTCTTCACTATCGGCGTTACGTTGGTCGCCGCGTTTGTGGATTTTCGCACCCACAGAATACCCAACTGGCTCACCGTGCCGGCTTTATTCCTGGGTCTCGGAGTGCGCTCGGCCATTTCCGGTTGGGCCGGAACCAAGGCCTCGCTGGAAGGCGCGGGGCTGGCGCTGGTGCTTTTGCTGCCGCTGGTTTTGATGCGAGCGCTTGGTGCCGGCGACTGGAAACTGATGGGCGCCGTCGGGGCTTTCGTGGGCCCGGCGATGTTTCTGTTTGTCCTGCTGGGCAGCGTCTTGGTATCGGGACTTATGGCTATGGTCGAAATGATGCGAACGCGGCGGGTGAAGGAAACGTTTCACAATCTCGTCGTGCTGGTGCAAGGATTTTTTTCGTTCGGATTGCGCGCCCACCCCGAGATTTCGCTCGACAATCCAGCGCTGCTCAAACTGCCATTCGGCGTTGCTGTTGCGTTGTCTACATTGGCCTGCTTTTGCGCGGCACGCTGGGGCATCTGAACAAACCCCGGCAAATCGGGCCCGTTTGGTGTTTAAGGCAAGGAGACTGACTTCATGAACCAGAACCGCATGATTCTCGGGTTGGCCGTGGCGGTAGTCGTCGCCTTCCTGCTGAGCACCATTGTCTATCGTCAGTTTCAAAAGGCGAGTAGCGTCAAGCCTGCCGTTACCGGACAAATTGTCGTCGCAGCCAAACCGCTTTCCCTTGGTACGCGGGTCGATGCCAGTAATCTCCGCCTAATTCCTTGGCCGGCGGGCGAACCTGTTGTGGGCATGTTCACCCGCATCGAGGATTGCACCGATCGAGCGCTCATGGCGGACGTCGCCGCTAACGAACTGATTCTGGATAGCAAACTCGCCCCGAAAGAAGCAGGCGCCGGGTTGCCGGCGGTTATTCCGCAGGGAATGCGTGCCCTTTCCGTCGCCGTCAATGACGTGGTGGGAGTGGCTGGATTCGTGACGCCAGGAACGATGGTGGACGTGCTAGTGACTGGGAAAATCGAGGGCGGAAGCCACGGTACCGAAGACACCATCACGCGCACAATCCTCGAAAACGTCCGCGTGCTCGCGGCCGGGCAGAAGATTGAACAAGATCGTGAAGGCAAGCCGCAAACGGTTCCGGTGATCACCTTGCTGGTTTCTCCCGAAGACGCCGGCAGGCTGGCGATGGCCAGCACCGAGGGAAAAATCCAGCTGGCCTTGCGCAACACCGTCGACACAAAAAAGGTTGGGCCGCCGTCCATACTCGAAGCCACTTTGTTTTCCGGTGCGGCGCCCGCAGCGCCAAAGCGCCCAGGTCCTGTCAAAGTTGCAGCTCCACCCCCGGCATCGCCATACGTAATCGAGGTGATCACCGGGAACAAGCGAGAGAACAAGACCTTTCCGAATCAATGAGAAGGCTATAAGGACAACGAATGTTCGCCAACCAAACCGGATCCAATCGGTCGAACGTGTCGCGGCAGCTCAACAGCCTACGGTTGCCTGCGTTTGCTCTGCTGGCAGCTTTGTTCCTCGGAGCTCCAGGCGTCCTGGCTCAACAACAGCTTACGCAATCGCAACCGGCTGCTACGCCAGCCCAGACGACGGCTCCAACGCAAGTACCCGCCGGACAGCCGGCCGAATCCGAGGCGCCGCAGACCCTTCATTTGTTGGTGGGACGCTCGATCGTTATTTCCTCGCCTGGGCGAATCAAGCGGGTCTCCCTGGCCGATCCGAACATCGCAGAAGCGATCGTCGTCAGCCCTACGCAAGTTCTGGTCAACGGCAAAGCGCCCGGAGGCGTTTCGCTCATCATTTGGGATGAGTCGGACCAGAGTCAGGCCTTCGAAGTGTCCGTGGACATCGACGTTCTCGGGCTAAGCCAGAAGATTCACGAAGTCTTCCCGACCGAAGACGTGCACATCGACACTTCGCGAGATGTGGTGATGCTCTCGGGAAAGATTTCTTCCGCGGCGGTTGCCGACAAGATCCTCGAGATCGTGAAGAGCACTACGCCCAAAGTAACCAGCTTGATGCAGGTGCCTACCACGCCGACCGGACAAATCCTGCTGCAAGTACGGTTCGCGGAAGTGAACCGCTCGGCCATCACCCAACTCGGGATCAATATTCTGAGCTTGCCTGGCGCCAAGAACGTCGGGACGATCTCGACGCAGCAGTTTTCTCCACCCCAGCTCACGACCGCGAACGGCGTTGGCACGACCCCGACCACCGGCAGCGCGATTGGTCTCAACGATTTGCTCAATATTTTCATCTTTCGCCCGGACATAAATCTCGCGGCGACGATTCAGGCGCTGCAAGAGCAGAACGTTCTGGAAATTCTCGCGGAACCCAATTTGATGACGGAGTCTGGCAAGGATGCCAGCTTTCTGGCCGGGGGCGAGTTTCCTTTTCCCATCCTGCAATCCACCGGAGGCACGAGCGGGTTTGCCGGCATCACCATTCAATTCAAGGAGTTCGGTGTGCGCTTGAACTTCACGCCGACACTGACTCCCGATGGATTGATCCACTTGAAGGTCAAGCCCGAAGTGAGCTCACTGGACTTCACCAATGCGCTGACGTTGCAAGGCTTCGTGATTCCGGCGCTCGCGACAAATCGCGTGGAATCGGAAATGGACCTGAACGACGGACAGAGTTTCGCGATCGCCGGCTTGATGGACAATCGCGTGACCGAGCAATTGGAGAAGATACCCTGGATCGGCGATATTCCCGTGCTTGGAAAGCTGTTTCAAAGCCGCAGCGTGAACAAGAGCAAGAACGAGCTGATGGTCGTGGTAACGCCGCACATCATCCATCCGCTGCCGGCCGACAAACCGACGCCAAAGTTGAAATATCCGTCTCCGTTCATGCCGCCGACCAACGGCGCGCCACCTCCGGACGAGCCTATACCGGGAGCACCGGGGTCGGTCGGAGTTCCCAAGTAGCACGATTGTGAAGGCTAATAAGAATTTGGGCTGTTCGAACGCAAGAGGAATCGGAAAGAACGGTTGATGCTGACGGTAGCGATAGCAAGTGGTGACGCGGCCAGTTCCGCACAATTGCTGGCCAGTTTGCAGCAAACGGGCTTGGTGAAGTCGGTCAAGCAGTGGGCGGTTCCCGCTGACAAGCTACCCGACCCCGTGGACTCATTGCCGGAGGTTGTCTTCTTAGATCTCGCGCGCGATCCGGAGCCCTATTTCCAACTTGGCGCACAAATTCACCGGGCGCGGCCGGCGGTCAAGCTTGTGGCTTGCTCCGCGGTGGTTCCGCCCAATCACCAGCTTTTGCTGGAAGCGATGCGCGCAGGTGTGCAGGATTTCCTAGCGAAACCTGTTGAGCCGACCGCGCTCAAAGAAATTCTCTTGCGCTTCACGGAAGACATCGACGCGAGAGACCGTTCTTCGCTCGACCGGTTGATCGTCATCATGGGAGCAAAAGGCGGCGTGGGCGCTACGACTGTGGCAGTAAATATCGGCGTCCAACTTTCCACCTTCGCTCATAAACGTGTGGCTCTTCTGGACTTCGCCAATCCGCTCGGCAACGTGCATCTCTTGCTCGACCTGCACCCGAAATTCACGGTTCGTGACGCCGTCGATAACATGGATCGTCTCGATAGTCATTTTTTCGCGGGACTGCTGACCCACCACAAAACCAAGCTGGAGATACTTGGCGGAGTCACGCAGCCCGAGGAATGGCAATCGATCAACATCCCGTCGCTCGAGCGCGTTGTGAATGTCGCCCAAAATACCTTCGACATGGTTTTGCTCGATATGGGCTCGCAGTTCTCTTCCGAGTGGACTTCGATCTTGCGCATGGCCCGCATGATCCTGATCGTCGCTGAAGCCAATGTTCCCGCTCTGTGGACGCTGGAACGCCGCCTGCTGGCGTTAAAGGGATTTGGCATCGACCCGGAGCGTGCGCGCGTCATCATCAACCGCTGGCACAAAGGCGACGAAGAGGTTCTCAAGGGCGTCCAGAAAGACATCAATCGTCCCGTGTTCGCTTCCCTTCCCAACGATTTCCGCATGGCCAACGCTGCCGTTAACTTAGGCACGCCATTGCAAGAGAATCACAACAACGTCCTCAGCAGCCGCTATCGGCAGATCGCCGCGCAGTTGGCGGGTCTCGACGTTGTGCCCATCACCAAGAAAGGCTCGCTTGGCGGGTTCTTTTCGTTCCCGTCAAAGAGGTGACTTAGATCATGGCCCCCCTCACAGCACCAGTCACGCGCACGGACTTCGGAACCGTAAAGGCTACGATTCACCGCAAACTGATTCAAAAGCTGAACCTCGATCGTCTGACCGAAGTCAACCGTGAAGACGTGCGTCGCGAGGTAACGCAAATCCTGGAAGCTCTGGTCGTCGGCGAATCAACTCCGATGAACTTGCAGGAGCGCGAGCGCCTTGCCCAAGAAGTTCTAGACGAAGTTTTCGGGTTAGGACCTCTCGAGCCCCTTCTTGCCGATCCCACCGTGTCGGATATTCTGGTCAACACGCACAAAAGGGTGTACGTCGAGCGCAAAGGTATTTTGGAGATGACCTCCATCCAGTTCCGCGACGACATCCATCTTATGGGTATCATCGACCGCATCGTTTCCGCGGTGGGGCGTCGCGTGGACGAGTCCTCCCCAATGGTCGATGCACGCCTTGCGGACGGTTCGCGCGTGAACGCCATCATTCCGCCGCTGGCGGTTGATGGACCTTGTCTCTCGATCCGGCGTTTTGGCCGCGACCCGCTCACCGCCGACGATTTGCTCCAGAACAACAGTCTCACCCCCGCGATGCTGGAGCTCTTGCGCGGCTGCGTGAAAGCGCGCCTCAACATCTTGGTGTCCGGCGGCACCGGTGCCGGTAAGACCACGTTCCTCAATGTCCTTTCGTCTTACATTTCCAACCGCGAACGTATCGTCACCGTCGAAGATGCGGCGGAGTTGCAACTGCATCAAGACCACGTCGTGCGTCTCGAAACGCGTCCCGCCAACATTGAAGGGAAAGGGGCCGTGCAGCAGCGTCAGTTGGTGATCAACTCTCTACGTATGCGCCCCGATCGCATCATCGTCGGTGAGGTTCGCGGTGAGGAAGCGCTGGACATGCTGCAAGCCATGAACACCGGCCACGACGGTTCGCTAACCACGATTCACGCCAACACCCCGCGTGACGCCCTGAGCCGCCTCGAAACCATGGTCGCCATGGGCAGCCTGAACATTCCCGAGAGCGCCCTGCGGCGGCAGATCGCCTCTGCGATCGACGTTGTCGTGCAAGTCAGCCGCCTGAGCGACGGTACGCGCAAAGTCATCTCGCTTGCGGAAATTACCGGCATGGAAGGCGACATCGTCTCCATGCAGGACATCTTTGTGTTCCGGAAACGCGGCATCCGCGATAACGGCGAGGTGCTTGGTGAATTTGTCCCCACGGGCATTCGACCGAAGTTTGCCGAGAAGCTGCTGGTCTCCGGCATTCAGCTGCCGATCCCCATGTTTGAGAGTGCTCATGCTCTATAAGGGATATTGATGAAGAGCCGTTTCCAATTCGTCTCGAAAGGTTACTCGTTCTAGAGGACAGCTATGGGTATGTTCGTTTTTGCGCTCACGTTCCTGATTGTCATGGTGATCGTTCTGGGTGTCTGGATGGTCGCCAGCGGTGACAACAAGCAGGAAGTGGTGCGCCGCCGCATGGAAGCAGTGCGCAAGGCCGAGCGCCGTGGCGACGTTTCGCTCGGGCTAAAGCTGGCGCGCGACGAGATGCTCAGCAGCGTCCCCGCGGTCCATCGTTTGATGCAGCACTGGCAATGGTCCGTGCGGCTTCAGGAACGCATCGCTCAAGCGGGACTCAAAATGAAAGCCGGCAAACTCATCCTCATGAGCGCTTGCTTGGGTCTGGGAACCTTCCTACTCCTTGGACTTTTCTACCCTCAGTTTTGGGTGGGACTCATCCTCGGCATCGCAGTGACTTTCGTCCCTTACGGCGTGGTCTCCTACCTCCGTCAGAAGCGCCTCCAGCAATTCGAGGAGAAGTTCCCCGAAGCCTTGGACCTGCTAGGTCGTGCGGTTCGCGCCGGCCATGCATTCACGACGGGCCTGGAGATGATCGCGAGAGAATCTCCCGATCCCATTGCCAGCGAATTCCGCACCACGTTCGAAGAGCAAAACTTTGGTCTCCCGTTGCGCGACGCGCTGCTGAACATGACCGAGCGCATCCCGTCAATTGACGTCCGCTTTTTCGTCACCGCCCTGCTCATCCAAAAAGAGACCGGCGGTAACCTGGCGGAAATTCTCGATAGCCTCGCGCGCGTCATCCGCGATCGCTTCCGCATTTATCGCGAAGTTCGGGTTCGTACCGCACAGGGAAGGTTGACAGCTGGCATCCTGATCGCCTTGCCCGTTTTCATGATGATCGTGCTCATGATCCTGAACCCCACGTACATGAGGGTTTTATTCCAGGATCCAAAGGGCTCGGTGATTCTGGCGGTGGCGGGAATCATGCAAGTCATCGGCTCACTGCTGATTTGGAAGATTATTCACATTGAGGTTTAGCAAGTAAGGAGTATTGCAGATGCTTTGGGCCATTACAACGCTGACGTTCGTGGCCACCTTCGCCATTCTGGCGGCGGTCTTTTACGCTTTTGCGCCGGGTGGAACGGGAATCGCAACGCGTCTTTCGCGCATGGCGAACACCGCGGCGCCGCCCATGCAGGAAGCCAGCTTCGCCGAAAAACAAAAGGACCGGTTGCGCGACACGCTGGCGGGCCTAGGCAACCTGGTACCCGGCGATGCTGGACCGACTCCGCGGACGCAGATCCTGCTGATACGCGCCGGCTACCGTAGTTCCCAAGCTCTCTCGGCCATGCGCGGCTTCAAGGTTTTGACGCCCATCGCATTCGTCGCATTGGTTTTTGTCACCGGCGTTTACAAGTGGAATCCTTTCATGATTCCCCTGATTGCCATCGCGCTCGGCTACTTGTTTCCCGACATGTTCCTCAGTTGGAGAATGAAAGCCCGCCAGCAAAAGCTGCGCCGCGGCCTTCCCGACGGTCTGGACTTGCTGGTGATTTGCGTGGAGTCTGGCCTTGGTCTCGATCAAGCTTTGCTGAAAGTAGCGCAAGAGCTGCGCATCACGCACCCAGAGCTAAGCGAAGAATTGCAGCTCGTGAACCTCGAGATGCGCATCGGTAAAACGCGCCTCGACGCCTTGCGTGAACTCGCGCGCCGCACCGGTCTCGAAGACATCAAGTCGCTGGTCGCCATGCTGGTGCAGACCGATCGCTTTGGCACCAGCGTCGCTCAGTCCCTACGCGTTTTCTCCGACGACTTGCGCATCAAGCGCCGCCAGCGCGCGGAGGAAATGAGCGCAAAGACCTCGGTGAAGATGGTTCCACCGCTCATATTTTTCATTTTCCCTGCCTTAATGGTGGTGATTCTGGGCCCAGCTGTGATCACCCTGCTCCGGCAGCTGATGCCGGCTTTGCAACGGTAGTCACAGCCCTCGCGACCTCACAGAACTCGTGAGGCCGAGCAGTAAAAAGGAGAAGTGCAATGGACAACGTAACACTGATTCGACTCGTCGCGGGAGCACTGGCGGTTCTGGTGCTCTTCATTATCATCTGGCGCCGTAAGCGCAAGTCGATCGAGTAGACGCCAGGGTCGGATATTTTTTTAGGGGACACCCGAATAGGGTCGATGGATTATGGCCAACAACGGTCAGAATCGTTCATTGTACGTTTATAACAAAACACGCGAGACCTTTGTTGCCACCGAAGCGCTGCTCGCCGACAGTTATCTTCGTCGGCTTGTCGGCTTGCTCGGAAAAACGCGGCGCTGGGCGCAGCTCGGTCGTGGTCTATGGATTGTGCCGTCCCGCGGCGTTCATACCATCGGCATGCTTTTTCCTATCGATCTCATTTTTCTCGGCAAGGACAAAGAAGTCGTCTACGTCGAGGAGCATGTTCGTCCTTTTCGCATCTCCAAGGTGTCCCTGAAAGCAACCAGCGTGCTGGAACTCCCTCCGCACACAATCTATCGTTCCGGCACAAAGATCGGCGACCGGCTCGAAATCGCTCCCGTGCGTTGAAGGCACCGGTCCGATGGGGCGCAATGGTTCGCTCCAAAGAATTCTTGAGGGGTTGGCTAGCTCGCGGAGTTACACGGGGCTCATTATCCGGGCGCGATCGCTCCGCTTACGACTGGGCACTCTCGGTCCGCGCTTCCCGGGCAGACAATCGCCAGTGCGTGAAGCAAACGAGATGAATTTTTCAACGAGATCTTTCAGCGTGAGGTTCTGGCCTGAGCGCGAGCCGCAGAAATAGCGTTCCACTGACCCTCAGTAACGGTCGGTTTCTTCCTCGATCAATTCTTCCGCCGTTCCCATCTGCGGTCCGTCCTGCCCGGATTCCTTCAGTGCGACCTTCTCAATCTTCCGCTGCACTCGCTTCTGCTCTTTCATCTTCCGCTTTTCGATCCGCTTCATCTCTTTTTGCCGCTTTTGAAAAGTCGTTGTCATGTCTTCGCCTCACAAGAAGAATGCGATCCGGTCTGCGCCGGACCGTCCAGCGAATCTATCCAACCAGCTACCAGCGCGGTTCGCGCGGCTGCCGCACTGCCTCGCTATAGTCCTCGTTCGAGAACCGGTTTCGACCGCCGCCCTTACCTTTGCCACCACCACCGCCGCTGCTGTTGCCACCGCTAAATCCGCGAGGGCTCCGTGGAGGTCCGCTCTCGCCCCTGGGGCGCGCTTCGTTCACCTTCAGGTTGCGCCCGCCCGCTTCTTTCCCATCGAGCCCGGCAATGGCCTTCGCCGCTTCCTCGTCGTTCGGCATCTCTACGAACGCAAAGCCGCGCGCTCTTCCGGTTTCCCGATCCATCGCCATGTGCACACGCGTCACCTGCCCGAACGGCTCGAACAACGCCCGCAGATCGCTCTCGCTCGTCTGGAAATTCATGTTTCCTACGAAAAGGCTCTTCATCCTAATTCTCCCTGATCGATCTTGCGAACTGTCGTTTGTGAGGAAAGCTCGGCATTCCGCCGGTATTCAACATCACAAGCCGTCGGCCTCGAATCGGCTGAAGTCAATGGAGGGAAGGCCGCGAAGCGCAGCCCTTCAGGGAACTCAGGCAATCCAACTCCGCAAGTCTACCCCGTCACAATATCACACCTGCCCGAAAAAGCCTCCCTCGATCCTGTTGCCGCAGCAGCGCGGGGTATCCGCCGACCGTGATCCGCCCACAAGCGCTCCTCTCCAACGATTGCGCCCAGCAACATTGTTCTTGACAAGCCCCAAGTGAACGAGCGTAAACTCCCGCCGGTTTACTTGGGGCTTGGGCAGCTCGCCGTTCCGAGAATCGTAAGCCTCGCCGCTCTGGGCATGGCTTGGACTCGGGCGATAGTTGCCTTTCGATGGTCCAACCCGAAGTATCCGACCATTACATGGCCCGGGAACATTGCCGTGCTTTACGTTCCTGGCTTTCGGCTGGTGAGTGACTGGCGCCGGAACAGGAGGTTCCCGTGGAAACTGCCATTGGAGTATTTGTCTCGCGCGAGCGGGCTGAAGGGGCCGTCAAAAGCCTGCTAGGACAGCACGTTCCTGAGGAATCCATCGTTTATCTCACCCGTTCGGAAAGCGAGGCCCAGAGCGTCGGAAAGCAGCTCGGAGCCTATGCAGGGGGATTTGTAGGTGGCGCCGCCAGGCTTTCTGCCGGCGTGGCCGCGGCGACACTGCTCGCAGTTCCGGGCATCGGCGCGGTCTTTGCGCTGGGTTTCGGTGCCGCTGCGTTGCTCGGATTGGTCGGAGCGGGGACCGGTGCGGCCGTCGGCACAGGTACTTCTAAAGATCACGCTGCCCCGGAGCCCGCCACGGGCCCCGGTACTTCGACGGACGCGACTTTTTTCCGTCAAGTCCTGAATGACGGTTACTCTCTAATCGTTGTTCGAACGGAGTCCTCTCAAGTCGCTGCCACCGCCTGCGCGATCCTCGACAAGCAAGGCATGAGCATGAGAAAAGGCGCCGAGCAAAGGAGTAAGGTCACCACGCGCCAAGTGGATGGAGCAGTGGTTGCCGATCTTGTTGGCAGAATCGCGCTCGGCGAGGGCACGGCGTTGCTTCGCGATACGATTCGGGAACTCACTGAGCAAGGTAGCCGTCTCATCTTGCTGAATTTGAGCGGAGTCGATTTCATCGACAGCGCCGGACTCGGCGAGCTCGTCCGGACGCATGCGTCCATTCAGAATCACGGCGGCCGGCTAAAACTCGTGAACCCCAGCCGAACTGTCTACGATTTGCTTCGGGTTACCAAGCTGGATCGGGTCTTCGACATCGAAAAGGACGAAGCTGCCGCTTTGAAATCGGCTCACGCGGCAGGGCTAGCTCGTAGTGGGAATTAGAATCTAGTCGGCGAAAATCGGCTTCAAAGTTGGCACGGCGGAATTTCCAGTTTCTCGATAGTCCGCTTGAATCCAGGGTTACCCACAGTGAGGGGACACATTCACGTGGCATGATGCTGCTGCATCTTTCACGGTGCGATTTTGCCGCGGATCACGGTCACTGACGACGCCGGCAGCGTAAACTTGGTCCCGGCACCCGAATTGATCGTCGATTTCGCCGCCGGTCCATCTGGATCCGCAATCCCGCCCTTCGCGTTCGCGTGCCACTGATATTGTTCTTTCCCAAACGTGATCACGCTTACGGGCCCGGCAAAATATTCGCTCTTTGCTTTCCCCGCGACATCAAACGCAATCTCCACCGCGTGGGCGTTTTCCTGATCCTTGTTCACGATCATCAGCGACCACTGTCGGTCCGGTCGAAGCACCGCGTACGTCGTCACGAGCACGTGTCCCGCGCCGTCCTGCACATCGCTAGCCGCCGGAAACAATCGATGCGTGCCATCGCCCGGCTGCACCCACTCCAGATTAATCAACTGGCTCGCAAAATATTGGGACAACGGCTGAATTATCTTAAGATCTTTATCCGCGGAAAACAGGTCAAACGTCCCTATCGACCCGTTATGCCCTCGCCCCAATCCTAACGGCAGGTAGTGAAAGTAATAGACAGCGTCTCCTCCTCCACTTAAAAACGCTCCGATGTAGTCCGCCAGCCAAAGCGCTCCCCAGATGTCCGGGAAGGCTTCCGACGACTGCCACGAAATATTCGACTCCGTGATGAACAGCGGCACATTCGCAGGTACGCCGTCCTGCCGCCACACCGCCATGATGTGCGTCACCAGCGTCGCTTCGTCATACAGGCTGCTCCACGCGATCTTTCCCGGTTCGATCGGATAATGCTCGAACGAAAAGAATCCGAGCTCGCCCAATTTTCCGTGCGCCTTCAGATAATCCACGAACCGCCGCGTCCACGAGGTCTGTCCTTCCGCGTCCGGCCAAGTCTCTATGTCCTTGTTCACTCCTGTAAAAATCGGCCCACCTAATTTCAATTTCGCGTCTACGCGATGTAGCGCCGCCGCGAATTGCACGTATAACGCTGCGTAGTCTTCCGGCGGCGTGTAGTGTCCGTCAGCTTCTTCACCCATCTCCACGTAGGAAATCGCGTACCCGCGCTTTTCCAAATAGGCGATCTCCGCCGCCGCATCTTCCGGCGTCCCGTAGATCATCGCGATCGGAATCATCGCCGGAAGCTTTCGCGTGACGCCGCTGGTAAAGAACAAATCGAATCCCACCTGATCCCCGGCGCGCTCATCCAAATCTTCCGGGGCGTGCCACGGATCCACCGAAGAACAGTAGGTCGCCGTCTGGTCCTGATCCGCCGTGTGGCGGATCAAATCGTGCAATTTTCCGTCGGCCGTTGTCGTCCCGAGATATAGCTCGCGGATCGCGTATCCGACACAATTCCGTTTGTCCGCCGATCCGTGCGGGTCACAGGTATCCGAAGAGTGCGTCATCAAGATCCGCAACCATTGCACGCTGACGGGCTCGGTTGCCAGCTGCAGCGTCGCATTACCGCCTTTGCCGTCAGTCACCAGCCCGCCCGGAAACGTCTTCCACGCTCCGAGCGTCGGCTTCTTGATCGGATCCTCTCCGGTCCAGTACTGCACCTCATACTCTGTTGCGAACGGTTCTGCCCACGCGATGCGTATCGCCGTCACCGGCAGCGGGCTCGCCAAATCCAGGAACACCCACTGTGGATGCGCCGAGTCACTCTCACCCGTAAACGCCTGCGTCAAATACGGATTGCTCTTCCAATAGGACCCAGTGTCCCCGTCTGTCAACCGCGAATACCCTACGGTGTCCGTCCCATCGTCCCGTGTGACGCCGCGATGCGGAAGCGGATAGCCGTACGAATGCCGGATCATCTCCGCGCCCGGTGTGGCACTCCCTGTAAAGTAGCCCTTACCAGCCGGATCGCTCCAAGTCCCCTGGGGATTCCAATGCCATGCTTCTGTGTGCAATTCCGTATTCTGCCGGTAGGTCAGCGTTTGCCACCCCGCCGATAACACCTGTTGAATCGTTGCGTCCACAAACAATTTGTCCGCCGCCCCGTAGGGTAATCGATCAATCCCTGCCCCCAAGGCTTTTGTTGGCACGATGCTATTGGTCTCGTGCCCCGGCGTGATATCCACGCGGATGGTCTGCCCCAACGCGCCGCCGGCCCCAACCATAAGGCTCGCCTGCCCCAGAACCAGCACCCATCGCGCGAACCGCGCCACCGGCCCTTTCGTTGTCGCCATCTCCTGCCCCCGCTTAAACCGTTTTAACACTCGCCATCCATATAGTCGTTGGCGCCCGTCTCGTCAAGCATTTCTTCCATTTCGCGACCGAGGCTCTCGCTCTTGCTCCGAGCTCTCTGCGAACTTTTTGGTGTATCCTCCTGCGATTCCCTTGCGTTTCGCAATCCACCCCGAATCAGCTAAACTATCCGCAGAATTGCACCCGTACGGCGAAATTCTGTAATTTTCTCTACCGCCCGTGCGTAATCCCAATGTGCAACCCTCTTTGAAGGAAACCCGGCTGATGGCTACGCCTTTAGGTTCGGCGCAACATGATCTCGGCTCTCTGCGCATTCACGAAGGGCAGCGCAAGGGCAGCAAGCTCGGCAAAGGTCTCGCGATTTTCTTCGGCGGATTGGTAATCCTCGGCGGCATCGCTGGAGCGGTTTATGCGTTTTGGAACCAGAAGCCCCTTGTGGAAGTCACCACCGTGCACAAGCCGGTCGGCGCAGGTGGTCGCGAAGCGCTCTTAAATGCCAGCGGCTATGTGACCCCGCGTCGCCGCGCGACCATCGCCGCCAAAATCACCGGTCGCGTCACCGGTGTCTTCTTTGACGAGGGTACCCGCGTTCAGGAGGGGCAACTGCTCGCTACTCTGGACGATTCCGACGCCCAAAAAGCGTTGGGTTCGGCCAAGGCGGATCGCGATTCTGCTCAGGCCGCCATCGCCGATTTGCAGGTCCAGCTCAAGAACGCGCAGATCGAACTGCACCGCGCCGATCAACTGCAACAGGCCGGTGTGCAGACCCAGGAACAACTCGACACCGCCAGCATGAACGCCGATAGTTTGAAAGCGAAGATCGAGCTCGCCAAAGCACAGGTGGCGGCCTCGCAAGCGCGCATACTTGAGGCCCAGCAAGTCGTTGACAACTGCACGATTAAGTCTCCCTACGCGGGCATCGTTGTCTCCAAAGACGCTCAGGTCGGCGAAATGGTCTCGCCCGTCTCCGCGGGCGGAGGCTTCACTCGCACAGGTATCGCCACTATCGTGGACATGAACTCGAATGAAATCGAAGTGGACGTCAACGAGTCCTACATCGCCCGCGTCAAGGATGGCCAACACGTGACTGCGATTTTGGACGCATACCCGGACTGGGAAATCCCCAGCCACGTACGCACCATTATTCCTACGGCTGATCGCCAGAAGGCCACCGTGAAAGTCCGCATCTCCTTTGACAAGCTCGACCCGCGGATTCTTCCCGACATGGGCATCAAGGTGACCTTCCTGGGCGATGAGCACAAGGAAGAGCCTGGCGCCAAAGCCGCGGCGATGCCCCTCATTCCGCAAAGCGCCGTCCACGACGACGGCGGTAAGAAGGTCGTCTTTCTCGTGAAAGATGATCGCCTCGAGCGCCGCGCCGTAACTTTGGGCGGCACACGTGGTTCGGACACCGAAGTGGTCGCCGGTCTCATGATCGGAGACACCGTGGTCGTAAACGGTCCGGCGGACTTGCACGACGGTCAAACCGTCGCGATTAAGAGATAAAAAGTAAGAATAGAAAACAGGAGCGATCAAACATGGTTCGAGTCGATGGCAGCGGAAGAACCAATAGCCTCATCCAAGTGCGTGGCCTGGACAAAACCTACCGCCGTGGTGGCGAGGAAATTCAGGTCCTGCAAAGGCTGAACCTTGACGTAGACAAGGGCGATTTCGTCGCCTTCATGGGTCCCAGCGGCTCCGGCAAGACGACTCTGCTCAATTTGCTCGGTGGGCTCGATGTCCCCACCCACGGCAGCATCACTGTTGCCGGCGATGAAATCACCCACATGTCCGGGAACAAGCTCACGCAATGGCGCGCGCGGCACGTTGGCTTCATATTTCAGATGTACAACTTGATTCCAGTGCTCACCGCGTTCCAAAACGTCGAGTTGCCTTTGCTGCTCACAAAACTGTCAAAATCTGAACGCCGCAAGCACGTGGAAACCGCTCTGGGCGTGGTCGGCCTCGCCGATCGCATGAACCACTACCCACGTCAGCTTTCCGGCGGGCAGGAACAGCGCGTGGCCATCGCCCGCGCCATCGTCGCCGATCCCACGTTCCTTCTCTGCGACGAGCCTACCGGTGACCTCGACCGCAAGAGCGCCGACGAAATCATGAGCCTGATCATTCGTCTGGTAAAGGAGTTCGGCAAGACCGTGCTCATGGTCACGCACGATCCTGTCGTGGCCAAGCGCGCCGATCTCGAGCTCCACCTTGAAAAGGGCCTTCTGGTCGAAGGTAGCCATGTGCAGCAGAACGCCTATGCCGGAGGTGCCGCGTGAAATTCCGTCAGCTGATTTTCGCCAACCTCTTTCGCAAAAAGGTGCGCCTGATCCTGACCATCGGCTCGTTTGCCGTCGCGCTTTTCTTGTTCTCCTTCCTCGCCGTCGTAAAAGGCGCCTTCGGCCGTGGCGCGGATATCGCCGGGGCCGATCGCCTGGTAATCATCAATCGCATTTCGATCATCCAGCCTCTGCCGCTGTCCTATCGCGACAAAATTCTGCGCATACCCGGAGTCAAGGCCATTACCCACAACAATTGGTTCGGCGGCGTTTATCAAGACGAAAAGAATTTTTTCCCGCAATTCGCCATCGACGTCGAAAATCAGCGCAAGGTTCTTCCCGAGCTCCAGGTACCGGATGATCAGTGGGCCAATTTCGTCAAGGATCGCCAGGGCGCCATCGCGGGAGCGAAAACCGCGGCACGGTTCCATTGGAAAATTGGCGACCGCATCCCCATCAAGACCACCATTTTCGGCGGCGCCAGTACCTGGGAATTCAACCTCGACGGCATTTATCATAGTTCCACCGTTGGCGGCGACGAGAGCCAGTTCTGGTTTCAGTGGGATGCCTTCGAAGAAGGCGTCCCCAAGTCTTTCAAGGACAATGTCGGCTGGTACGTCCTGAAACTCGATAATCCCGAAGACGCCGTTCGTGTCAGCAAAGCCATCGACGACATGTTTGCCAACTCTTCATTCGAAACAAAAACCGAAACCGAGTCCGCCTTCGCCGCAGGTTGGGTAAAACAGTTCGGCAACATTGAATTCCTTATCCTCACCATCGGCGCCGTCGTCTTCTTCACCCTCTTGCTGGTCACCGGTAACACCATGGCCATCTCCGTGCGCGAACGCATCGGTGAACTCGCCGTTCTCAAAGCCATCGGCTTCAGCGATCGCTCCGTTCTCTTTTTCGTTCTTGCGGAATCGCTCACCATTTCGCTCGTCGGCGGACTGATTGGGCTTGGGCTCGCCGCTTTAGCTATTCCAGTTCTGGCGGCGGCCCTCAACGGTTTGCTGCCCACCCTTATTCTTTCGCCCGCTATTCTTTCCGTAGGACTGGGCACGGCGCTGCTCGTCGGCGTCGTCAGCGGCCTGCTCCCCGGCATCGGGGCCATGCGCATGCGTGTAGTCAACGCGCTTCGGAGGGTCTGACATGGCTATACCGGTCATCTACAACGTTCGCAGTGTGAAGGCCCGCTGGACTTCCGCCATCGTAGCGGTTCTTGGCATCGCCGGCACGGTCGGCGTCTTCGTGGCCATGCTTTCGCTCGCTCGCGGCTTTCGCGCCACGCTAGTCGCCTCGGGTTCCGAAGACAACGCCATCATCATGAGGGCCGGCGCCACATCGGAAATGATGAGCGGCGTCGCGCTGGATCAAGTCAAAATCTTGCAGGATGCCCCAGGTGTCGCGCGCGGCGCCGACGGGCCGCTGGTCACCTCCGAAGTCGTGGTCGTCGCACCGTTTCCGCTGAAGAGCACCGGCACCGACGCCAACGTTCAGGTTCGCGGCGTCTCCGCGAACGTCCTCACCATTCGCCGCAACGCCAAGATCGTGCAGGGCCGCATGTTCCAGCCCGGCCTCGCCGAACTCGTGGTCGGAAGAAACGCCAACACCACCTACTCCGGCTTAACTGTCGGTAACACCGTCGACTTTGGCGGCGGCCACTGGAAAGTGGTTGGAGTCTTCGACGCCGGCGGCAGCGCTTTCGATTCCGAAGTCTGGTGCGATGCACGCGTGCTCGATGACGTGTACAAACGCCCGACCAACGTATTCCAGTCCGTGACCGTGCATCTCACTTCGCCGGCTGCCCTTCAGCAATTCAAGGACTTCGTCACCGCCGATCCACGCCTAAGCGTAGACGTCACTCGCGAAATCGACTACTACGCCAAACAATCCACGCGCATGACCCAGCTCATTACCATTCTTGGCGGACTTGTCGCCGGCGTCATGGCCATCGGCGCGATCTTCGGCGCTCTGAACACCATGTACTCCGCGGTAGCCGAGCGCGGCCGAGAAATCGCCACCATGCGCGCGCTCGGTTTCGGCGCCGCCGCTGTCGTGTTCTCGTTCCTGATCGAAGCCTTCATCATATCCTTCATCGGAGGCGCCGTTGGCTGCATCGCCGTCCTCCCGTTAAACGGGCTGACCACCGCCACCATGAACTGGCAGACCTTCTCGAACATGGCCTTCGCCTTCCGCATCACGTCCGGCTTACTGGTCGGCGGAATCATCTTCGCCCTCGTGATGGGCCTTCTGGGTGGACTGCCGCCCGCACTGCGCGCCGCAGCCCGGCCCGTGGCCGTCGCCCTCCGCGAGTTATAGCTGCATCCGGCTGGCGGCAGCTCCACGCCGGCACCGCACTGATCGCATCAGTTTTCCGACCAAGCAGGTCGTTTCCTCCGACTGCGTGGAGCATCTTTTTTTGTGGATCGCCTCGGTTGGTCGTTTCAGTGCCAGGGAATTTCTACATTCGGTTCCCATTCGAGGCCCATGTTGTCGTCCGTGATCAGACGCGGTTTCCCAAGCCGTTTTCGGAGAGAGTCGGAAGTTTCGAGGGTCATGAAGGATGGCGGCCCATCCAAAGTTCGTGCCAAGAGAGCGCATCCGGCGAGCACCTGTTGCGATGCTGGATCGATCGGATCGAACAGGTTCCGGCCATCGATTTTGTACCGCTTCAGAACCGAGAGCCACAATTCCGTATTGAACGGAATCGCTGAATCGCTGACGGCAAGAAAGTTGGATATCCGCAAACCGTAAGGAAACACACTAAGCGCAGTAGCAATCGTTTCACTGGATTCGGTAGTGTTGAAGTAATAGATACCGTCTGCGTTCAAATGCGGTCGCACCAAGCGAAGAAATTCCACCGAAAGCAGTGTCGATGCGTGATCGCGCCAGTGATATGTCGAATTGACTACAATTAAATCGTACTTTTGCTCGGGATGCGCGACCAGCCAGCGCCGGCCATCATCCACATACACATGCACCTTGGGGTTCGTCAGCAGAGAACGTACCACCGGGTACTGTGGAATCAACTTCAGATAGCCAGGGTTGATTTCCACGACGTCCATGAACTCCGCTTCCGGATGGTTCACGATCACCTGCGCCCAGGAACCTGACGCCAGCCCAATGATCAGCATGCGCCGCGGATGAGGATGCACCGCGCCAAGCGCCAGGGCGCGGATGATGAAGTTGGAATCATGTTCCGGATCGATTAAGAAATGGCCGTCGTAAACGCCTCCGCCAAAAACTGCGGCATTGGAAAGCACCGCGACCACGCCGTTGCGATTCTCGACCACCTTCGCGAAGGGTTTCTTCGATTCTGGCTTGTGCCTGAAAATGATGCGCTCGTGCAGCAGCGCATAGCTCGGCGAGGCGAACGCAATCGCTATCACGCAAAGAGCCGCCATCGCTAAAACCCAAGCAGGTACCCGCAGTATCGTTCGGCCCGCGAACAGCAACAGCAGAACGCCGCCACAAACGGAAATTCCACCCAATAGCAGCGCAACCTGACGCAGTCCCAGGAAATTCATGAGCACGAAGCCGATCCCCAAGCTGCCGAGGACCGAACCCAGAATGTTCGACGCGTACACAAAACTGACGCGGCGGCCGGCAAGATCGTCCGGAGAGATCGATAATCGGCACAGCAAAGGAAGAACCGACCCCAGCAACGCCGCCACCAGGAAAAATACCGGAGCCGACGCGAGATAAGAGTCTTGTCCTAACCACGCCGTCTGAAAAAACGCCGGCCAATTACCGCCAAGCAGCGATGCGACCAGCGGTGGCAAATAAACAGAAATCGCCCCAGAGACGCACAGCAGCACTCCGATCAGCCACAGCGTCTTGTGCGCAGGCCAGTTTTTCGTTACTTGCTCGGAAACATAGGAACCCGCGGCTATGCCTGCCAGGAACGTCGCCAGCAACAGCGCGAATGCCGGAGCGCGATCCGACGACGCGATCGCAAATACGCGAAACCACGCGATTCCGTATCCCAGCGAAATCCATCCCGCAAACCCGGCCAGTAGCATCGCCGCGCCAAGCGAGAGAACCGGAGCGGAAACCGGCGCCAGTGTTCCGCGCGCGACTTCAAGCGGTGATTCGGTGCCCTCGCGGCGCGCGTACAGGTACGCGGTCGCGCCAACGACGGTGTTTAGAATGGCGGCCAGGCTCACCGCACCGGACTGCGAATAGTTCCGCAGCAAGAACGTCGCGCATAGATAGCACGCAATAGCTGAACCCAGTGTATTTACAAAATACAGTCGCGATACGGAATTGCCCACGCTACCTGAAGTAGCGTACCAACTGCTCCACCAGCAGAGGAAGCGTCGCGCCCATCAGGATCGTGGGAACCATGAGAAGCAACAGGCTGTATACAATGACGGCCGGGAGGCTCGCGCCCGAGGTGAACGCGGCGAACCAATGAAAAATGCGCAGCGACGCCAGGCCGAATACGGCAACGCCCAGTTCGGCGCACGCAAAGAGAAATGTTCCATGGTTCGGGAATCGCGCGGACAATCGTCCCCCCAGCAGGCTCCCCAGTCCCAAGCCAAGCATGAACGCACTCACAACGACAGCGACCGACTGTGAGTTCACCCCATAGATCAGAAACAAGACGCGCTGCCAAACGATTTGGTAAATCAGCGCCGGCATGCCTGAACAAAGAAAGAGAGCGCTCAGGAGCAGCGTCTCGGTCTGTTAACTCTTCCGATCGGAACGCACAAGAACAAACCCAAACAACACAATGTCGAAGACCAGAAGAAACAAGACAGGAGCGGTGGCCATGTTGTTCGTCAGGAGTCTCCGTCAGGGCTGGTCGGGACTTTCCACGCTGGGGTGCGACGATAACAGCTTGATTCCTATCAAGACTCCCGCCGCCGCCAGCGCCGCCGCCAAACCTATTTTCTGAAATTGCACCGCATTCCGCGGGTTGCCACGCAAAGCGCAGGTCTGGTGGGAATGTGACTTGTGATACTCGGGATCGTCGGGAGAAATGTAGGCTTGCACGGCCAGGACGCCCACTTCCGGCAGCACCGAGTAGGCCTCCCCTTCCTTAACGGTTCGCGATTCTTTGCCGGATGTGACTTCGATCTCCCCGGCGACGCTGGCAACGGTGATCTTGCACGCCGAAAGAAATGTCACCTGCCCGGCCACCGGGCCGTCGCTCTTCGGCACGATCCGCACGTCGGAAGCCACCACCTCGACGCCGTCCGCTCCCGCATCCCTGCGAAATGTCAGCGTGCCACTGTCGAGTTCCGCGACGGGACCCTTGGATCCGGAATAGAAATGCGCGCGGCTATTGGCGGCCAATCCAAAGCGCGAGTTCACGATCCGCAGATCGAGTGACCCTCCGTCATCCGTGCTGAGATCCTCGCCCGGATATATCGTTGCTCCTTCGGTGAGCGCAGTTTCCTTTACGTGAGCGAGGTTCGCCTGCAACACCACGCCGAGAGGTGCATCCTTTCCAGGCGATGGTGCCGGCGACGACACCGGGCAAACCAGCGACGCGAAAACGAGCATGCACCCAATCCTCTTCCCAAGCATGCTTCCCAAGGGACAGCTCCGTAGGTCCAACATTCCCAAGAGAATAGGATCGGGCCGCAGCCGACGGACAACAACCGCGTTGGCAGCGACTGTGTCGAAGTCCGTACTGCCCTGCAGGTACGTGTTGGCTAGTTATTTGTAGGTGGCGACGACTTCGCCATTTTCGATCTTCAAGCCGGACATGTCGTTTGGCAGTTTCAGTTTCTCGCGGTTCTCGGGCGATTCCATCATGCGGGCGACCGCGGCCTCAAGAGTGGACTTGGGAATCGGCAATGCGCCGATCTGGCCTGCGACTGGCTCGAAGTGTAAATAACCGTCTTCGGCGCCGAGCTTCCCTTCCAATTGCAGCGTCATGTCTTTACCGTGGAAATCGAAAACGACATACGCGCGAACCCGATCGTCGATCAGCTCCACCTTGACGTCTTTTACCGACGAGCGGACTTGTTCGATCTCTTCGGGGGAGGTTCCCGCAGGGGCAGACAGATCGGGGCCGGCACCGGAGGATGAAGCAGCCGCGGAGGGCGTGTTGGCGCTTACGGTCGGCGGAGTCGACGGAGCGGGCGTCGGCGACGCATTCGCATTGGGGTTCGAAGCGATGTCCAAATGCGAGGCGAGATAGGAGTTGAGCTCGGTCTGGTCCATGCGCATGGTAGCCGACTGGCCGCTAGATACAGCTTGCTCGACCTGCTCGAATTTTTGTTCGACGCGCGCCGCAGCTTGCGGGCTAGTTTCGATGACCGGAGCGGGAGCTTTGTGCAACACGAGGAACAACGTGATGGCGCCGGCAGCGTAGGTCGACCAGCGGACAATGCGGAACAGCATCCGCCAAGGAATCGCTTTCAAGGCTCTGGGACGGTTCCAATCCGGGGGAGTTACCGTATCTGACATCGTATGCTCCTTAATTCGAACGTAGCCCTTGGGCACGATGGCGGCAATAGACCCAACGGCCAGTTGGGGCCTATTCGCCACCAGTCCTTGCTGACAGCCCGCGCATCTGTGGCGTTCGGCCGTGTGGTGCGTTCTCCGCTGCCTTAGCACACAGGGTCGTTGAGCCATCGCGTACGACCGGGCGGCAAAATCCTCAATGTCGCCGATCGCGCCATTCCGTTGAATTTACAACCAGCGCAATTGACCGGGCCACGCAAAGCGGACTGCCATTGCATCAGGAACTCGACATCCCCGTCGGCGAAATCTATCTTCGCCGTCCACGATCTTTCCACGCATATCGGTTCGATTGAAATCCCCCTGCAAGTTTCCGTAGCCCCAGGCGCTGCCTTCGACCAGGACAGCGTAGCGTGCGTGCGCGCCCGCGGCGGCCGCACAATTTGGCTGCGTCCGTTCCTCTGCCTATCGGCCGTGCCGGATGAGCCCGTGCGATACTGGAGTGATTATTGCGCGCCGAATCAGGCTCAGGGAGAAGCTGCTATCGCAACTACGGCGGAGTTTCAGAGTTCGCGGACCGAGGTGCGCGGCTCGCACGGAATTTGGCCTTATCTGGCGCTCGGCGCGGGCATAGTATGCATCGGCTGGTCGGCGATTTTCGTGCGTTGGACGGACATGCCCGGTCCAGCTTCAGCCTTTTACCGTATGCTGATTCCCGCCGTGGTGCTCCTGCCGACATGGCTGTGGAACCGCAACTCGCCGCGCGTCAGCCGGCAGACGCTCGCGATCATTGCGGTCGGCGGGCTTTTCTTCGCGCTCGATCTGGCACTCTACAACACCGGCATCCTGCGCACCTCGGCCGGCAATGCGACTCTGCTCGGCAATCAGACACCGATATTTGTAGGCTTGCTGAGCTGGCTGGCCTTTGGGAAGCGCCCTGCGATTTCTTTCTGGCTCGGCCTGGTGCTCGCACTCGCGGGATCCCTCGTGATCGTATGGGCGGACATCGGCCGGCATGTTCAGTTTGGCGCAGGCGACTTGATGGCTCTCGGCGCAGCAGCCTGTTTTGCGGTGTATCTGATGGCCACCGAGCGCGTGCGCACCACGACGAGCACGCTGGCGTTTCTGCGGCTGGCGATCATGGCCGGGGCAATTTTCTTATTTATCATGAATCTGGGGATGGGGGTGTCGCTCAAGATTCCGCCGGGCCGGTCGTTCGGCGCATTGGTGGGACTCGGACTAGTTTCGCAGTTAGGCGGGTACCTGGCGCTCACCTACGCCCTCGGACATCTTCCCGCAACGGTGACCGCCGTTTCGTTACTCGCGCAGGGGCCCTTGACGGCATTGCTCGCAGCGTGGCTGCTGGCAGAACCCCTAACCGTCTCGATGCTGACGGGTGGCGTGCTCGTCCTGCTCGGAGTTGGCCTGGCGAATCGCGGGCGTGACCCCGCCGAAGAGGCCAACGCTACAATTCCCGAAGCATAATAGTTTCGGCAGGGCGGAAACGTTTAGCGGTTTGAATCGTTGATCACTATGGCGTGTCGCGCCATAGTCGGCAAGCATCGTCGATCTGCGATATCTGCCAACAAGCGCGCAAAGGGCGTGTTATGTACAAAACATTTCTCGTTCCACTTCTCGTGGTGAGCGCTGTCTTCCTGGCTGTGCGGCCGAACTATAACTTTGCCTCCGCTGTGGCAGACAATCCGCAATTCACCTCCGACGGCAAATTGGTGCGTCCGGCAGACTACCGCCGCTGGATTTATCTCTCCTCCGGCTTCGGCATGAGCTATACGCAAAAGCCGGACGATGCGGAAATGTTCACCAACGTCTTCGTCGAACCTGCCGCGTACGACTACTACCTCGCGAACGGCCGGTGGCCTGGCAAAGCCACGTTCGTGCTGGAGCTTTACGGCTCCACGTCGCAAGGATCGATCAACAAACACGGCAGCTACCAAAGAGATTTCATGGGTCTGGACGTCGAGGTAAAAGACGAAGCGCGATTTCCCGACAAATGGGCGTATTTCAATTTTGACGGCGCTGAAAACACCGCGAACGCCATCGCACCGAGCCAGAATGCATGCTGGAAGTGTCACGAGCAAAACGCGGCGGTAGAGCATTCCTTCGTGCAGTTCTATCCGGACCTCTTAAAGGTGGCCAAGGCGAAGAACACCATCAAGCCGGGTGTACACCTGGACTAGCAGGGCGGATAAAAAGCGAGCGCTGCTATTCGCCTTGGAAGTTTCCGAAGAGATTGTTGAGCGATTCGGCCAAAGTGGGATGCGCAAACACTGCGTCCCGCAGCACGGTATACGGCAGCTTGCCCATCATGGCCAGTTGCACCTGGGACATGATTTCCCCACCTTCGATCCCGAGGATCGCCGCGCCCAGGATTTGGTTCGTATCCGCGTCCACCATCACTTTCATAAAGCCCCGGGATTCCGCTACTTCCAGAGCGCGAGCCACGTAGGCCATGGGCATCTTGGCCACGCGGATTTTTTTGTTTTGCGCGCGAGCCTCGTCTTCGCTCATCCCGATGCGCCCAAACTGAGGATCGATATAAGCGGTATAAGGCACCAGCCGGCCATCGGTGGAAGCGCTTCCTTTCTCCAGCAGGTTGGTGCGAAGAATACGGAAGTCATCGTAAGAGATGTGCGTGAAAGCCGGCCCGCCTTTGACATCGCCAATGACGTACACACCGTCCACGCTCGTTTCCAGATTGTTCTTGGCCTTAATGAAGCCGCGCTCGTCGATGTCGATGCCGGCGGCAGACAAATTCAGTTTTTCCGTGTTGGGAACGCGTCCCGTGGCGATCAGCAAGTGCGAGCCGTCGAGAGTCCGCAATTTCTTCCCCATGCGAACCGTAAGCTTGATTCCCGATCCAGCCTTGTTGACGCGTTCCGCCTTTGCATTCAAAAGCACTTCGATGCCGTCCTGTTTCAGGATCGCCGCGACTTCCTGCCCGACGTCAGCATCTTCCCGGGTCAGCAATTGTCCTCTCGAGTGAACGATTGCGACCTTGCTGCCCAAACGCCGAAATAATTGCCCGAACTCTAGGCCCACATACCCGCCCCCGAGAACCACTAAATGTTTGGGGACGGCAGCGAGTTCCATAATCGAAGTGCTGTCGAGAAATGGCACCTCTTGCAAGCCCTCGAGTGCAGGCGTTGCCGGGCGGCAGCCCGCGTTGATAAAGAAGTAGTCGCCGGTGAGCGTGCTCTGGCCGCCTCTTTTCAAGCCTATTTGTATCGACTTGGCGCCCGCGAAACTCGCATCCCCGAAGATTAAGTCGAGGTTTTTCGTCTTCTCGATGCTGCTCTGATTTCGGTTTCTGAAACTGTTGACGATATCGCGTTTGCGCTGGCGAACCTTCTTCATGTCGACGGTGATCGGTCCGGTGTGAACGCCATAGTCGGCGCCGCGGCGGGCAAGGTAAGCCACCCGGCCGCTGGCCACCATTGTTTTTGTTGGCGTGCAGCCCACATTGACGCAGGTCCCGCCAATATATTCACGTTCGACGAGCGCCGTCCGCCATCCAGCCTTGGCCAGCGCCTGGCACAGAGGAGTTCCGCCCTGGCCTGAACCGATAACGATAGCTTTGTAATGATTGTCCGAAGCCACTTGAATTTCTCCTGGATAAACGGCGCCTTGTTGCCTGAAATCGGATGCGCAGGGTTCTCGGCGGAATCAGGCTCCCAGTTCGCTGTATAGGACGCACTCAGATTCTAGAAACGCGAAAGAAGAAACAAACCACCCCCGATGGCTACGGCATCCTCCAACACTGCGATCACGAAGTCGGGAACGCCAAGCGCCTTCACCAGGCGCGTGCGCACCTCGTAGCCCGCGTACGCACCGGCGACACCGCCCACCGCGCCCAGAACAGCGCCGAGAGCGACCGATTGTCCCCCAGCGGAAGCCACCGTTGCGCCGCACAGCCCTCCCAGAAGGATGCGCGGGATGAGCCCCCCAGGCTTCGTGCGGGCCGGAGTCGATGGCAGCTGATCGGCCACCAGTTCCACACAGGCGAGAATCGTGAAGACCACCACGGTGATGATCGACGCCATAAATCTCAGCGGCGAATCCGCCAGATTGAGCCAGTGCAAATGAGCCGCCCAGGAAGTCACAGCCGGCGCGGTCAAGGCGCGCAAACCGGCGACAACGCCAATAAGGAACGCAAAGAGAAGCGCATTTGAATGTTCCATGACCGGAGAGCCTCTACCCAACGCCCAAGTTTGTCAACTTAGTTTATCTAACGTACAAGAATCGTTGGACCCGCGACCCGGCACTTCAAACAGCGCCCTCGGCGTATTCATCCCGCTGTAACAATAGTCTCGTATAACCCACCCATCCCTTAGTGGCTTGGTGGCCTCGCGTCCCTAGCTGGCCGAATTTATTCAAAGACAGGAGCCTTATGGCTACAGCATCAGCGCCAACCGCAGGATCGACGACCGCCCCTCCGATCGCGCCGCCCGCCAAACATTCCGTACACGACAAACTGTCGAAAAAACCCAGCAGCGTAGGCATGTTGGTTTTTGCGCTCGTGCTGATTGCCGGGCTTATTTTCATCGGTACCAGCATCGCCAGAGACCTAAGCGGTATCCGGATGGAGTCCTTCTGGCCCTACTTTTTGCTGGGTCTAGCCCTGTTTGTCGCCCTCGCATTCGAATTCGTGAACGGGTTTCACGACACAGCAAACGCTGTGGCCACCGTGATTTACACTCATTCGCTGGACCCCCAGATAGCCGTGGTCTGGTCCGGATTCTGGAACTTCTTTGGTGTCGTGACCTCGACTGGCGCCGTGGCCTTCGGCATCGTCTCCTTGCTTCCCGTCGAACTGATCTTGCAGGTCGGGTCCAGCGCCGGCTTCGCCATGGTTTTTGCCCTATTGATCGCCGCGATTCTGTGGAACCTGGGCACATGGTGGTTGGGCTTGCCTGCCTCCAGTTCCCACACCCTCATTGGATCCATCATCGGCGTTGGCATCGCCAACCAACTGATGAACGCCCGAAGCGGAACCAGCGGCGTTGACTGGGCGCAGGCCGGCAAAATCGGCCAATCGCTCCTGCTCTCGCCACTATTCGGATTCGCGCTCGCCGCTGGCTTGTTCCTCACGCTCAAGGCGGTCATAAAAGACAAACGGTTATACGAAGCGCCGAAAGGGACCGAGCCGCCGCCGTTCTGGATTCGCGGACTGCTCATCCTGACCTGCACGGGCGTGAGTTTCTTCCACGGTTCGAACGACGGCCAAAAAGGCATGGGCTTGATCATGCTCATTCTGATCGGCACCGTCCCCACCACCTACGCCCTGAACCACGCCGTGAACGGCTCCCAGACTCAGGATTTTATCGCCGTTTCGACGCAGACCGCTGACACCCTCAACAAGTACGTATCGCCAAGCGCGTCCATCGGCGACCCGCGCGAGGACGTCACCGATTTCATCCGCACCAAAGAATTCAAGCCCGGCACTATGTTGGCTCTGCGCGAAATGGTGAATGGCGTTGGCACCGAAATGGCCATCTTCAAGGATCTGAGGAATGTCCCTCAAGATCGCGTCCGAAACTTCCGCAACGACTTATATCTGACCAGCGAAGCCCTCCGGATCATGCAGAAGTCGGGTAACCCCGTAATCGCGCCCGCCGACGCGGCGGTCTTGAAGAATTACAAAACGCACGCCGATCACGCCACGCGCTTCATTCCCCTGTGGGTGAAAGTCGCCACCGCTCTGGCCCTGGGTCTCGGCACAATGATCGGATGGAAGCGCATCGTCGTAACCGTCGGAGAAAAAATCGGCAAGGATCACCTGACCTATGGCCAAGGTGCCGCCGCCGAAATCACTGCCATGGCCACGATCGGTGCGGCCGACTGGTTCGGCCTACCCGTCAGCACTACCCACGTGCTGTCCTCGGGGGTCGCCGGAACCATGCTGGCGAATCACTCCGGCTTGCAATGGGGAACCGTCAGAAACCTGGTAATGGCCTGGGTTCTAACCCTACCCGTCGCCATGATGCTCTCCGGCTTCCTCTTCTATTTCTTCCGCCAGGTCTTCTAGACCAGCGATATAGGATGCGTCGCCAACTTGCCCGGTCTTCAGTTCCAGAGCGGGCAAGTTGCCTTAACGAAGCGCACGGCGCCAACCCCCGTAGCGCCGGGGCGGAGTCCTGCGGCAGTTCGAGATAAGAGTCTGCGTCAGAACTAGGTTTTTGTCAGGCCGCGGCTTCAGCCGCGCCGTAACAGACGTCGAATGGACAAGGCTTTAGCCGCTGAGGGACTCGCGTGCAGTTCGCACACTGGCCCTTAAGCACCCGGAGCCGCCTCCGCTGCGCCCGCCAACGGCTCCGTGGAACCACTATCGGTCGGCGCAATACCCCGCGTCCGGAACGTGCCGATCAACAGCACAAGATTGCTAAGCAAGATCACCGCAAACGCCAGCGACGGCAGAAACTCGAACTGAGCCCCCCGAGCCTCCAGAACGTCTATCCCCAACACCGCAGTGATCAACCCGCGCGGCAGAAACCACACCATAATCTCGCGCTCCCGGGAACTAAATCCCCGCCAGGCCACTCGTCCAGCCTCAACCGCTATCCAGCGCGCAATCAACAGCGCTCCGAAGCATCCCAGCGCGAGAACAACGTTCTTACGCAGGCCCGCGAATTCCACCAGCGCGCCGAGCAATACGAAAAAGAAAGTCCGCAGCAAAAAAGCCAGTTCCCCGTGAAAGGTCAACATCTGCTCGTGCTGATGTTCGGCCGTGCCGCCGTGTTCGGCTTTGATAGGTACGGTCGAAAACCAGTCCGAAGCCGCCGGAAGTTCATCGATATGCAACCGCTTGCGCACCACCGGCAAATTGGAGAGCGTAAGCCCAAAAACCAGCACGGCGACCAATTCATTCCCCATCAATGCGTGAGTGCCTGAGTAAACGAGCAAGACCGCGGCAAACGTAAGCACATGCCAGAATCGTTCGTCCGACAACACCGGAAGCAGGTAAGACCACGACACGCCCGCAAGAACTCCGCAGCCGACCGACAGAATCAAGCTCGACAAAAGGCTCCAACCAATCGCTCTCGGATTTGCACTGCCCCCGGCAGCCACGTCGAGCAGCGAGGTCACCGCCAGCACCGCGAGCGCGTCCCCCAGCGAAGCTTCCACTAGCAGCGTAACCTTCACTTCGCGTCGCAAATTAACTTGCTGCAGAACCGGCAGAATGATCGAACTGCTGATGCAACCCAGCGCCGCTCCCACGAGCAGCGCCGGCACCCAGGTAGACTGAAGCGCGTAACGACAAACCAGCGCAACGCTGGCGCCCGCGAGGACATAACTGAATAAAGCCAAAAGGAAACCGCTTGCGAAATGACTTAGAATCTCGCGCAGCTTCAGGTCCAGGCCGCCTTCAAACAGGATCAACATCAGCGCGAGAGAGCCAAAGCCGTGCGTAGCCCCGCGAAACACTTCCGGATCGACCCAATGCAGCACCGGCCCGATGAGCACGCCCGTAAACATGAGGATGATGACGTCGGGAACTCCGGTAAAACGCACCAGCCGATTCGCGATAAAAGCCAGCACCAGCAAACCGCCAAGAATCGCGAAAAAGAGATTCAGGTTCATAATGTTCGCGTAAGAGAGTAAAAGATGATGGCGCGAAGCGACTGCGGAAAGCAAATACCGCTCGCCATCTGAAGGAGAAGCTTATATGGGTAAAGTAGTGCGAAGGTGGTTCATCGGGATCGTCGCATTAGCTGCATCGGCTGCAGGGGTCGCGTCTTTAGCGCAGGCACCCGCGCCGTCCAGTGAAGCAGCCGCCGCATTGATCGTCAAAGGCGCCGTCAAACAGGAGCTGCACCTCACGCTCGCTGACCTGAAGTCCATGCCGCGCATGAAAATATCCGCGAAGGGCCACGACGGCACGACTCACGAATACGAAGGCGTTGCGTTGGCGTCGCTGCTCGCAAAGGCTGGCGTACCACAATCAGGCGATCTTCGCGGCAAGAGCATGTCGCTTTGCGTGGTGGCCGAAGGCAGCGACGCTTATCGCGCCGCTTTCTCCCTCGCCGAACTAGACTCCGACTTCGCCGGCGAATCCGTCCTCGTCGCCGACACCGCCGACGGCAATGCCATCGGCCCAGATCAAGGCCCCGTCCGCCTCGTCGTTCCCGGCGACAAACGCCAGGGCCGCTGGGTCCGCCTCCTCAAATCCATTTCCGTCGTCAACGCCGGCCAATAACCTCGGCTTTTGTGGCTCTATACCCTCGATCCGTCCCGTTGTATAAAGCTCGGTGCATCCTTTGCGATCGCACCGGTTACTCAGATGAAAACGTTACCGGCGATGGGCTCTCCCGCATCGTGACAAACCTGCGCGAAGGGGATTGAAAACAAATGACCGTATCAACGCCTAGCTCGAACCTCGGCCGTCATGTGTTTGGAGTGGCGGCTTTGGTCTTTGGCATCGTCACGCTGGCCTGGCAAGACTACAACGGTTGGCATCAACCGCGTTACTTTGTCTACGCCGCCGGCGCTGCCCTAATCTTTGGCGGCGCTGCGATTCAGTTCCGTCGGACCGCGAAAACGGGCGCAGCCGCCCTTGGTGCGGCTTATCTTGTCTTCGCCTTACGGTGCGTGCCAGGCATCGTCGCCGCACCTCAGACCTACAATAGCTGGGGCAACTTCTTCGAGCAGTTCTCTCTCTTCACCGGAGCGGCGGTCGTGTATGCGCGCTGGTCATCAGGATGGTCACCGGAAACGCTTGATCGGATTGGCCGCGTTCTTTTGGGCATCTGTGCCGCTTCCTTTACCCTCGAACAGGCGTTTTATCTTCACGCTACTGCCAGCCTTGTTCCGAAGTGGCTTCCGCCAAGTCAGATGTTTTGGGCAGTAACGACGACTATTTTGTTCGCACTCGCGGCTGTGGCTCTACTTGCGAATCGAATGGCACTTCTCGCGACTCGCCTTCTGGCAATGATGCTCGTGATCTTTGGGATACTCGTGTGGGTACCGTTGCTTGTTTCGGATTCCCACAATCATACGAATTGGAGCGAAACCGCAGAGACCTTCGCGATTGCCGGAGCAGCATGGATTCTCGCGGATCTCCTCGGCGAGTTCCGGCTTCATGACCATCGCCCACGATGACGTGAGGTGTGCCGGCTCACGTGAGGTATTCCGAATCGCGTGCAACTGACCACTGACGGTCGCCGCGTTTATCGGACAGCCGTTGAGTTGGCCTTTGGAATCGCTATCGACTAGGTCATGCTGGTCCAGCCCTAGGGCAACGATACGCCAGACCGCGAATCCCCCTACAGCCCAACGGAGGTAATCCGTTGCCGCGCGATTCCCTCGATC
>Ga0182018_10000536_pt1 | contig 48730 bp, 40 predicted proteins | sample 812P2MmetaG_FD_120490 | JGI IMG/M metagenome (GOLD analysis project Ga0182018, IMG submission 120490) | Permafrost microbial communities from Stordalen Mire, Sweden - 812P2M metaG | ecosystem: Environmental > Terrestrial > Soil > Wetlands > Permafrost | place: Sweden: Stordalen | collected... | reverse complement strand
GTTACATTTCCCGGAATCTTGCGTGGTGAGGGGCAAGAGGCTGAGTGCATAATCACCGCAACCGAAGTCATCTTGCCCGGCACGTCGGTATCCGCCCTCGCTAACTATTCCATCACGAAAGTATCGAAAGTGCTCCCCGAAGGCCGCTATCAACTGTTTGCCCGTGGGGAGACTACCAATATCCGGCATCACAACGGAAATTGGCTGGCAGATTCGTAACGGGATGCCAAACGACATTCAGATTTACTGCAATTGCATCGAACGCGTGCGCCACCACGTGAGCATCTCGGATACGGTGTTTGCAGGCAAGATCGACACCGGCCATGGCGACCTCAATGCCGAGCTGATATTTTTGCACTTTCGCAAAGCGCTGGAAGAAATTGCGTTCGCATCGCTCTCCGCCAACCGTGAGAAATACTCCGCTGCGCGAGCCGGATTCGCGACGGAGTGGAACGCCAGGCGAATGCTCGGCTTTGTCGAGAAGGTAAATCCGAACTTCTATCCCGTCCCGTTGAAGCCGCCGCAGGAGACCGCTCCAGGTCACAAGTTCTTTGACCGTATTGCTGACGGCTATTTGACCAAGGAAGATTTTGCAGCGCTGTACGACGGCAGTGCCAAGGTGCTCCATTGCCGGAATCCTTATGCGCCCGGCGATCCAACGATCAACGTCAAATACACCGTTGACGACTGGTCCCGCCGTATCAAGGCGCTGCTCAGTTGGCATTTTGTGCAGCTTGTAGATGTTCAGGGATTGTGGGTCATCCAAGTGCCGGACGAAGGTCCAGTGCGGGGATTCTCTGCGGGGGCTGATGGGCCTTTTGTCATGGAACCGATCTAGCCTAAGAACACGCACCCACTGAGTTGCCCGGATACATCACCCAAATAAAATCCTTAAAATCCCTCCCATCATCCCGGACGCATATTGTCCCCATCATCAGTACGTGATAATCCAGTCTATCACGTAGAGCACACCGGAATGGGAAGTCGTTTTGCGGGTGCATTTCCGGCACGCGATGCGACGGAATTATCGCCATTGGTGTTCTGCGATGACCCCCTAATGGCGTTCACGGTCCAGGAGAAGAAAACTGCCTGCGTAATCGAGCCACGGCCCGGGTGAGCTGACACAACTTCGGTAGTCCAGAGGCGGCTAAAGTACAGTGGTTACCGTCGCGCCGATTTTCAAAACTTTATCGATCGCATCTATAGCGCTGTTTGCTATGGCAACATTGTGCACAATCTGGTCGAGTTGTTTCTGGAGATCGGCCAAATCTTTGATCGAGGTCTTGAGAGCCTGAGTCAGATTCCCCATCATTGCGTTGTCCGACTGAATCTGGGCCTCGTCGATCGCGTCGAGGACCTCGCTTACGAGTTCCCTGGCACCTTGGATCTGGTCCTTACCTTCCGCCGTGGATGCAGCCCAGTACGCGTCCTTCAGGCTGGTGTACAAGATGTCAAACGTCTTTTGAAGTGTCGCGAGATCGTCTTGAGATGCCATGTTTTACCTTCTTATTTCTTGGGCAGCTTTGAGTAGAAATCCTGGGCGTCTTTCGCCTCCGCCAGCAGAGATGCGCAGGCAACCTTAAATGTAGCGGGGGCTGTTCCGACTTGAAGCAAGGCTTTGTGGGTTGCAATGAGCTTGCCCAGGGCGGACTGCGTGCCTGCGAGCGCCGCGTCCGCGCTCTGCTGCGTGCTCACCAGGTCTGCGAGCTGAGCGACGTCTTGTCTCTTTTCGGTCGAGCCGGCATGATCGGCATCAACCACCTTCGCTTGATCTTCAATTATGGAATCATACGTTCGCCAGAGTTTTTCGCGAAGGCCGCCCGGATCGGAGGAACTCGGGACGTCTCCGATCTCGCGAGCCAACACGCTGACTATTGCCTCGATTTTTGGCTCTGAACTTTTGAGAATGGCCGGAAGCTCGGACGCGATTTTCCGGTTGATGAGGAGCTTGCCGATAGCGTCTAGCCCCGAGGCAGCGCCGTTAATATCGACTTTTGAGATGTCTTTCGTCTCCTTAAGCGACTTTTGGAGGCGGTCATTGGCCGCCAATTGCTGGAGAGACGCCGCCAGCTTGGTAGTTTCTGAGTCGACTGTTGAGTTGGTTTTTCCAGTCAGGTCAGCCAGAGCACCGGCATAGGCCTGCAGCGCATCCAGCATTTTGAATCGAACACCAAGATCCTCAGCCGAAAGGAACGGCTGAAAATCCTTCGTCGGGTCGGCAATGGGACCGGTTTGCAAGGCCAATGCCAGCACTTGCTTCTGAATCACGGTGGCATTCACAAGGGTGTATCCGTTCTTAGCCTGTTGAACGACCGCACCGCAGGCCACACCGAAATCCGAGACGGCGCCGCTATATTGCCCAATATCGCAGCCTGTCGTCGCAATGAGGATGGTCAGGCCTAGAAATGCAGAGGAGATAGGGATTGCGAGCCGCGAACGCTTGAGTCTATTTTGCCACTTTGCGACCGGCGTCAAGCAGCGGGCACTGGCAAGAGCCCGTGGGTACTGCGTGGGCGATGTCATAAGATTCACAGCTTCCATGGAAATAGCTTAGTCGATCAATCAAACTTCGACAGCTTAAGTGATTTTACCACGAAGTTAACCTAAGAGCTGCAACCGCTCCTCTGGTCGCGGCTCAGTCAAAAGAGGATATCGAAATCCACTGTAAATCGCCGCCCTCGATGTCCGAAAAAGTAGCCATATGCCGGGTCGGCGGTGTTATTGTGTACGGCTTCGGGGTTGAAATGGTTGGTCAGATTGAAACTGGCCAAGGATAGGCGGACGGCGTACTTCGGATTGATCCGGATGTCCTTCGAGATGCGCGCATCGATCGAAAAGAAGTTAGGATAGCGGCTTTGATTGGGCAGACCCACGTATTCCTGCAGCGCGTCAATGGAGGAATAGGGGAAGCCGTTGCGATATTCCACAACTGGGGCGATCCGAAACTTCGCCGGCAACTGCACTACTCCCCACGCCAGGAAGCGATTCGGCAGGCTGGTTGGTAAATTGCCAATCTGGTCCGAGCGGATGATGGGGACCGGAAAACTACCTAAGTAGTTATTGAAATCGTTCAAGTCGCCGCGCGCCCGGCTGTAAACGTACGAGAAGAATAACTGCCGGCCCTCGCCAGGCAGCCGCACCCGCGCGGTGGCCTCCAACTGACGGTACTTGGAAGCGCCCGCGCCGGAAAGCAAATAACCGCCGGTGTCGGTGACCGGGTCGGGCCCTTCCGAAGTCACTATTACCAGACCATTCGCATCGTTCTGCGTATAGCCCAGCCGCAGTTTCACCGCGCTGGTTACCGGCTGTTCGATTTGCAGCGTCCAAATCTGGCTTTGGGGCGAGAAATTCCCCGGCTGGGGACCCTGAAAAATCAGTTCGTGATGGCGAAAAACCTGGCCCAGGGTGTTCTTAAAGAGAAACGGGCCGGCGGAGATGGAGCCGTCGGCGGCGTATTGCGTGATGAACTCGAACGGGTAGTCGGCAAAGGCATAGATATTCAGCGGCACGCGATCGTAAAACCAACCGAACCCCGCATTCACCACCGTGCCGGCGCCCGCAAACGGGCTCCACGAGACGCCCATTCTAGGGGCCAGGCGGAACGAATCCGTGATCTCCTGCGATTCGGACCGCAAGCCGATATCCAGAGACAGACGCGAGCCCAACTGCCAGTGGTCCTGCGCGAAAAACGACATGCCGACGTCGGAAATCTCGAAGGCGGCGCCGGGCGTGAAGACAATCCGTTCGAGCAACTGTGCGTCGGCGCCGAGAATATCCACCGGGTGCTTGGTGACCTGCCCGTCTTCATTGCTCCCCGCCACATCCGCTCCCACCTTCAAGTTGTGCGTGCCCCAAAAATGCCAGGGAGCAAAGGAAAACGTGGTGGTACCGCCGATCCGCAGCGCCTGGCGGTCCTGAGTGGCGAAATAGTTCCCGCTGTTGCCGCCGGGAGCGAGTTGCAGATCCGCCGGCCCCGCGCCCCAGATATTGGCGTCGAACTTGGTCACCGAGAAATTGGTATCCAGCAAGCCGCCGAAGATGGTCAGGTGGTCCGACAGCACTCCGGTGTAATTCTCCGTCTTGGCATCGGGCGTGGTGGGTTGGGGATTGAAGTAATCGAGGTTCACGTACTCCATCCGCTCGGGAGCCACGTGCGCGGTCAGGGTGATCAGATGCTTATCGGAGATTATCCAATCCAACTGGGCAAAGGAGTTCACGCCCGCCTGTTTCTTCTGGTTGAACGGAAAGGGCAGCTCATAGATGGAAGTCTTGCGGATGTCATAGTCCACGCCCTCGGAAATGTACAGCTTCCCGGCTATGAGCGGCCCCTCGAAATTGAAGCGCGGGGTGGCGTCTTTCAGACCGCGCAACTGCCAACTGCGAATGAAAAATTCGGGCAGCGGATCGTTCAGTTCCCACTTCCACTTCTCGCCGCCGCGCCGCGTTTCCACCGAGATCAGACCGGAGGTGAAGCGGCCATACTCGGCCAGAAACGGGGTCTGGTACACATTGATGGTTTCCACGCTGTCAATCGGCACGGTCAAACCGAACTGGCCGGTGGCGGGATCGGTGACATCGGTGGAGTTCACCACCATGGCGCTGCGATGTTCGGCGCTGGCGGAAATCGAAAGGCTGCCGCCGGGGTCGCGGACCACGCCGGGGACCAGCGGCAGGGCATCGGCCACGGTAGCGGGCCGGGTGGGAAGGTCGTTGGTGGTCTTGGGGGTCAACGCGACGGGCGCCGACGCGCCTTGATCCACCGTGGATGCCGTGGCCGATACCTCCACGCTGTCGCTATGCGTGAGCGCCGGAATCATGGTCAGTTCGAGAGAGATGGCGCTGGTTTGCTCCACTTCAAGATCGGCCTGGTGAACCGGCTGATAACCCTCTTTCGAGGCCAGAACGCTGTACAGGCCCGGTCTGAGGTCGGAAAAAGTGACTTGCCCTTGGGCGTCGGTGGGAAGCGTCGCGACCAGATCGTTGGCGAGCCGCAGTTGCACCGCGACGCCGGGAACCGGCTGGTTGGCCGGGTCCAAAGTGGCCACACGGAGCACCGGCCCGGCTGCCGGCGGAAGTTCCGTCGCGGCCAGGCGGCACAGCATGAACATTGCAACGCAAAATCCCCGCGCCCGCATCACCCTAGCCCTTCCGCCTTGTATCGGTGTAACACAAATGACGACTCCGGTGGAAAGGACCTCCGTCCGTCCGCATGCTATCGTGAAAGACAGTGTCGTCGCCACTCAATTTCCATCTGGACCAGTATGACGGACCGTTGGATCTATTGCTCGACCTTATCCGCAAGCAGCAGATCGACATCAAAGACATCCCCATCGCCACGATTACCGCGCAATACCTGGAATACCTGGAGAAGGCGCGCGAAATGGACATCGACCTGGGGGCGGAGTTCGTCTACATGGCGGCCACTCTGATCCACATTAAGTCTAAGATGCTGCTGCCGCGCGACCCGGCATTGGAAAAAGAGGGCGAAGACGCCGAAGATCCGCGCCAGGAGCTGGTGGAGCGGCTGCTGGAACACGAGCGCTTCAAGAACGCCGCCGAGATGTTGCAGCAAAAGCGGTTAATCGAAGAAAACGTGTGGTCGAATCCGCAGCTCAAAGCCTTTATTTCGGAGAGCGACGATCCCGGCCTATCGGTGACTCTGTTCGATTTGGTGAAGGCTCTCGGCGCCATGATCGAGCGGGCCAAGCACCGTCCGGTCTATGAGGTGGACACGGCCGACGTGACGGTGGCCGGCATGATCCTATACCTCCACGAGCAGTTCCTGGAGGCGGGCGAAAGCCAGCCGGTATTCATCCTCCGGATCTTCGAACGGCAGCGCACCCGCCGCTCCATCATCGCCCTGTTTCTGGCCGTTCTGGAGATGGTGCGGATGCAGGCCGTAGTATTGACACAGAAGGACTTATTCGGCGAGATCGCGCTCCAACGGCACGCCAGTTTCGACGCCGTGTTCAAGTCCGGCCAGCCCATCTCGGCGATCGAAAACGACTACATTTAAGACAGGCATGATTTAAACAAGGCATGATTTAAACTGGAATGGAAGAACTGGAACTACAACCCCAAAGCAGCACTCCCGAGCGGGAGCCGGAGCCGGAACCGGAATCCGAAGGAGAACGGGATTCGGGACGCGCTCTCCCGCAGACCGTATCCATTGAGGAATGGATGGCGTCGGGCGAACCGGGCGTGGAGGAAGCGCCACAAGCCGAATCGCTCGAAGACGCGCAGCTTCTGGCGGTGCTGGAGGCTTGTGTCTACGTAGCCGAAGAGCCGCTGATGCCGGCGCAGATCGCCGCCACGTTGAATCAGGACCCGGAACGCATCCGCACCCTGCTGCAACAACTGGTAGTGGAGTTCGACCGTCCCGAGCATGGCGTCAGCATCAAAGAAGTGGCCGGCGGCTACAAAATGGCCACCAAGGCGGAGCATCACGACGCGGTCCGGAACTTCGTCAAGAGCCTCAAAGGGCCCCCGAAGCTCTCGCTGCCGGCACTGGAAACGCTGGCGGTGGTTGCGTATAAGCAGCCGGTGACGTCACCCGAGATCATGGAGATCCGCGGCGTGCAAGGTGGCGGAGTGCTCAAGACGTTGTTGGAACGGAAGTTGATCGCCGAAGCCGGTCGCAAGAACGTGATTGGGAAACCGATTCTGTATAAGACGACGAAGGAATTCCTGATCCAGTTCGGGCTCAAGGATTTGGCCGAATTGCCCTCGTTGAAGGAGTTCGAGGAGATCCGTCGGATGGCCATGGCGGACAGCGAGATTCCGGGCGAAGCTCCGGCGGCGGAGCAAGCCGAGTTGCACCTACAGGCGGTTCCGGCCTCTGGGGACGCGCCTTCGACAGGCGTGGCGCCAGACGCTGAGGCGGTCGTCGCGGACGCCCCGTCCGTGGAGACTGAGGCGATGACTGCGGACGACGAAGCCGCAATCGCCGAATCCCCCGCTGTGGAAACGGACGCGGGCACCCCGGAATCCGAAGCCTCGACGCAGGACGCCGAAGCCGCAGTCACTGAATCCCCCGCCGTGGAAACGGAAGCGGCAACCCCGGAATCCGAAGCACCGGACGCCGAAGCCGTAACCGCCGAATCCCCCGCTGTGGAAACGGAATCGGCGGCCACTGGACCCAAAGCCTCGACGCCGGACGTCGAAGCCGCAATCGCCGAATCCCCCGCCGTGGAAACGGAATCGGCGCCCACTGGACCCAAAGCCTCGACGCCGGACGTCGAAGCCGTGATCGCCGAATCCCCCGCTGTGGAAACGGAATCGGCGGCCACTGGACCCAAAGCCTCGACGCCGGACGTCGAAGCCGTGATCGCCGAATCCCCCATCGCGCAAACTGTCGCGGTCACTCTGGAATCCGAGGCCTCGGCGTCGGACAGCGAAGCCGTTATTGCCAAGTCCCCCGCCGCGCAAACTGTAGCGGCCACCCCGGAATCCAAAGCCGCGACGCCTGACGTCGAAGAGGTGATCGCCGGATCCCCCACCGCGCAAACGGAAGCGGCAACCCCGGAATCCGGGGCACCGGACACCGAAGCCATAATCGCCGAATCTCCCGCCGCGCATACTGAAGCGGCCACCCCTGAATCCCACGCCTCCGCCCCTCGCGCCGAATCTCCGGCGCTCGAGACCGAAGCGACAGCCACGGCATCCGCAGCCATCCCACCCCACGCCGCGCCGCCCGCTGAAAGCCAGGACCACTAATGCCGGAAGAACGGCTCCAAAAAATTCTCTCCCAAGCCGGCGTGACTTCGCGGCGACAAGCGGAGAAGTACATTGTGGAAGGCCGGGTCTCGGTCAACGGGACGGCGGTCACCGAATTGGGCTCCAAAGCCGACCTGGAGCGCGATCACATCAAGGTGGACGGCCGCCTGATCCACGCGCCCAAGCATCAGCTCTACATCGCTCTCCACAAACCCAACAACACCGTCACCACTGTCAGCGACCCGGAACATCGCGCCACCGTGATGGATCTGCTGCGCGGCGTGAAAGAACGCGTGTACCCCGTCGGGCGCCTGGATTATCACAGCGAAGGCCTGCTGTTGCTGACCAATGACGGCGACCTGGCCAATGCCATCACGTCGGCGTCCACGCATCTGGCCAAGACGTATATAGTGAAGTCCAACGGCGCTCTGACCGCCGACCAGGAACAGAAATTCCGCGAAGGCGTGCCGCTCTCCGGCCGCCGTACCATGCCGGCCGGCCTGAAGCTGATCCACGAGGCCGCCAACCCCTGGTACGAAGTGAAGCTGTATGAGGGCCGCAACAACCAGATCCGGATGATGTTCAAGCATTTCGGCCGGCTGGTGGAGAAACTGCGCCGCGTGCGCATCGGCCCCATCGAACTTGGACCGCTCAAGCCCGGCCAATTCCGCTATTTGACGGTGGAAGAGTTGGCAAAGCTGAAGCGCGCCCTGCACACGGCATCCAAGGAGCCCCGAACACGGGAAGCCGTATGAATCCCATTGCCGCACTCCTCCGTTCTTCCCGCACGATCGCTGTCGTAGGCCTTTCCGGCAAGCGATTCCGCCCCAGTTATGGTGTGGCGGAGTATATGCAAAAAGCCGGCTACCGCATCATTCCGGTGAATCCGCGGGAGCAGCAGATTCTTGGAGAGAAGTGCTATCCGGACCTGGAGTCCATCCCCGAAGCGGTGGATATCGTGGACATCTTCCGGCGGTCGGAATTCGTCCCTGAAATCGTGGAGGCGGCCATCCGCAAGGGCGCGAAGGCGATCTGGATGCAGGAGGGCGTAGTGCACGAAGAGGCCGCCCGGCGCGCCGAAGCAGCCGGGTTGACGGTGATTATGGACCGCTGCATTCTGAAGGACCATCGCCGCTTGGCGTACGCGTCGTAGGGGCGGCGGCAGAAGTTTTTCACAAGCCTGCGGGCGTTGGCCAGTGCCGCCCAGTCTTTCGTTTAGCGATATGTTTTTCCGGATCGCAGGGAGATCTGCTGAACGACGACCGTCTTTTCGGCGAGGGCCGCGCTGAAAAGAAGTCGATAGTCACCGATGCGTCGCCGGAATACGCCTTTCCACTCAACACCATGCAGAGCTTTCACGTCGCCACGGAACGGATCGAAAGCCATCTGGGTTAAGACGCGGGCCATGCGTTTCCGGAAGCTTTCGGGAGGCTGCGAAGGTCCTGCTCGGCGTTGGCGGTGAACTCAAAGGCCCAATTCATGTCTTATTTCGGCCCACGGCTTCGTCTTGCCTTGGCGTGTCTGTTTGAGGCTTTGGCGGAGTCGTTTCGAATCGGCCGGGGTGAGCACATCGCCAGCAGCGACAACCCGCCTGGGCTTCACAAGAACACCGTTGCCGTGTTTGGCGAACGCCACGAAATCCCCTCCTTGAAACTTGAGCGTCTCAAAGATCGCCAGGGGAATCACCACTTGGCACCGCTGGCCAATCCGGCCGATCGGTTGTTTCGTTGCCGCGGTTGTCTTTCCTGCCATGCCTTCAGGTTATCTGATTGCCGGAACCTGTCAAGCACGGCAACCCTCCTCCGCTCGACCTCTTAATTTTTTAGTTGACACTCGCGCCGTTCCGTTTCACAATACTCTTAATTCCATAGTTGAAGGAGCGTGGACGCTTGGCGCGAAAGAAATCTCCCAACCTGACGGAAGCCGAACTGCGGCTCATGGACGTGATCTGGGACAAAGGCCCGGCCACCGTCTCCGACGTTGCCGAAGCGCTGCCGAAGGACGTGGGGTTGGCTTACAATACCGTCCTCACCACCCTCCGAATCCTGGAAGACAAAGGCTATCTCAGCCACACCAAACGCGACGACGCCCGGGCTTTCGTCTACCAGGCGGTAGTCGGACGGAACGAAGCCGGGCGAAACGCCGTACGGTATCTGGTGAGCCGATTTTTCCGCAATTCGCCGGAGTTGCTGGTGCTCAACCTCCTGGAAGACGAAGAGCTCAGCGGCAAGGAATTGGCGCGCATCCGCAAAATGGTCGCCGGGGAGGAACAATGAGCGGCATCGACCAGATGGCGCGCGTGGCCCTCGCGGGAGTGCTCGACAGCCTGTGGGTCGCGTTGGCACTGGCACTGGCGGCCTGGGCGCTTGCCCGGTTCCTGCCGCGGACCAACGCCGCCACGCGCCACCTGCTCTGGTGGGCCGTGCTCGCGCTGGTGGTGCTCCTGCCCTTTCGTGGGTTCGAGCGCGGGCCGGCGGACCGTGCGCCGAATCGCCAGCCCGTCTCGATTCCCATCGCGCGCTTCGTCCCGGCAAGCATCGCCATCGCCCCGGCAGCCTTCGTTCCGGCGCGGCCACTCGCGCGAGCGATCTTCCCATTGCGAATCCCCGCCGGCGGCTGGCTCCGCCTGGCCGTCATCCTCTGGATGCTCTTCTGCTTGGTGCACCTCTGCCGGATCGCCTGGAGTTTCCTCTACCTTCGCGGTATCAAACGCCGCTCGCAGGCCGCGCCCGAGGCCCTTTGCGGCAGCTTCCAATCTTGGGTGACCGCCTGCGGCATTCGCCGGCCGGTGCGGCTGTTGGTGTCCGGCCAGATCGCCTCCCCCATGGCGGTCGGCTTCCGGCATCCCGCGGTGATTTTGCCCGCGGCGCTGCTTACCCAGTTTCGCGACCGGGAACTGGACCACGTCCTGCTGCACGAACTGGCACACGTGGCGCGCCGTGACGACTGGACCAATCTGGGCGCTCGCTGTCTCGCCGCGCTGGTCGGCCTGCACCCGGTGGCGGCCTGGGTGCTCAGTCAGGTGGCGCACGAAAGGGAGTTGGCCTGCGACGACTGGGTGGTATCGATGACCGGCGAGGCCCGCCCCTACGCCGCCAGCCTGGCACGGCTCTTCGAGTTGTGCGGCACGCGGCGCAGGATGCTGTTGGCGGCGGGGATGGCCGGATCGGCGTCGCACCTGGGCGAGCGCATCGAGACCCTGCTCCGTCGCGACCGCCAGTTCACGCCCCACGCTTCGTTGATGCGCGCGGCCCTCACCGCGATGGTGCTGTTGGCATTGGTGGTGGCGGGTGTGCGCGCCCCCCGTTGGATCGTGCTGGCGCAGTCCCCGGCCGCGCCGGTTGCCGCACTGCCCCGCCCCGCCCTGCCGGTGAATCCGCACGGATCGTTTCTGGCGGCGCTGGTGGCGACGGGGTACGGCAATCTCCCGGTGGAAGAGATCATCGCCTTGAAGGACCACGGCGTGACCGCCGATTTTCTCGCGGGCATCAGCCAGTCCGGCTGGGAGCGGATGACGTCCGGCGAGCTGATGGATCTGCACGCCCATGGAGTCTCGCCCGAATATCTGTACCAGGTGCGCACCGCCGGATTTCAACACCCGGCCGTTCGCGACGTCATCGAACTGCGCGCCCACGGCGTCCGGCCGGAGGCCATCGGCGAGATTCACTCGCTGGGCTTCGGGCCATACACTCCGGGCCAGGCTATTGACCTCTCGACCCACGGGGTGATACCCAGCTTCTTCCAGGCGCTGCGCGACGCCGGCTTCGCGCGTCTCGAGCCCAACGAAGCGATCGACGCCTATGCTCGCGGCGTAAGGCCGGCCACGTTGCGGGCGGCCGGACAATACGGTCCGCACCTGACGCTGCCACAGATCGTCAAACTGAAACAGGCAGGAGTACTCCCATGAAAGAATTCGGATGGTTTGCCGTCATCGCCGGCGCCGTGATTTTCGAGGTGCTCACGGCGCCGGGCACCGCCCTGTCGGGCCAGGCGTGGAAGTTGAGCCGCTCCAGCCAGTCCGGGATGGTCCATTTCACCGTGGAGCGTTCGCGCCCCGGCAGCCGCTCGGTGAACGGCAGCGACGTGCCGTTGGCCAACTTCCGCGGGTTCTCGCTCGACATGCTGGGCCACAGCAGACCGGCCAGGTTCGAGTATGTGCAGGATGCCGGCCGGCTGGTGTGCCAAGGCAAATTCCTCTGGGGCCGCGGCTCCGGCAGCTTCACGGTGGCTCCCAATCCCGAGTTCGTCGCGGAGCTCAACCGGCTGGGATTCGCCACGCCTCATGAGGACGAACTCTTCATGCTGATGCTGGGTAACGTGAATCTGGAGTTCGCCCGCGCCATCCACGAAGCCGGCATCGGCGCTTCGCTGAGCCAGCTCATCGATCTGCGGCTCCGCGGCGTCACCACTCAATACATCCGCGACGTCAACCAGGCCGGATATCGGGACTTCCGCGCGCAGGATTATATCGACTTGCGGACGCATGGCGTGGAAACGGGATTCCTGCGGGATCTGAAGTCCGCCGGCTACAATCTGCGTGCGCGCGACATCATCGATCTGCGGCAACATGGGGTCCGTTCGCAATTTGTGGGCGAGTTGAAAGAGGCCGGATACAACCTTTCGGCCGGCCAGATTACGGAACTTTCCGAGCACGGCGTCAATTCCGGATTTGTGCGCGATCTCAAGCTTTACGGCCTGCGTCCGGCCGCGATGGAACTGGTGCAATTACGCGACCATGGTGTTACGCCCGAGTATCTCCGCGGCCTCCATGACGCGGGCTACGGCGGCATCTCCGCCGAGGACATCATCGATCTGCGGCAGCATGGCGTTCCCAGCGATTTCGTGGCGGCGGCCGGAGACCTGGGATATCGCTTCACGCCGCGCGAGTTGATCGACCTGCGCGATCACGGTGTTGACGCCAAGTACTTGCGGACCCTCCACGATTCGGGCATGCGGAATCTGACCGAATCGCAGATCACACAATTGCGCATGCATGGAGTGGAGTGAGGGCCTCTCACCGAGCCGCGACCGTGAGGGAGTTGTGAAAAATCCCGGAGCGCAGGCGGCACCGCCCGCGCCACCAAGGAACAGATCCTGCGCTTGCAGTTGTACTGCCTGGCAAATGGTTGTTAGTGGTGGGGCAGGCGGTGCCGCCCGCCTCGCCCGCTTGCGGGCGATTCGCTCATTTCATGGCTTCTGACCGTTGCGGCGCGCTGACGCACTCGGCCGGAGTATCATCGCAGATAGGGAACCTTGATGATCTCTCGGAGTGTTCGCGGCGCGTGCTGGGGTGCGCTGGCACTGGCCATGGCGCCAGCCGCGCGCGCGGTGCCGCCGACCTTCTCCCACGATGTCGCACCCATCGTCTACGAAAAATGCGCCCCCTGCCATCATCCCGGAGAAGCGGCGCCGTTTTCGCTGCTCACGTATGCGGATGTGAAGAAGCGCGGCGCCCTGATTGTCTCCGTGACGCGCCGCGGCTATATGCCGCCGTGGCTGCCGCAGCATGGGTACGGCGATTTCTCGGGCGAACGGCGACTCATCCCGGAAGAGATCTCGACGATTACCGCTTGGGTGGCCGCCGGCACTCCCGAAGGTTCCGCCGCCGAGATGCCGCCGGCTCCCACCTTTACCGACGGATGGCAGCTCGGCACGCCCGACCTGGTGATCGAAGCGGGGAGTTCGTTCCCCCTGCCGGCTTCCGGCCCGGATGTCTATTGGAACTTCATCTTCACGCCAGCCCTGACCGAGCGCCGCTGGGTGCGCGCTATCGAGATCCGGCCCGGCGAGCGGAGACTGGTGCACCATGCCAATCTGCTGGTGGACCGGATGGGCTCGGCGCGCGCGCAGGAGTCCGCGCCGGGCAAGGGCTTTCCGGGAATGGACCTTCTCCTCATGCGCAGCCCCTTCGACCCCGATGGCCATTTGCTGTTCTGGAAGCCCGGCGGGACTCCGCACGTGGAGCCGGAGGGGTTCGCGTGGCGGCTCGACCCGGGCAACCTCCTGGTGCTCAACATGCACCTGCAGCCCTCCGGCAAGCCCGAGGAGGTGCGGCCGTCGGTCGGCCTGTACTTCACCGACCGGCCCGAGACCAAATTTCCGCTGCTGATCCAACTGGAGAACGATGGCGCGCTCGACATCCCCGCCGGCGCGCGCGACTTCGTGGTCTCCGACGATTTCCGGCTGCCGCTCGACGCCGACATTCTGGCCGTCTATCCGCACGCTCATTACCTGGGGAAGCTGCTGGAAGCCTGGGCCACGCTGCCCGACGGCTCGAAGAAATGGCTGGTGCGAATTCCCGACTGGGATTCCAACTGGCAGTCGGTCTACTATTATCGCGAGCCACTGTATTTGCCCAAGGACTCCGTAATCCACCTGCGCTACCACTACGACAACTCGGCGGCCAACGTGCGCAACCGGAGCCATCCGCCGCGGCGGGTGCGCGCGGGCAACCAGGCCACCGATGAAATGGGCCATCTATGGCTGCAGATCCTGCCGCGCGGTCCCGGCGACCGGCGGCGCGAATTGCAGGAGGCGGTGATCCGCCACCGGCTTGAAAAGAACCCCGGCGATTTTGAAGCGCATATGAACCTGGGGGCGATTCAGCTTTCCCGGCTCAACGCACAGGCGGCCGTTACGGAGTTGCGGGCGGCCACGCGATTGCAGCCGGATCGCCCGGAAGCCAGCAACATGCTGGGGTTGGCGCTGGCCGCGACGGGCCGTAACTCCGAAGCCATCGAGCAGTTCGCGCTGGCCTTGCGCGCGCGCCCCGGATACGCCAGCGCGCGCTTCAATCTGGCGACCGCGCTGGCGAAAGCGGGCAAGCTTGACGACGCGACGGACAATCTGCGCCGGGTGCTGGCCGACAGTCCCGAGGACGCCGCGGCGAAGCGGCGGTTGGCGGAGGTGCTGACCCTCCGCGGTGTGCTGCTGCTCCGGGACGGCAAACGCGGCGAAGCGGTGGCGCAATTTGACGAAGCCCTGAGGCTCGATCCCTCCAACGAAGAGGCGCGCAAGAATCGCGAGCAGGCGTTGGGGCATTAGCGGCGTCTGTGCCGGTTGCCTTCCACCGAGCCGGGCCCAGGGCGCACGCCGCCAAGGAGCGGAGGGCCGGAATACGTGAGACTAAGTTGTATATACTCAATCAAAGGAGAGCCCGGCCTCATGCGCCTATCTTCCTGCGCCATCTTACTACTCGCGGCATCCTGGACCGTCAACGCCCAGAAAGCCGGTGCCGCCTTGACGTTTGAAGTGGCATCGGTGAAGCTCGCGGAATCGCCGCAAGCGGTACCCGGGCGAAAGACCGCTTCGGGCGTCGGCGGCCGGGGAACCGCGGACTCGGGCCGCTTTACGGCACGTTATGCCACTCTGTCCAGCCTGATCATGCGGGCATACGGCCTGAAGACATACCAGGTGATCGGCCCTTCGTGGCTACCTTCCGAGCACTACGACATTATGGCGAAAGTCCCGGACGGAACCACTCCGGAACAGCAGTTGGCGATGCTGCAGAATCTGCTGGCGGAGCGCTTCAAACTAATTGTGCATCGCGAGACCAAAGAGATGCCGGTCTACGACCTTGTGATTGCCAAGGGCGGTCCTAAGTTCAAGGAATTCGTCCCGCCGCCGGCGCCGAAGGAAGGCGATCCGCCGCCCGCCGGTCCGTCGAAAATCACCATGGATGCGGATGGTTTTCCGGTTCTTCCGCGAACGGGCGGGATGGTGATGGTGTCGAAAAACGGCGTAGTGATGACGGCCATGCGCGAGCAAATCACGATGGCGACGTTGGCCACCAGGTTGACAGGCCAAGCCGGGCGGCCGATCACCGATCGAACCGGATTGCAGGGTAAGTACGACATCGCGTTGCACTGGTCGATAGATGCCGCGTCGATGGGAGCCGGTGCGGCGGCCGGCGCCACGTCGCCGGCCGCACCCGATGCCGGCGCCGTGCCCGCTCTCGATATCTTTTCGGCGTTGCAGGCGCAGCTTGGCCTGAAACTGGAGCCGAAGAAAGGTATGGTAGACGTGCTGTCGGTCGATCACGCCGAGAAGATCCCGACAGAGAACTAAGACATCAGCGCAGCCTCGGGCGTGAAGTTTGGTCGCGAACCGAGCCTCACGCCCGAGCGGATCGCCGGTCTCCTGAACGTAGGCCCTTGACGCTTTACAGGTCGCCTGCGCGACCGACTCTTGAGCGAAGCCTACAGAACAGCCCGCGTCCAATTTCGGCGGCAGCGGTTATTTCCGGTTTGCGGGATTTGCGATCCAATTCATCAGGCCATTCAGATCCTGGGTAAAGTACGGCCCGTACTCGGTCGTGTCGCCATCGTGGATATGGAAGCTTTGCAGACCGTTCGCATGGGTAGGCGAACTCTCATTCCAGGCGGTGATCCACGGGCCGCCGCTGCTGCCCTGCTCCATGTTGTCGTTCGTCAACCCGAACACGCCCGAAGTGGAGCTTGATGCGTACTGCCCGACGGCCTCATCCATGGCGTTGCCATTGAAGGGGGGGGTGGGTAGACCGGGATACCCGACAGCATCCCAGGTCCGGTTCGCGGTCGGCGCATTCCACAGCGTGCCCAGCCATCCAATCTGGTTCCCCGGGGCGTCCGGGATCCACACCATCCCATAGTCGTACGCACGGTTGCCTTGCTGGCTCCAAGCCGTCCAGCAGGCGAGGTAGGAGTAGTTGAACTTGTACGCGGGGTCGTTTGCGGCGCGATTACCGTATGACGGATAGAAGGCCATGTTAGTCGACCAGCCACCCTCATAGACGCAATGCCCCGCGGTCAGGAGGATGTTAGGAGAAATCAAGGCCGCGGATCCGGAGAAGCCGCCTCCGTTTTGGGTGAAGAACAACTTCCCGACTGTACGGTAGGGATAGTTGAGCGGTTGCGCGACTGCTTGCCCGCCCATGCCTCGCGGTTCCAGATGCGCGGAAAGGTCCTTCTCCTCCCCGTGACCACAGTCGGTCTGCCCGGGCTCCCCCTTTGGCTGGTCTTGCGTTTCCGGCGCAGGATGCGTTTGGGCGGGCGCCTTGGGCGTGGGAACCGGCCTTGCCGCGGCGCGCCGCTCCTCCGTCCAGTACTCCTCCGCGGATAACTCGTTGCGATCTCCGCTCGCGCCACGAGCGGACCCGATCGGCTTATTTTCCTTTGCGTTAGCCATAGCAATGCTCCTCTCTAGTGAATTGAAAGCCAGCCGATCTTAGGTTCCACTGGCGTCGTAATGTCGCCATTCAGGAAGCCGACCCGGCCTTAAGTCCTCTACTCCATACTGTTGTATAGTGTCGGGCCGCTGCGAATCGTTACACCATCTTGCCGCGCTGCATTAACTTTCCGCGACATCTCTCAGCCTGGGCGCACGCTCATCCTCTTATTTTGAAAATTCCATCCCGGTGAGGTTTCCGCCGAGATCCAGCGGGAAAAACCACCGGCACGGTGTGCCGGGACTAGCCCGCCCGCCCCTGCGTTATAATTCGCCCATGCCAAAAACAGAAAACCATGCGACCGGGACGTTCTGCTGGATCGAACTGGCAACTACCGATCAGGCCGCCGCCAAGAGTTTTTACTCGTCCTTATTCGGATGGGCCCCGCGGATTTCCCGATGGGTCCGAACGACTTCTACACCATGTTCAAGCTGAACGGCGGCGACGCCGCGGCGGCGTACACCATGCGGGAAGCGGAACGGGCCATGGCGCCACCGCACTGGAACCTTTACATCGCCGTGCAAAGCGCCGACGGTGCCGTGAAACTTGCGGGCGAGCTCGGCGCCAAACTGCTCGCCGGCCCGTTCGACGTGATGACGTTCGGGAGAATGGCCGTGCTCCAGGACCCCACGGGAGCCGCGTTCTGCATCTGGCAACCCAAGGATCACACCGGCACCACGGTGGCGGGCGAGACCGGCACACTCTGCTGGGCAGACCTGAGTACGCCCGATCCGGATCGCGCCAAGGCATTCTACGAAGGACTCTTCGGATGGAAAATTGGTCCGGCCGAAAGTTTCCCTCCGGACTATCAGCTTATTCAAAGCGACGCAGAGACGATTGGCGGCGTGCCGCCGGCGGCTTTTCGGAATCCGCAAACCCCGCCCCATTGGATGCTGTTTTTCCTGGCGGGAGACGTCGATGGCCTGGCCGCGAAGACGAAGGCCTTGGGTGGCGCCGAGTATCTGCCGCCCACGAGCATGGGGGGCGCGCGTTTCTCCGTGCTGGCCGATCCGCAGGGCGCGGCGTTTTCCGTGATTCGCCCGCCGTCGCAGGATTAAAGCAGAGTCCGCCTACCCAACCAACGCCGCCAACGTCCAACTGGAGTGCGAACGACCTATCAGACGGTGGCAATGGTAGTCTTGCTCGGCGGTGCCGCAGCCGCTCAAACGGAGTTTGAAGTTGCGTCGGTGAAGCCGAACACTTCCGGGAGCAACGGAGTATCGATTTACTCCAATCCGGGCGGAGATCTGACCGCCACCAACGTGACGTTGCGCACGCTGATCGCTTTCGCATACGACATCCGCGACTTCCAACTTACCGGCGGGCCGAAGTGGATGGACGCGGACCGATACGATATTGTCGCCCGGCCGCCGCATGGTGGCGACGCGCCTGAACCATCCCCGGCGACACGCAACCAACTGACCCGCGCGCGGATGAAGGCGCTGCTGGCCGACCGGTTCCAACTGGTGGTGCACAGCGAGACTAAGGACCTGCCGGTCTATGCACTGGTAGTCGCTAAGAATGGCCCTCACCTGGAGCGGGCGAAGGGAGACAATCCCCAGCAGGGGATCAACGGCCAGAGGGGCCTGTTCACATGCACCGGAGTATCCATGAAGACGTTCGCCGAAAGGGCGCTGGCGCCGCATCTGGGTAACATTGTGTTGGATAAAACCGGCCTCACCGGCGACTTCGATTTCCAGCTCAAGTACGTTGATGAGAGCCCGCCCAAGCCAGGCGCGGAACCGCCAGACGCCAGCGATCCCTCCGGCCCCACCCTCGCGATCGCTCTTCAGGAACAGCTCGGGCTGAAGCTGGAAACGCAGAAGGCTCCTGTCGAAGTCATTGTGGTGGACCGCGCCGAAAAGGCTTCCGCCAATTGACGAATTCAGTTCCCGGGATGATACTCGCGCTGGGTGTGACCTTGCAACTGCGACTTATAGAAGTAGACGTCGCGCAATCCGCCAGTGGCGTACCGCTGGGCCTGATCGTTGAAATGAGGCGAGGCCGGATCGCCGCTTTCCCCGCCTGCGGTCACGGCCTTGGCGCGCACCGTCTTGCCGAATTCCACCACCGCGACGAAGCTGTTCCCGCTGGTGCCGTACCACTTCTTGGTTCCCGGATACGCGCGCGCGCCGAAAGAGGCCAGCGAGCCCCACTGCGCAGACGGGAACCCGACGGGAATGCTTGCGCCCTTGTCGTCGAAGTGCGGGGCGATGTCGTCGTTGAGGCGCTGGAATCGATTGATGTCGCCCCACGGTGTCTTCCACGTGCCGAAGTCGCGAGTCAGTTGGTCGGACGCGGCAACCAGCGCCTGAAGGAGTTGGTCGGCGGGCGCATCTTCGACGGCTCCGCCACCGCCCCTTCTGCCGCCGCCCAACCGTCGTACTTGATCGCCCCAGAAAATCGCCAGCGATGTGGGCACGGAAGCCACTCCCCAGCGCAGGTCCCAGTTGCGCAGCAGAGCGATCTGCTCGGCCGTCTTAGCTCTTAGCGGATTGGAGCCGGGCGTCGCATCCCAGGCTTTGAGGAGCCCGGGCATAGGCTTTTCAAACCACGTCAGGTAGCTGTCATACGCCGCGGCAATCAGCGAATCCAGTGTGAAATCCTTCTTGTCCTGCAAGACCCTCACGGCGTGCAGTCCGCGCGCCGATTCCCCGCCACTCTCCACATACACCGGGTAATCTTCCTTCTTCGGGCTGCTCGGACCCGCCGCGGACCACGGCCAATTGTTGCTGTTGTAGAGCCAGCCGCTCTTGGGATTCAGCAGGTGCGGGGTCTCGTCGATGGTCAGCAGTCCCTGCCACTCGGTCGCGGGATTGCTGCCATCCACCGGCCTGGCCCAGTCGAAGCTGGTATCGCGCTTGGGAATGAAGTTGCCATGGAAGTAGGCGATGTCGCCATCGGCATCGGCGAAAATGGTGTTGTTCGACGAGTTCGCCTTCAGCTCCATGGTCCGCAGGTACGACTTATAGTCCTTCGCCTTGGTGCGCGTATAAGATTGCGTCAGCGCCTTCACGTGCTCCTGCATCAAGCGGATGGCCACCCACTTGCCGTTGACCTCGCGGATGATCGGCCCGTGGTGCGAGCGGTAAATGGTGAATTTCTTCTCGGCCATCCCGTCGCCGGTCTTATAGGGCACGGTAATTTCGGACTCAGTCAGTTGGCGATCTTCGTTGCCGTATTTGTAATAGTAGTGGTCGCCCCTCTTCGCCACGGTTTCCAGATATTCGTCGACGGCATCCACGCCGCTCGACGTATGCATCCAGCCGGCGTATTCGTTGAATCCCTGGTAGCAGAAGAATTGGCCCCATGTGGCCGCGCCGTAGGCGTTCAGACCTTCCTCGCTCGCCATCTGCAACTCCGAGCGGAAATAGAAAGAGGTGTGCGGATTGATCAGCAGCAGCGCATGATGGTTCACGGTATTCGCAGGCGCAACCGCCGCGCCGTTGGAGCCCGTGGGTTCCAGTTCGAACTCTTCCCGCGGGGCTTGGGGGACCACCGGAAGCCGGCCGTAGAGGGCCTTCAAATTTGCCAGATTCACTTTCTCGATATCGCCGCCGATGCTGCCTTCGGTGAAGCTCAGCGCCATCCAAGGCTCGAAGCGTTTGATGACTCTGGGCTTCGTTTCGGGGTGCTGGGACAGGTAGAAGTTCAGCCCGTCGGCAAAGGCATTCATGAGCTTCTGCAGCCACGCGGGACTGGCGGCGTACTCCTTCTTCAACTCCACCGGGTCGATGAAGAGCTTCATGCGCAAATCCTGGTAAATGAGCGGCTCGCCCTCCGCCTCCGCCAGACGCCCCATGGCGTTGAGGTAGTTGGTTTCGACGCGATTGAAATCGTCCTCGGCCTGGGCGTACTCCATTCCGAAGACCGCGTCGGCGTCGGTCTTGCCGTAGACATGCGCGATGCCCCAGTCGTCGCGGATGATGGTGACGTTCCTGGCCTGCTGTTTCCAGCGCGCCGGCTCCGGATCTTTGGCCGTCTGGAATGCGAGACAGGCCGACACCGCCGCCAGCGCGAGAACCAGCTTCTGCAGTTTGTTCTTCATGCGTGACCCCCATCCATTCTAAAACTTCTGCCGGCTTATTCCTCGAATGCCGGAGTGCGGCGCCGGCGAGTGGCCGCGAGCGCGGGCAATGGCCATCAATTCCAGGCGTTCAGCCAGTTGAGTTCGCAGTGGGAGCAATCGTCAATCACCACGTTGCCGCCGCCCGCATAGTAGTGGGTGTCTATGTCGCGGCCGCATTGCGGACAGCGCGTGCGGCGATCCAACTGGTGCGTGCCGGGTATCGGCGCGATCTCGGTGGCTCCGCCCCGCTGACGCGGAGGACCTGGACCAGAACCACGAACACCGGCATCGGGACCAGCGTGCCCTGGCAGCGCGGAGAGAATGCGCCGGCGCGCCACCGGCGCGTGGAGCGGGGCGCCTGGCAGACTTGGCACGAGAAACTCGGAAGGCTGGTCGAACGCGCGAACGCCATCGACGTTCTTATCCGGCAGATAGACGGGTGGCAGTACTCGCAGGTAGCGGACTCGCAGCGGTCTCGAGATGGATAGGGCCGCCACAACTCGGGCAATTCATGAATGTCGGCCTACGCGCCGTTGTAGGCGAAAGCGGCAGGCGTACCGTTCACCTGACGGCCGGCATCGTGACGTCTTCCCACAACGCCGTTCGGGCCAGTTTCCGGAAAGCCCACCTGCCGGCCGCAATGCCCTTTTTCGCGTCGCTGACCATCCCCCAAAAGCTTCTCCAGGCCGACCATTGCCATCATCGCCGTCGTATTCCCTCCTTGGATCTCCGTCGATTCAAGTAGTATTGCATTGTTGTAATCTGACTGTTCAGGAGGCAGTAGCTTGAGACGAAGATGTGTGCTCTGGATCGTGGTTTGCCTCTCGTGCGGTGCATTTGGCCAGGCTTTGGACTTACCATTCACGCTTACCTGGGCGGAAGGGAAATGCGTCGGTTGCAAGGTCGCCGCTGATCTCGCTGGCGTTCAATGGGTGAGCCGCAGCGAAGCCTGGGGTATCGGATTCAGCTTTCCACCTCCTGGAGCGCAGGGTGCCGGCGATTACGTTGTCGTGCACACCGTTGACGCGGGAAGAAGCTGGAGAGAACTCCCCAATACTCGGCAACATGCCGGGCCACCTGCGTTCTCATTCCTTGACGCTTCGCACGGATGGTTCTCCTGCTGGAACGCGTATTGCACTAACGAGACTCCCGGGCTGGAAGTGCGTCGAACCACCGACGCCGGCAAACATTGGAGCGTCATTACCCGGGCGACGGCCGTTGTGGCCATGGCTTTTTCCGACGAACGACACGCGATCGCCCAAGAGTTCGGTGTCGACGGCACTGGCGGCGTTGTTCGTACGACCGACGGCGGCCGGACATGGTCCAAAATTGAAATTCCCCACTTGAAGAAGATCGAAAGTATGATCTTTCTGTCGGGTAAGACCGGATGGATCGCCGATCGCGAGGGCGACGACCTTTTGCTTTTCCGCACTGTCAACGCTGGCCAATCCTGGGAGGAATCCCGCATGTCACTTCCCTCCGAGTGGCCGGACGTGAGAGAGATTTCATTTGTGGATCAGAATCACGGATGGATCGTCCTGAAGCACAGCCAGAATGATGAGATCCGGCTGTTTGCCACAAGTGATGGGGGACGGGTTTGGCTACCCGTCCCTCTTCACCCATTGCGGAACGACGCCTGGTGGTCAGATGTTGTGAGATTCGTATCGGACAAGGTCGGTTTCGTCTTCTTAACCGAGGACGACGACCCGCAGTTCCGCGATCTCAAAAGGCACAATGTTCTGTACACCGCCGATGGCGGCGCGCGATGGCAGGAATACCCATTGCCGTATTCCGTTTACAGTTGCCAGGCATTGGGCCGCGACCTTATATGCAGCGCCGACCAGAAGGATTCCCACTTCGGTATTTTGACGCTCCATCCAAGGTAGTTGTCTTGGAGTCGCTTGGAGCCCAAAACGCCATAGTGGACGATAGACGGCCATACCGGAGACTAGGCATTCAAGGTCTTCGCGCCTCACGGCGGAGACCTTCATGCACTAGCATCTTGAGCAGGGTCTGGTAACCGATCCCCTTGCGAGTCGCGATCTCTCGCGCTTTCGTAACGTCGGGTTCGGGTAAGCGCAACGCTATCTGAACGGTGGTGGTGCGCCTCAATTGGGCGACCAGGCGTGATCCCCGCTGCTCGCTTCCCTTCCCTACGGACCCGGCCGATTTTTGCTTTACAAACTCGCGACCTTCGGCGCTGGCCCACCAGTCCGCCTCTTCCCCTTCATTGGCGAACTTCGGCATGTCAATCGGTTTCTTTTTCATTGCATCACTCCCCACGTACCCGCCGGGTCAGGTAGTCCCTCTTCTGCCCGGCGTCCGGATCATAAGCGGTCACGACGCGGATTTTCTCGCCGCGCTCGACAACAATAATGGTCAGCAGCCGGCCCGAATCCGTTTCGCAGTAGTAGACGTACCGGAGTTCCCCCTGCACGTCTTGTTCATATATCGGGATTGGGCTATTCGATAGACCCTGTTCCACCTCTTCAGGCTTGATCCGATGTGCCCGAATCTTGCGCAAATTGTTTTTGTCCCATTCGAACACCGCACTCCTATTGTATATGCAGCGCATGGCAGTCGACGCATTGTTGGCAGGAAAACGAGCTTTTGTCGAACGACGCCGAACGGCACTTCGCCCGACTGACCCCGCCAGGCTCGAAGGAAGGAAACCGCACCTTCCTGGCGTCTGCGACATCGCGTTCCGGCGACAGTTGTTGCAAACATTGCTTGCGGGTATGCTGAGGGCGTGAAGGCTAAGCTCCTGTCATCCATTTTCATCGGGTTGGCCTGCTGTGGGCAGCTTCCAGCGCAGCCACAGCGCCACACGATTAGCGAGCGAACCGCCCGTGAACTCGTGCAGCGGGCGCTGGTCGCCCTGGGCGAGGATCTGCGCTGGGTTCACATCGGGCCTTGGCGGTATTATCCGAAAAACGGCAGTTGACCCTCAGCACGGTCGGCAAGTCCGCGACCTGTCTGGAGTTTCAACTGCCGCGCAGTTCACCCAATGGGTGACAACTGCCTTTGCTACAAGCACTTGCGGATGAAGGAGAAGACTGTTCCGGCGGCGCCTCAACCGCCGTTTTTGGGATTATTGGGCACCGGAGTTCTACACGTTCTCGGCATGGCGGCCTGGCCCTGTTGGCAATGATGGCGTTGGCGTTCTTCAAATCCGGTATTTTGCAGTGAACCCCTGGACCGGCGATGTTTGGGATGCCATGGGGTGCACGCGGATTACGTCGCCAGCAATCCATAACGAACAGGAATCCATCCGGAAGCGATCTCAGCTTCCCGCCGAGGTCCGGGAAGCCATTCGTAACAAATCTCCCGCGGACTGTTCCGCCGATCGGCGGAATAGCCATAAGAAGAAATGAATGTTCGAGGCTCCGGCGCAGCAGACCCCTGCATAGTCAGGGAGCAACGAAGACATGCGTCAGGGGGAGGGAGACGGGTTTTCCGGAAACTTGGCAGGCCGCGCCCCACGAACCGCACTCGCGCTACCCCAACTTTTCGAATACCAATTCGTCGCCACGTTCGGTGCCGGTCTGCCGCGCCGTGCCGGGGGGAAGTTCGAGGATGGAGTGCGCCGCCAGGCAGGCCGACAGGCGCCATGGCGGCACGGCGTTTCGCACCTTGCGCACTCTGTTCTTCTTGTCCACGTAGACCAGATCGATGGCGAATTTCATGAAGAACGTGTGAACCGATTCGCAGGGCACAATCCATAGTCCGGCACCCGGCTCCAGGTGGTCGTGCCGGAGCAGCCCGGTACGGCGTTTCGCGCTGGTGTCGGCAAGCTCGACCGCATCGCCCAGCACCGTGCCGCGGGTTTGATTCCGCACCAATATTTTCAATCGTAAAAACTATACCACGGTGCTGTCGAACCCGCGCGGGACAAAATAGAAACGGCGCTGGAGTCCATCCAGCGCCGCCTGTTCTTGCCGAATCCCGTGGCCGTTTACGCGGGTTTTGGCTGCTTATTGAGCTTCTCGCGCTGCTCTTTCAACACCGCTTTGCGGCTCAACTTGATTTTGTTGCCTTCGAGCGCCAGAACCTTGACCAGAATCTGATCGCCTTCCTTTAACTCGTCGCGGACCTCGCGAATGCGGTTCTCGGAGATCTCGCTGATGTGCAGCAGACCGTCGGTGCCCGGAAAGATCTCCACAAAGGCGCCGAAATCCACCAACCGCACCACTTTGCCCAGGTAGGTCTTGCCGATTTCGGCGCTGGCGGTGAGGTCGGTAATGATCTGGATCGCCTTGTTGGCCGACGCTTCGTCGGCGGAGGCCACGTGAATCGTACCGTCGTCTTCCACGTCGATCTTCACGCCGGTCTGTTCGATGATCCCGCGGATCACCTTGCCGCCTGGTCCAATGACGTCTCGAATCTTATCGGTCGGAATGTGCAGAGTGTAAATACGGGGCGCGTACTGCGAGATGGCCTTGCGGGCTTCCGGCAGGGCTTCGTACATTTTGTCGAGGATGTGGAGGCGGCCGCGGCGCGCCTGCTCCAACGCCTCTTTCATAATGGCGACGGTCACGTGCGGGACCTTGATGTCCATCTGCAGCCCGGTGATGCCCTCGCGCGTGCCGGCGACCTTGAAATCCATGTCGCCATAGTGGTCTTCGGCGCCGGCGATATCGGTCAGGACGGCGTAGTCCTTACCTTCCAGCACCAGGCCCATCGCGATGCCGCCGACGTGAGCGGGCAGCGGCACGCCCGCGTCCATCAGCGCCAGAGAGGCGCCGCAGGTGGTGGCCTGCGAGCTGGAACCGTTGGATTCCAGGATGTCGCTGACCACGCGCATGGTATAGGGGAACACGGCTTCCGTGGGGATCAGCGCGCTGAGCGAGCGCTCGGCCAGGGCGCCGTGGCCGATTTCGCGGCGGCCGGGGCCGCGCATGAAACCGACTTCGCCCACGCTGAACGGCGGGAAGTTGTAGTGCAGCATGAAGCGCTTGGTGACCTCGCCCGGCTCCAGCAACTCCACGCGCTGCTCGTCGTCCTTGGTGCCCAGCGTTACGGTGACCAGCGCCTGGGTTTCGCCGCGGGTGAACAGGGAGGACCCGTGGGTGCGCGGTAGAACGCCGGTTTCGATGGTGATCAGGCGGACTTCGTCGAACTTGCGGCCGTCGGGACGGCGGTGGTCCTTAATCATTTCGTCGCGGAAGATGCGTTCGCGAAGGGCTTCAATGCACTTCACGGCTTCGTCCTGCTTCTCTTCGGGAAGCTCGCTCACGGTTTTTTTCTTCAGGGCGCTCACCAGCGAATGGCTCAGCTCCTTCTGATGCTTCTGCGTATCGAGAGCTTCGGCGAGTTCGGTGCGAATGGCGGTCTCGATCTGCTTGTATAGATCCTGATCGAGAGTGTGAGGGACATACTCGAACTTAGGCTTGCCGGCAAGCTTGACCAACTCGCGGATGGCGGCGGCGATCTTCTTGCAGCACTCGTGGCCGAACTCGATCGCTCCGAGGACTTCGGCTTCGGAGACCTGCTGGGCGCCGGCCTCCACCATGACGATGCCTTGTTCGGTGCCCGCGACGACGATGTTCAGCTTGGATTCGCGGCCCTCGGTGTAGCTGGGGTTGGCGATATACTGCCCGTCTTTCATGCCGACGCGAACGCCGGCCAGAATATGGTGGAACGGGAGATCGGAAATGGCGAGCGCGGCGCCGGCGCCGCAAATCGCCAGGGAGTTGGGATCCTGCTCGGGGTCGGCCGAGATGACCATGGCGATAATCTGGGTTTCGTGGGAGAAACCGTCGGGGAACAGCGGACGCACCGGACGATCGATCAGGCGGCTGGTGAGAACTTCTTTTTCGGAGGGACGGCCCTCGCGTTTAATAAAGCCGCCCGGGATTTTACCGGCGGAGTAAGTGTATTCGCGATAATCTACCGTGAGCGGGAAAAAACTGGCTCCCGGCTTGGGCTGATCGGACATGCAAGCGGAGACCAGAACAACCGAGTCTCCGGAACGAACGACAACCGCGCCGTTCGCCTGTTTGGCCATCTTGCCGGTTTCCAGGGTGACGATCCGGCCGCCCAGGTCAATTTCAACTTTGTGATGCATATTCTTTCTAAAACCTCCAACTCGGCCGGGCGAAGCTCACTGAGCCCCCGGCCAGTCACGAATCGGCAACCCGTACGCGAGCGCCGTTGGAGACTGGAGTTGACAGGATGGATGGCCCGCCACGAGGAGAGGCAACAACGCCTCGACCCGTTCGGACCAGGTTGGGACTGCTTCGAAAGCCCCCTGGGAAACTTCAAACACCAAAGGCTGCTTCCGACGAATGGACTAGCGGCGGATGCCTAGCCGGAGCAGGAGTGCCTTGTAACGGTCCGTATCGGTATCGCGAAGGTAGGTCAGAAGCCGGCGACGCTTAGCGACCAGGGTCAACAATCCCTTGCGGGAACCGTGGTCCTTTTTGTGCGTCTTGAAATGCTCTGTCAGCATCGAAATGCGCTGGCTTAACAGGGCAATCTGTACTTCCGGCGACCCGGTGTCGGACTTGTGGCGCTGATTGGTGGTGAAAATCTGCCGCTTTGCTTCAATCGCCAGTGCCATTCTAGGGGTAAAACTCCTTGTCTTCTCTTAATCTCGATTTGGTACGTAAATTAGAATAACACACCACGGAAGGGCTGCGGGGAACCCGGGGGTGCTTAACCGATCTGGGGGTTCAGCGCGGAAACGGCCATCCTGAAGGCCCGGTTCGGCTTCCCGACGGTCACCTTTCGGAAACGGGTTGTTGATTCTAGGCGAGTTCCAAGCCGCGCCCGTTTAGCGATCAGCGCCGCGGGAAGAACTTTCGGCGACTGCCCCCAAAACGGTTAAGCACCCGAACCCGGGGGTGCTTAACCGCTTTGGGGGCCGCGACCGGGCGCCATCCAAGTAGGCCTCTGCAGGGTCGAGACCGCGGCGAACGGTGATTTCCAGTTGGGCCAGAATGGATTGAGCATAGCGAGGGAGATTGGTACGGAACCGGGCACAAGCTTCCGGTAGTTGGTTGAGCGCTACCAGAGTGTCGCGGAGCATGGCGTGGCAATGCCCAGAGGCTTCCCCATAATCGGCATCCAACTCAAACAGTTGGCGTATTAGGCGTTGGGGGATTGCAGCCAGCGGCAAATCCATCCGATCCGCGCCCGAAACAGCGTCACCAGACCGAGCCGGGCTCCTTCCAGACGCGCCCGGAGGTCGACAGGGATTTCCGCCGTGGAGCGGCGAGCCATAGCCCGACCATGGCGCATCGCGGTGCGGAGGTCAACGGCAGCAGGGCTAAAAAGTCGCGATCCGCGTCCGTGAGGTTCAGCCAAAGAAATCATGCGCATTCGATCCAACAGTGCCCAGTCGCCGTTCCACAACAGGAGGCGCAAGGCTAAGAGCCGGCGCGCGTCCGACTCGCTCCAGGGCATCCCGGCTTGCCGCGGACGGGCTTGGACAACCTGCTTGTTAACGCTCTCCACAGCGCCGCTGACGATTCCATAGCCCAGCCGCAAGTATTCGTCATAGCGCATGCGGCCGGCATTCTCACGGTAGTAGCCGATCGGCGATTGCAGGCTCTGGCGCAGTTCCGCGGGCTACCGGACCGCCGATCCTTTAGAATCCTTGATCGTTCTTAAGGACCGTTTAGCCCCATCCGGTGACATAATCTCTTGGAGCGGTATCGCCGATGCCCTTGGGCATCAGCGAGCCTAATCCTTGGGGGGAACCATGAGAATCCGATTCATCGAATTGATAGCAACCGTCGCCTTGGCGGCCGCGCCGTGCCGCGGCCAGGGAACCATCGGCACCGTCGCCGGAACTCCGAACTGCTGTGTCACCACCGATGGCTGAGCGGCCACCAGCACCTGGCTGCCTTCGCTCGGCCAAATGGTCATCGACAAGCAGGGCAACCTGTACTTCTGGGACGGCGCGCAGATCAAGAAGGTGAACACGGCTGGAACCATGAGCACGTTCGCCGGGAACGGACAGTCCGGCTACACGGGAGACGGCGGGCCGGCCACCAGCGCGGAGTTGTTTTCCGCCGGCCAGCCCTTTTCGGGCGTGGCTATGGACGCCGCGGGGGACTTATATATCAGCGACACGTACAATCAGGCGATCCGCATGGTCAACGCTACGACCGGCATCATTACGACGGTTGCCGGCAATGGTTCGTTCGGCTTTTCGGGCGATGGCGGCCCAGCGACCAAGGCTCAACTGTGGTACCCCGCGGGGATTTCGCTCGACAGCGCGGGAAATCTCTATATCGCAGACCAGTCGAACTACCGGGTCCGCAAAGTGACCGCCGCGACGGGCATCATCAGCACGGTTGCGGGCAATGGAAACGCCGGCCAAACCGTGGTGGATGGCGTGGCGGCGACGGCCTCGGTGGTAGAGGAGCCCGAGGAGCTGGCCTTTGACAGCGCCGGCAATCTTTATATCTCGACAAACAATATGATCCGCGAAGTCAACAGCGGCAGCGGAATCATCCATACCGTTGCCGGCCTAAACACGGCGGCCTTCGGATTCTCCGGCGACGGAGGCCCCGCCACATCGGCTCAACTTTTCGGGCCGTTGGGTATGGTGTTTGACGCGGCCGGCAACCTGTATTTCGCCGACAATCAGAACCTGCGGATCCGCAAGATCGACACTGGTGGAATCATTACCACCTACGCTGGAAAGGCCGGCAACGTTTCCACCCCCCTCGGCGACGGCGGCCCGGCCTCCGCCGCCTATATCGGAAACCCGCTGGGCCTGGCGATGGACGCCGCCGGCGATCTCATTTTTACGGCCAGCCCCGGCCAATTCTACGACATCCGCAAGATTACTCCGAGTCTGGGCCTTGGCGCCAGTCCCGGCTCCTTGTCGTTTGCTTTCGCAATTGGCGGAACCGTGCCCGCCAGCCAGACCTTTAGCGTGGCCAGCACCGGTGCGGCCTTGAGTTTTACCGCTTTGGCATCCACCACTTCGGGAGGCAATTGGCTCTCCGTCACCCCCAGCAGCGGGACCACGCCGGCCACCCTCACGGTCTCGGTCAATACGGCGGGCCTTGCCACCGGGACTTACCAGGGCTTGGTCACTCTCACGCCGGGTGGCGGAGCTTCGCCGCTGCCGTTCTCCGTTACCCTCACGGTTACCGGCGCCGGGGCGCCGGTGATCACCCCTGGCGGAATCATCAATGCTACGGGGTATCAAACCTTGCTAGCGCCCGACACGGTATTCGTGATCTTCGGCAGCGCTATGGGTCCGGCGGTCCTGGCGGCGGCTACCGCGCCGACTTACCCGGCGAGTCTCGGGGGCACGTCGATTACATTTACGCCGGTGGCCGGCGGGGCGGCGATCACCGCGAAGATGGTGTACACCATCGCCGGGCAGATTGCCGGACTGCTTCCTTCTTCGATCCCACCCGGGACATACGCCGTGCGGGTGACTTACAACACGCTGACCAGCGCCCCGCAAAACGTCACCGTGGTGGCGCGCAGCTTCGGAATTGCCACGTCCAACAGCGCCGGGTACGGGAGCGGCACAGGCTACCATCGGCAACGTCAACGGCGGCCTCAGTCTGGTGCGCTTGACCAGCGGCAGCCTGGCCTTCGGAGGCTTCACCTGGACGCTTTCGCCCGCCCATCCCGGCGACACTCTGGTGCTTTGGGGGACGGGCGGCGGCGCCGATGCTTTAAACGATACCGGCGGCACCTCCGGCGACCAGACCGCGGCGGGGAATTTCAGCGTCAGCGTCGACGGCACGCAGATCACACCCCTTTATGCCGGTGCGTCGTCCGGCTATCCCGGCTTGTGGCAGATCAACTTCACGCTGCCCGCGACCATCGCTGCCGATTGTTTCGCATCTCTTCAGGTCAGCGCCGGCGGCCAGCTTAGCAATTTGGTCACAATTTCCATTGCCGCCGCCGGCCAGACCTCGTGTTCCAGCCTGATCAGCCCGGCGACGCTCGCCACGCTCGATTCCGGCGGCAACATCGTCATGGCCGGACTGGCGATCGGCGAAAGCACTTACACATCGGGATCGACCACCATCGTCGGGGAAGGTGTCGGCGGGGTGTTCAACCAGTACACCGCCGCCGAGTTTCTCCTGCCATACTCGGGTCCTAAGATCGGCTCCTGCACGGTGCTCCAGGAGACGTATCCCGCTGGTGGAAAGGAGCCTTCCGCTCCGAACGCCCAGCTCGATGCGGGCACGCTCAAGATCAGCGGGCCCGGTTTATCGCAAAACGTCGCGGTCTTTGCCGGTGTCACCGGCCCGGCGTATAGCAGCAGCCTGGCCGCCGGCACCCTCCAAGGCGGCGCCACCTATACGCTCACAGGCACGGGCGGCACGCAGGTGGGCCCGTTTAGCGCGACGGCCACCCTTCCCACAAATTTCGCGGTGACGAATTTGAGCTCCCTCACCACGATCAATCGCGCCCAGCCGTTGACCATCAACTGGACCGGCACGGGTTTCGACGAGATCAGCATTGGGGTCCAGGGCGCCATTCTGACCGCCACGACCACTCAAAGTGTGGTCGTCTCATGCGCCGTTCCAGCTAGCCCGGGTACGTACACGATTCCCGCCGCCGCACTCGCCTATCTGCCCGCCGTCGCGGCCGGATCGCAAAATGTTGGGCAGCTATCGGTATCCGCTTTGCACAACGAGGGCGGGATAGCGAGCGCGGAATCCAGCACTTCGACGTCACTCACGCCGAGTTTGGTGGGCGGGGGTCAAGTCAACTTTGGCTCCTTTTCGCCCTATATCTCCTTTACGGTGAGCGCGACGATATTTTAAGCTTTCAGCTCGCAGCTATCGGCTTTCAGCTTTTGGCTTGTACAATGCAGGTACCCTATGCCTGCGAACGGACCCTATCTGATCCTGATGACGGTGGCTGCGATTGCGCTGCTGCTGTTCGCGATCCTGGCGCTGAAGCTGCATCCATTCCTGGCCCTGATGATCTCCAGTATGGCGCTGGGGTTGGCGGCCGGCATGCCGCCGGAGAAGGTGCTGAAATCCATCCAGAGCGGATTTGGAGAAGCGCTGGGATTCATCGCTGTGGTGGTGGGGCTGGGCGCCATGATCGGCCGTTTCCTGGAGCACTCCGGCGGCGGACGCGTATTGGCCGACTGGCTGCTGGAGAAGTTCGGCACGGAACGGGCCGTGTGGGCCATCCTGATCGCGGCGTTCCTGGTTGGCCTGCCGCTGTTCTTTGAGGTGGGCTTCGTCATCCTGGCGCCGCTGGTGTGGAACCTGGCGCGCGAAACCAAGCGGTCGGTGCTGTTCTACGGGCTGCCGATGGCGGCCGCGCTCACCACCACGCATTCCATGGTGGCGCCACACCCCGCGCCGGCCGCCGCCGCTCAATTGTTCGGCGCCGACCTGGGGCTGTCGATTCTATACGGGATTGCGGTGTCCGTCCCCATGGCCATCGTAGGCGGTATCCTGTACGGCGGCTGGGTGTCGAAACGGATGAACATTGCCGTTCCGGCGATCTCCGAAGCGGCGCCGAAAACCAATGAGACGCAAGGCCCGCCGCCCTCGCTGCCGGTGGTCGTTCTGTTGCTGTTGTTGCCGGTCCTGTTGATCTTCGGCGCCACCTTGGCCAGCTTCTACAAACTGCCGTACGGCGGGGCGGCGACGTTTCTCGGGCATCCGTTCAGCGCGCTCACCATCACCGCGTTGGTGGCGATTTACTGGTTCGGCATACGGCGCGGCGTGACGCGTGAAAACGCGGGAAAGATGGCGGCGCAATCGCTGGCTCCCATGGGCGCGCTGCTATGCATTATGGGCGGGGGCGGCGCGTTCAAGCAGATCATCGTCGATTCGGGCGTCGGCCAGTACGCCGGCCACCTGCTGATGACGTCGTCCATTTCTCCGCTCCTGGTGGCCTGGGTGATCGCCGTGGCGATGCGGATCGCGCAGGGCTCTGCGACGGTGGCGATCATCACCGCGGCGGGAATCGTGGCGCCCATTGTGAAAGGCATTCCCGGCTACAGTCCCAACCTGATTATGCTGGCTCTGTGTTGCGGCGGATCGGGGTTTTCGCACGTGAGCGACTCGGGCTTCTGGCTGGTGAACCAGTATTTCGGGATGACCGTGGCGCAGACGCTGAAATCGTGGACGGCGATGAAAGTCATCGAGTCGGTTGTGGGGCTGGGAATTGTGCTGGCCATTCAGGCGCTGGTGCATTAGTTTCCAGCATAGCCAAGTCTGAGAATTCATCTCTCAGAATTCTCACGCAGCGAGCAGATCGAGAACCTGCTGAATTGCGCGATCGGGGGAGGGCCGCGGGATGGCCAGAAGCCAGGAGGAATCCTCGCGCGCAAGGATGGCCAGTGGGTCGTACACGGCGATTCCTGTTCTCCTCCGGTTCGCGGTCGAGGGCGGGGTGTAGCGAAAGGCGCCCCCAGGTGACTTCAACGGCCACGCACAGGTCGTCGAGAACTCGGCGTTGTAGCAGTGCCACGCGGCCGGGCAGAATCTCCGCTTCCCATGGGGACGCCTCAAATTCGCGGCCCTGCATCTGGCGGATGATCAAGAGTTGGGATTAGTTACCTGGCCGGTGTAGCCGGTGTCCGCCGCTTGCACTGGCGGATCGCCCTAGACTAAGATACCAGCGTTTTTATCTATCAGTTGGAGTCGAACCCCTGCTATCTGCCGCTAACGATAGTTAGCTTGCCCGCGCTGCCGCTTTCCGCCGCATCGCCCGCAGCAGATCCAACGCTTCGGGCAACGCGAACTGCTCGCCCAAATAAGCATCCACGAACCGGCCACCGCGGATTTCGCCGCGGGCTTCCATGCGGCGTAGCGACACCAGCAGATCGCGCCAGGGCGGCGTCAGCGTCTCTTTGTAAGCTGCATCGCGGAAGACCACGCCCCAGCGCAAGAGCAGTTGACGGGCGAAGGCGTCGGCGTTGCCATCGGGCGGCGCCCCGGTGTGACGCAGCAAAGCCCATCGGCCCGGCGCGTGGCGGGGACGCTTGCCGCGAGCCCTTCCCTGTCCCGCGCGCCGCTTGGGGTCGAGCAGGGCGCGCAGGTTTTCGAATCCGTCGGCGGTCACCAGGCCGGCCGCCACCAACTCCCAGAGCGCGTCCTCCACTTCGCTGGCCAGCCGGCCGGTGGCGTGCGTGAGGTCGGGGAAGAACGAAGCGCCGTGCGTTTCAATGGCGGCGAGCACCTCGCGCGCCGGATGCGAGAGCGATTCCTTGGGAGAGGGCTGCGGTGTGGCCAAAAGCCAGGAGGAATCCTCGCGCAGAAAGATAGCCAGCGGGGCCACGCGCGTGGGACGCACGCGGCGATTCTTGTTCTCCTCCGGTTCGCGGTCGAAGGCGGGGTGAGGCGACAAGCGGCCCCAGGTGACTTCACCGGCGAGGCACAGGTCGTCGAGATACTCGGAGTTGTAGCGTGCCACGCGGCCGGGCAGAATCTCCGCTTCCCATGCGGACGCGGCAAATTCGCAGCCCTGCATCTGGCGGACGATCTGCAGCGTGCCATCCACGCCGTGCAATTGCGTGCCGGGCTCCAGGTGCTGCCAGCGGCTGAGGAAAGCGGTGAACTCGGCGGTGGTCACGGGCTCGATCTCGCGGCGCAGGCGCCCGATGGTGAGGCGGTGTATGCGCGCCAGCAGGCGGCGGTGGCACCATTCCACCTCGCCCGCGCGGTTGGTGAACTGGCCGCGCAGAATCTGGCCCTCGGCTTCGAGTTGCGCCAGTGCCTGGTCCACGACGTCGCGCGGCATCGCCAGGTTCGCGGCCAGCTCCGATGCGCGCAGAGGGCCCGAGCATTCGAACCAGCCGCGCAGGATTTCGGCGGCGCAGGCTTCGGGCGACTCGGGGACGGGCCGGCCTGGCGGGGCGGCGATGGGCGGATGAATCGCGCCTTGCGGGTAGGCGCGGCGGACCAGGGCGAGCCGCTCGGCGGGAACCCAGAAATCGCGGCCATCGACGGTGAAAGTGGTGGCGCGGTTGGTGGCCGCCAGTTGCAAGAAATCGCTTGGGTCCGCGGCCGCGGGCATCAGGCTGAAGCCGCAAAGCGCTTCGTGGAGCTCCTCGGCATCGCGCATCGGCGGCCAGGCTTCGGCGGATACCTGCTCAATGGCGGCGGGGTCGAGCGCGCCGGCGTTTTCGGCCTGATCGGCAGGGAGAGTGCGGCGCATCTGCACCATCCGGGCGCGGCGTTCTTCGAGCGGAGCGTCATCCAGGTAGGCGTAGGGATTGGCGTTGAGGATTTCGTGCGAGAACGGCGAGGGCTCGGGCGTATCGACGGCCACGGTGCGAATGGCGCCATCGTGGAGAGCTTCGAGCAGCGCGCGCAAGCCGGTGAGATCCATGGCCTCATGAAGGCAGTTGTCGATGGTCTCCTTCACCAGCGGATGATCGGGGACGCGGACTTCGCCGGAGAGGTTTTCGGGGCAGGCGGCCTGATCGGGGAAGACCGCGGCCATCAGGTCGTCGGCGCGCATGCGTTGGATCGGCGGCGGCATCTTGCGTCCGCCGGAGTAACGCGGGATGGCGAGCGCGCGCGAGGCATTCCAGCGCCAACGGGCGGTGAACATGGGGGCAGGCAGCAGCGCCTGCGTGAGCACTTCCTCCACCGTGGCGGGGCGCAGAAATTCGAAGACGATGTCGAGCGGGAAGGAATGCTGCTCGCCGAGCGAAATGACGATGCCGTTGTCGGTGGCGGCGGCCTGCAGTTCGAAGTTGAACGACCGGCAGAAGCGCTTGCGCAGCGCCAGTCCCCAGGCGCGATTGATGCGCGCGCCGAAGGGCGCGTGGATCACCAGTTGCATGCCGCCGCCTTCATCGAAGAAGCGTTCGGCCACCACGCAGGTGTCGGTGGGCATCGCGCCCAGCGCCGTGCGCCCGGCCTGCGTGTAGGCTACGGCCTGCTCCGCGCCCAGCCGGTCGAGCCCGCAATCCGCGGGGCAAGCGCCGGTGGCGGCAATCTCTTCGCGCAGCGCGGCCATTTCGTGCGAGAGTTCGCGGGTGCGGCCCGGGGCTTCGCCGCGCCAGAACGGAATCGTGGGGGACGCGCCATGGGCATCTTCCACGCGGACGCGACCCTGTTCCACGCGGCGGATACGCCAGGACGTGGTGCCCAGAAGGAAGACGTCGCCGGCCATGCTCTCGACGGCGAAATCCTCGTCCAGGGTGCCGATGGTGACGCCTTCGGGCTCGGCCACCACCAGGTACTGCGCGGTGTCGGGGATGGCGCCGCCCGAAGTGATGGCCGTGAGGCGGGCGCCACGCCGGCCGCGCACCATATGGTTGACGGCGTCGCGGTGCAGGTAGGCGCCGCTGCGTCCGCGCGCCGTGGCGATGCCTTCGGAGAGCATCTCCAGCACCTGGTCGAAGGCGGCCCGCTCCAGCGTGCGGTAGGACCAGGCGCGGCCCATCAGGTGGAAGAGATCGTCTTCGGCGAAATCCTCGCACGCACAGGCGGCCACCATCTGCTGCGCCAGAATGTCGAGCGAATTGCGCGGCAGCTCGATGCGGTCGAGCTCGCCGCGTTGGATGGCGCGCACCAGGGCGGCGCACTCGATCAGTTCGTCGCGCGTGGTGGCGAACAGGCGGCCTTTTGGCAGCGCGCCCACCCAGTGACCGGCGCGTCCGACGCGTTGCAGCGCCACCGCGATGGAGCGTGGCGAGCCGATCTGGCAGACCAGGTCCACGGCGCCGATGTCGATGCCCAGTTCCAGCGAGGCGGTGGCCACTACGGCGCGCAGTTCGCCGTCTTTGAGGCGGCGTTCGGCTTCCAGGCGGAGCTCACGGGAGAGGCTACCATGGTGCGGGAGGACCGCGTTCTCGCCGAGGCGTTCAGCCAACTGATGGGCCACGCGCTCGGACAGGCGGCGGGTATTGACGAAGACCAATGTGGTGCGGTTGAGGCGGATCAACTCGGCTAGGCGGTCGTAGATCTCTCCCCACATTTCGTTGGTGGCTACCGCTCCGAGTTCGTCGCGCGGCACTTCCACCGCGAGTTCCATGGCGCGGCGATGGCCCACGTTGACCACATGCACGCGGTCGCTCAAGAAAGCCGCGACATCCTCCAGCGGTTTCACGGTAGCGGAGAGGCCGATGCGCTGCGGTGTGGGGCAGCCGTTCTGTTCGACCAGCCGGTCGAGGCGCGCCAGCGTGAGGGCGAGGTGAGCGCCGCGCTTGTCGTCGGCCACGGCGTGAATCTCGTCGACGATCACCGTGCGGACGCTGGCCAGCATTTCGCGCGGCTTCGCGGCGGTCAGCAGGATGAAGAGCGACTCCGGCGTGGTGACCAGGATATGGGGCGGATGGCGGGTCATGCGCTGGCGTTCCGATTGCGGTGTGTCGCCGGTCCGCAGGGCGGCGCGGATGGGCTCCAGCGGGACTCCGTGCTCGCGGGCCAGCGCCGAGATTTCGGCCAGCGGGACGTCGAGGTTCTTGTGGACGTCGTTACTCAGCGCCTTGAGGGGCGAAACGTAGACGGTCTCGGTCTGGTCGGGCAGCGGTCCCAGGCGCGCGCGGCGCACCAGACTGTCGATGGCGGTGAGGAAGGCGGCGAGCGTCTTGCCGGAGCCGGTGGGCGCGGATATGAGAAGGTCGTGGCCCTGGGCGATTTCCGGCCAGCCGAGGATCTGCGGTTCGGTGGGACGGCCGAAACGGGTGGCAAACCATTCCGCGACGAGGGGGTCGAAACCGGCAAGCATTAGTACGATTTTAGTGTAATAGGATTCTCACCGCGGAGGCGCGGAGACGCAGAGGAAGACAGGGTTAAGAAAGATTGCGTGTGCGGTTCGGGCCCTCCCCGGGTTCGCGCGCAGAGGAGGCAGCGGGCGCGGGGACGAGTCGTCCGCCGGGGTCTGGCAGGTAGGGTGTCGGAGGAAAATTTATTCGTCGGCGACGCCGCGGCAGGAGCCTGACCGCCTACAGCTTCGGTAATCCCAGCCGCGCTAAGCTGTCTTGAAGAAGCCCAATGTCGAATCGGATCCCCTGCCGTAGCAGGTCTATATACGCTTGACGAATATCCGGGACGAGGCCTTTCCGGGCGGCCGCCTCAAGCACTCCCAAACAGCCAATGATCGCCAGGGCCGCCTCTCGCGCGATGCGGCGTGCCTTCCTTTCATCCAAAAGGAGAAGGTCGGCTGGCAGACTCCTGGCCAAAAGGATGGCGCCGCGCTCGCCCGCGCCGAGGCCCTGGCATGCCTGCTCTAATAAAGGGTCAGCCGGCGGACTCCGCGGCGCCACCTCAATCCAGACGGCGTTCCGCACTCCTTCGGCTCCGGGAAGACCACGCCCGTCCACGGTCACTTCATGGCGGACTTCGGCGGGAACCAAACACGTTTGTAGAACGAAGCAAGAAGGTCGAGTTGCCCAATCCGAGAGAGTGCAATGAGCGGGGAGGAATTGGAAACGACAATCACAAGCCGAGCCGTTCCAACGTTCGGCGATCCTCCTCCAGATCCTCGGCGCCATAGTGGAGCGGAATGTTATGCCGGCCGGCAAACTCCATGAACTGTTCAATTGGCAGGTGGCAGAGTTCGGCGGCGCGTCCCAGAGAGACCTTGTCCTCCCGGTAGAGTCCCAATGCCAGGAGCCTGGTCGCCTCCGCTGACAGGTTGTCCGCGTCCAAGCCTGCTGCGACAACCAAGTCTGCCGGGATTTCCACTCTCACCGTCCGCATGTTCTCAAGGTAACGCATGATGACTCATGACGCTACTCCTCAAGTTGCACGGCGAAAACAAAGCTGGCGGCCGGCTGGGTGTGGATCTCGGCGCAGACTTCCGCCTCCGCCCAAGGCGTCGGATGTGAAGCCAATGCCGCTAATCCATGGCATTTGGATCCTGCCGACATTCGGCCCGTTTTCATTCGTCATCACGGATGGTGGACCATTCACGGGCGGCTCCCTCCGGACGCTGCGTCGCATGAACTCACGCAGAGAGGCGTCCCCGAAACCGTGGGCCTCGGCCGGATCGAGCACCCAAGCCAAGAAGCTGGAATGCGCCTCCTCAAGACGGGGCCGGCCCAAACGTCGAAGATGTTGAACCGCGTTTCCCGCTCGCCTGAAGCTCGTTGACGACTTTGCGAGTGGGCATTATGCTTCAGGCTATCACGGAACATTGCGACCGCTGAACACTAGACAGGTGGACGGCCGGGCACTGCGCCACGCGCCAGGATGGCTTTACTTTCTGCTAAAATGTAAAGCGATGGCAGAAGCAACCCTTTCGACAAAGAACCAGATTGTGATTCCGCGTGAAGCTCGCGAGGCGCTGGGCGTGAAGCCCGGCGACAAGCTGGTAGTAGTGGTTCAGGGCGACAGGGTGATCGTGCTGCAAAAGCCCAAATCCCATCGCTTGGCGATACAAGGTCTGGGCCGGAATGTTTATCCCAGCGGCTACCTGCGGAAGGAGCGCAAGAGTTGGGATTAGACGATGTCCACAGGTTCCTACGGCGGCACCGACGGATTGCCTTCGATACCAGCGTTTTCATCTACCAGTTAGAAGCGAACTCCAGATATCTTCACCTCACAGATCCGATCTTTGCCTGGCTCGAACGGCGGGATTCGCGGGCGGTGACGTCCACTATCACGATGACGGAACTGCTGGCGCAACCGTATCGCGACTCCGACCAGCGGCGTGTGGACGAGTTCTATGGTTTGCTGTCCACCTTTCCCAATTTGGACTGGATCGCGCCCAGCCTGGAAATCGCGGACATGGCGGCGCGGCTTCGCGCCCTGCATCGCCTGAGAACGCCGGACGCACTCCAGTCCGCGACTGCCGTTTACGCACAAGCGACGGGTCTCATCACGAATGATTCCGTTTTTCGGCGAGTGGACAGCTTCGACACCCTGGTGCTGGAGGAGCTTTTGTAGTATCCGCTATCCGGTCAGGTAGGCGTTCCGGCAGCGCCGCCTCACAGGTCACTGTTTCGGATCAACCAGAACAATAGGTACAATCCAGCCACGTCCGCGGCCGTTCCCAGTCCGGATTTCACGGCGTATATCGGCCGGCGCAGGACCGCCGTTCTCGCTTTCGTCGCCAGCGTCTCACGCCGCGAACGAATACCGTGTGAGCCCGAAGAATACCAAGGATGGAAAGAGAATGCGATTCGGAATCGCTGGTGCCGGCCTGAATACAAGTAACCGGGTGCAATCAATCGTCAGGTAGCGAATCGAAGTCCACCACCAGTTTCCCATGTCGTTTGCCCGCCGAGTTTCGCCTGTCCCGATCTTGGCGAACTGCAAATGAACAGGCTGCCGTTGCACCGAAATTACTGCACCTGTTGTCGTGAGATGTTGATCCGTTTCTCGATTTTCGTGACTCGGGATTCTGCGTCGGTCAGGCGTTGGCGCAGAATCATGCCGGCAATTTCGGACTCCCTCACTCCCGTATCGATGCGATGGGCGAAGCCGTAGAAGGCCTTTAGGAGTTCGGTCTGAACGTCGCGCAAAGTCTTCTTGCAGTCAGCGAATCCATGGCGGATCTCAGCGCACAACTCTTCGGTACCGATGCCCCGCTGCAGGTCCGGCTGCTCGCCGTTTTCCATTGAGAGACTCCATTCGTATTGTACGCCGACTCTCAAAACCGCGTCACTTCCGTGAAATTGAACTCCCGCACCTTCATCGCCGGGACCACCATATCGAACGTCTCTTCGCCCGACGCTCTTACCGCCTCCGACAACGATTCCACATTCGACAACATCTCCATTAATCCCTGATTGAAACGGAAATTGCGCACGCCGGCGGTCACTTGCCCACTTTCCACCAGAAACGTGCCGTCGCGTGTCATGCCGGTGAAAATCTTCTCGTAGGGGTCCACTTCGCGGATGTACCAGAGCCGCGTCACCAGAATGCCGCGCCCCGTGGACGCCACCATCTGCTCCACCGTCCGCTCGCCGCCTTCCATCACAATGTTCGCCGGCGTTTCGCCGTACTCGTTGGGCAGCGGAAAGCCGTGGCCCGTCGGCGCGACTCCGGCCAGCGCGGCAGCCTGCCGGCAGTACGCCATATCGCGGACCACCCCGCCTTCCACCAGCGTCAGACGCCGGCGCGGAACGCCTTCGCCATCGAAGGGCGCGCCCGATTGCAGCGGGTGCCACACATCGTCGTGGATGGTGATGTTGGCGCCGAAGATCCGCTTGCCGATGCGGTCGTTCAGGAAACTGCGGCCGTCGCGGATGGCGGTGGCGCTGAAATCGCCGAACATCTGCCCCGCGAGGTCCAGCACCGCGGCCGGTTCCAGGATTACGGTGTAACGTCCCGGCGGCAATTCGCGCGGAGCCGCGGATTGCGTAGCTTTGCGAGCAGCCGAGAGCGCCAGTTCCAGCGGGTTGAGGCCGCGGACATCGCAAGCGCTGGCCTTGGCCCAGCCGGAGCTGCCGCCCGCCATCGCTGTAATCGAGAACCGCGCCATGGTTTCGCGATACCGCGCGTGGACCCCGCGGGAATTCAGCAGCGTGTATTCGGTGTCGTCGGTGGAATAGATGCCCGCCGCGGTCTGGCCGGCGCCTGCCACGGCGTGGATGGCTTCGGCGACGGCGCGCGCGCGCTCGTGCGGCGTAATCCGCGCGGTGGACTCCCGCCAGCGGTCGACACTCCGGTATTCGGCAGGCTCCGCCATCGGCAGCGATTCCTCGTCGGGCTCCGTCTGTCGCGTGAGGGCGATGGCCTGCTCCACCACGCCGCGGATGGAGTCCGGGTCCAGTCGATTGGTGGAGGCGCGCGCAGTGCGGCCTTCGATGCGTGCGCGCACCGACAGGTGCGACGAGATCTCGGCGACGTTTTGGTGGATGGCGTTGTTGGCGAAACGCGTCAGCGCCTGGTTGGCGGAGGCGAGAATGGCCTCCACTTCGCCGACTCCCCGATCGCGCGCGGCGCGCACCACCTGGCGATGGATGGCGGCCCCGTCAACCGGCATACGCGCTCCCCACTTTAATCTGGTGGAAGCGTGCGGGGCTCGCGCCGTGGCCCGTGCCCATCACTTGTTCGGGCTGGCCTTTGCCGCAGTTCGGGACGCCCCATATCGTCCAGTGCCGCGGCCCGGCGATGGCCGCACAAGCGTTCCAGAACTCCGTCGAAATGCCGCTATAGCTGGGGTTCTTCAACATGCGCACGCGCTTGCCGCCGCGCATCTCCCAGGCGATCTCGCAGCCGAATTGAAAATTGTAACGCTTGTCGTCGATCGACCAGCTACGGTTGGTCTCCATGTAGATGGCATGGTCCGCGCCGAAGACTTCTTCGAGCGATTGCTCGCCGGGCTTGAGGCTCACGTTGGTCATGCGGATCAGCGGCAGCCGCGCCCAGCCATCGGCGCGCATGCAGCCATTGGAGCGGGTCTCGCCCACGGCCGCGGCGGTCTCGCGCGAGGTCATGTAGCCGGTGAATTCGCCGGCGCGGATGATGTCGATCCGCTGTGCCGGCACGCCCTCGTCGTCAAAGGCAAACGTGCCCAGGCCTGGACCGTGTTCCAGGCGCGCGTCGCACACCACGTTGACAATCTCCGAGCCGTAGCGCAGGCGGCGCAACTGATCGAGCGTGAGGAAACTCATGCCGGCGTAGTTGGCTTCTGTGCCCAAAACGCGGTCGAGCTCGATCGGGTGGCCGATCGATTCGTGAATCTGCAGGCCCAGTTGCGAGCTGTCGAGGATCAGGTCGAACGTGCCTTCGGGACACTGGTCGGCGGAGTGCAGCGCGATGGCTTCCTCGGCGATGCGCGGAGCGTGGCTCGGCAGGTCGAGTTGCTCCACCAGTTCGTAGCCCTTCAACTGATACTGGCCGCCGAAGGAGTTGGGGTACGAGCGCTTCTGGATCTCGCCATCCTTATAGCAGAGAGCCGAAAATCCCGCCCCGCTGGTGGTGCGGGTCTGGTCGATCAGGCTGCCGAGTGTGGACGCGAAGACCTGGCGTTCGCGCTCGAAATGCATCGAGGCTTCGGCCAGGCTGATGGCGGAATCGCGGCGCAACTCCCGGTCGATGGCCAGCAGCACGGCGAGATTGCGGTCCACCGGAATGGGGAAGGGATCGACGGCGCAGGGCGACACCCAGGTGGCTTCGTACTTCTCTTCCGGGGCCAGCACGACATCGCCCTTCTTGGCGGCGGTGCCGGCGCGGGCGATTTCAAGGGCCAGCGCGGCGGCCGCTTCGATGCCTTCCTTGCTCACATCGCTAGTCGCCGCGAAGCCCCAGCAGCCGAACGCCAACACGCGGATCCCGACGCCCTGCGATTCGGAACTGGACACGTGGCCCGCCTTGCCGTTCTTGGTGCTGACGTCGCGCTCGCGGGTTTCGATGGCGCGGACATCGGCATAGGTGACGCCGCCGCGCGTCACCGCATCGAGCGCCCGCAGTGCCAGATCTTTCATCGCGGGGTGATGAGCCCGCCCAGTTTGTCCTGCTCGTTGGACGCGGTCCGCGGGAAGCGCGTAGAGTAGGCTTCGGGGTACTTCAGGCCGGAGCCGGTGTTGTACAGCACGATGCGGTCGGTGCTCTTGAGGAAGCCCGAGGCCAGCAACTTCTCGAGTCCCGCGACGCAGGCCGCGCCTTCGGGCGCCGCGTAGATGCCTTCTTCGGACGCCAACTGGACGCCCGCCGTCATCATCTCGTCATCGCTGACTGCCACCGCCGTGCCGCCGCTTTCGCGCACCGCTTTGAGCGTCAGGTAATCCCCCAGCGGCTTGGGCACTCGCAGGCCGGCCGCCACGGTGTGGGCGTTGTCGTAGAACCGGCTGCGCTCCTCATTCTCCTCAAACGCGCGGACCACCGGCTGGCAGCCCTCGGCCTGCACGGCGATCATCTTAGGACGCCGCGAGCCGATCCAGCCGAGCTTCTCCATTTCGTCGAAGGCCTTCCACATTCCGATCATGCCCACGCCGCCGCCGGTGGGGTAGAAGATGGCGTCGGGCAGTTCCCAATCCATCTGCTCGGCCACTTCGTAGCCCATGGTCTTCTTGCCTTCGATGCGGTAGGGCTCTTTGAGCGTGCTGACGTCGAACCAGCCTTCCGCCGGCCCGCGCTCCGCCACCATGCGGCCGCAATCGCCGATCAGGCCATCCACCAGCGTGACGTGGGCGCCGTACGCTTTGCACTCCAGGTAATTGGCTTGCGGCACGTCCCGCGGCATGAAGATGTGGGCTTCGATGCCCGCCGCCGCCGCATACGCCGCCATGGCGCTGGCCGCGTTGCCGGCCGAGGGAATGGCCACCTTTCTGATGCCCAGTTCCACGCACATGGAGACCGCGCAGGAAAGCCCGCGCGCCTTGAAAGAGCCGGTGGGATTCAAGCCTTCGTCTTTCACCCAGAGCGATTCGGCGCCGAGCCGCGACCCCAGCCGCCGCGTACGCACCAGCGGCGTCCAGCCTTCGCCCAACGACACGATGGACGCGTCGGAGGGCGGCAGCACCGGTGCGTAGCGCCACATGGTGGACGGACCGTGCGCAACATCGCGCCGCAACCAGCGGTGCCGGATCGTGCCGAGATCGTAGCGGACCAGCAGTGGTCCACCGCAGATGCAGAGATTGGCAACCTGGCCTGCCTCAAAGGTCTGTTTACAGAGGCTGCATTCCAAGAGTGTTGCTTTAGGCATTAAAGAGCAAGTTTAACAGGTTGCGGAAAATGCTTGGATGGCGGCAAATCCGCCAAGAAGCACCAGAGGGTCCACGAGTCGTGCGGATATCAACGTCGCCGATGTCATAGTTTTGGCGCCGATGGCCTTCGCAGACATCTGTCTGATGGTCTCGGCGAGGACCACGACGGGACAGGTAAAGCGCCATCGGAATTAAGTCACCTGCTCGCCGAGAAATGGGATGAAGCCCAAAAGCTCGCCGCGCCCAGAGAAGAGCCAGGTTAAGACCTCAGACCGGGAACTCGCAATGCTGACAACCCGCGCGGGCTCACTGCGACGGTACGGGTTCCTGGCGTCGTGAGGGCGCCCATTTGTGAAATCGGAAAGCACGGAGCACAACGGAGTACCACAGCCTTGCCGGTGTCGATGCAAGCGGATCGCGATAACCTGGCCACCTTGGTCAAGCTCACCTGGCTGGGGGTTGTCGCCTAACCCACCGAAGTGATCGCCATCGGATTAGTATCCGGAAGCCGGCTTCAGGGCCGGGAATCTCGATTCGGCGGGTTGCGATAATTCGGAACGTGCCTTCGGAAGGTACATACGCCATGAAATTGGGTGTGGTTAGATCGCACGGAATGTCGTCGGAAGCTTCGGCTATCGCCTCTGCGCGCGAATCTGGCCGCGCGCTCGCACTATCCGGAGGCTCTCCTGGAACGGGCTGACTCTACTCGACCTTCAGTGCATCCACCGGCGCCAGCCGCGACGCATGGCGCGCGGGCAGATAGGCGGCCGCGAGCGCCACCGCAATCAGCACCAACGGCACCGTGGCAAAGGTAGCCGGATCGTGGGCCTTCACCCCAAACAGCAGGCTTTTCAGGAGACCGGTTAGCGCCAGTGCGCCGCCCGTCCCCACCAGGGCGCCGAACAGTACGACGCGCATCCCGCTGCCCAGCACCAGCGTCAAAATTCGGGCAGGCTCCGCACCCAATGCCACGCGCACGCCGATCTCGCGGGTCCGCTCCGTTACCGAGTACGCCAGCACGCCATAAATCCCCACTGCCGCCAGCACTAGCGACACCAGGGAAAACCCGCCTAGCAGCAACGCGCTGAACGTCTGGCGTGCGAAGGTCTCTCGCACAACCGCCTCCATGGTCCGCATTTGAGCCACTGGCTGCGCCGGATCGATGTCGTGAATCACACGCCGGATGGCCCCCGCCAGGCTGAGGGGATCGATCGTGGCGCGCACTACGAACACCATGCCGGTGTAGGGCAGGTGCGCGTGAATGTAGTACACCGTTGGCGTCGGCTCCCTATCGAGCGCGCCCTCTTTCACGTTGCCCACCACACCGATGATTTCGCCAAAGGGATTCTTGTCGTCCATGTCGACACTGAGTTGCCGGCCCAACGGCTCCTCGCCTGCCATGTATTTCTCCACAAACGCCTGGTCCACGATAAACCGGTACGGCGAGTCTGGCGTGTTGTCCGCGACCGTGAAGACACGGCCTCTCTTGAGCGGGATCCCGACAGTCCGGAAATAGCCTGGCGTCACGGTGCGGATGGTGGCGGCCGCTTCTTCGCCAGGCTTCGCCGGCGGCCGTCCGGCGATCGTCAGGTCCGTTCCCGCAGCCATGCCGTTGAATGGGAGGTAACTCACCGCGCTGGCGGATTCCACTCCCGGCAATCTTCCAACCTGTTCCAGCGCCCGCGTGAAAAACTGCGTTCGCGGAAGCGGTTCCGAATAACGCGCCTCCGGAATCTGCACCCGGAAAGTCAGCAAGCGCGCAGGGTTCAGTCCCGGATCCACGCCCTGCAACCCCACCAGGCTGCGGAAGAGCAGCCCGGCGCCGGCCAACAATATGACAGACAGAGCCACCTCCGCCGCCACTAGCCCGGCTCGCAAACGTCCGGCTCCGCCAACGCTCGCACGGCTATCTTCGCGCAGCCCTAGCGTCAGGTCGGCTCGCGAAGCGACAAAGCTAGGACCCAAGCCGAAGAGGATTCCCGTCAACATCGGAACCCCCACCGCAAACAGGACGATCCGGTAATCTACCGCCAGCGCGATATTGCGCGACAAGTCCACTGGCGCCAGCGCCAGCAGGCCCCATACGGTCCCGCGCGCCAAAACCGCGCCCAGAACTCCACCGGCCAGGCCCAGTACCACGCTCTCGGTGATGAGTTGGCGGACCACGCGCCCGCGGCCCGCGCCAATCGCCACCCGCACCGCCATCTCGCGGCGGCGCGAGGTATAGCGAGCCAGAAGCAGGTTCGCCACGTTGGCGCAGGCCACCGCCAGTAGCAGCCCCACTGCGCCCAACAGCAACAGCATGGAGGTCTTCACTTCGCTCACCAGCGAGTCGCGCAACGGTTCCACATTCACCGTCCAGTTGGTATTGAATCGCGGATAATCGGTTTGAAGCCGCCGCGCAATCCCTGTCATTTGGGTTTGGGCCCAGTCGAGCGTGATGCCCGGCTTAAGGCGCGCCACACACATCAGGTAACGCCCGGAATCCTGGCGATAGTCGCGTGCCGGATCCAGCCCCATAGCTTCCCACAGGTCCACGTTGCGGTTGCGAAAGTAGAATCCCGGCGGCATCACCCCAATTATGGTGGTGGGCCGCGATCTCACCTGGACGGTGCGTCCGATCGCACGGTCATCGCCGCCAAACCAGCTTTGCCATAGCCGGTAACTGACCAGCACCACGTTCGGAGCGTTGGGCAGGTCCTCAGCCGCGGTGAACAGGCGACCTCGCAAGGGCTGGACGCCGAGCATGGGCAGCAGATCCGCGCTCATGAACTGTTCCTGCAACTCTTCCACGTGCCCGCCGTCGGCGAACGCCGCCGGCCTTTCGCCAAACACCGCCATGCTCCCGAACTCGTGGTTCTGCGCCTTCCAATCGTGGTAATTGCCAGGCGATACGTTGTTGCGATTGTTCCCGGGCGGACTCACCTCCCACACCATCGTCAACCGGCCCGGTTCGCGATACGGCAGCGGCCGCAGCAGAAGATTGTCCGCCAGCGTGAAGATGGCGACGCTCGCTCCGATTCCCAGCGCCAGCGAAAGAATCGCGGTCGCGGCAAAGCCCGGATTTCCGCGCAGCCCGCGAATCGCGTAGCGAAGATCGCGCCAGGTAGTTTCCAGCGTCATAATGGTCGCCCCCTCCCGCATCGATTCCTTGGTCTGGTCGACGCCTCCGAACTTCAGCCTCGCTTCTCGCCACGCCTGCGCCGCGCCCATGCCGCGGCGCAGATTCTCCTCCACGTGCATCTGGAAGTGCGACTCGAACTCTTCCGCCATTTCCCGTTCCTGCCGCCCCTTACGGAACAGACCGGCAAGCCGAATCAGAAATCGGCGCAGACTTCCCATTTTGATCTCTCTCACATCGGCTCCTCCGGGGCGAAGAACCGGGCAATGATGTCGGCGGTCTCCTCCCACTGCCGGGTTTCGTTCTTGAGTTGCGCCTGCCCCGCACGAGTCAGCTTATAGAACTTCGCCTTACGGTTATTCTCGGAAACGCCCCACTCGGAAGCGATATAGCCCTCCTGCTCCAGTTTCAGCAGCGCCGGGTATACAGTCCCGTAATTCAGCATCAGGCGGTCCCCACTGACCTGTTCGATCCGGCGGGCGATTCCATAGCCGTGCATGGTTTCCCGTGTCTCCAAGGTTCTCAATATCATGAGCGCCAAAGTCCCTTGCCGGATATCCTGCTTTTTGTCCATCTATTGCTTCCCCATACGAGTATGGACCCTCTTCTATGGGATTGCAATAGGAAGCCCGAAAGGCTCGTGGTCACCGGCGCCATCGATCCGGCAATTGATGGCGGCCCGTGAGCACAACAGCCTCCCAGAGTTCAACCACCAGTGCGGTGGGTAGGACAGTTTCTGTCCGTCGGAGAATGGCCCCTGGCTGCGGGGGGCCACTCCCGTGAACGCCGCTCACGTCAGTTTGAGCAAGAGGGCCGGCAACCGACCGAGTCACCGTTTGGGACCTCTTGCACTCAGGGTCCGGAAACGGTCTTCCTGGGAGATTCCTCTGAGATGCCCCTTTTCCATTGCTATGAAAATTACTCCTCGGTACGCCCCTGATCTGTCAATACATTAGGGGGAAATGAGGTGCCTTGCTTTCCAACAATTAAATCCCGAGCGAAGGGCGCCTGGAAAACCGTGAAGACATTGCTATACGTGTTCATCCGCTGAAGCGGAGACAACAGTTGCTTGTTCCAGTAAGCGCGCCCTGACCAGTTTCCTACGCG
>Ga0182018_10000535_pt1 | contig 48939 bp, 36 predicted proteins | sample 812P2MmetaG_FD_120490 | JGI IMG/M metagenome (GOLD analysis project Ga0182018, IMG submission 120490) | Permafrost microbial communities from Stordalen Mire, Sweden - 812P2M metaG | ecosystem: Environmental > Terrestrial > Soil > Wetlands > Permafrost | place: Sweden: Stordalen | collected... | reverse complement strand
TGCTTGTCACTCGCGCGATGTACCCGTCCAACCGCGCCATCTCTGGCGCACCCGCCTCGTAGGTCATGCCCCCCACTTCGCCGGTTCACGCGAACTGGGCCAACTTCGTCGCAGTAGTGCTAATGGCGAGCGATCTCGCCACTCTCAAAGGCCTCGGGATGTACGCAATCATCGGCCAGGACTCCGTCGGCCTCGCCAACATCGACGACACGACCATCATCGGCTGGTGGATGACTCCCGACGAGCCGGACAACGCGCAGCCTGCGTCAAGCGGCGGCTACGGCCCGGATGTCCCTCCCGCCACGCTCGTCACGCAATACAATTCGTACAAGGCGGCGGACTCCACCCGCCCGATCTACCTGGGCCTCGGCCAGGGCGTCGCCTATCCCGACTACGAGGGGCGAGGGAGCAACGCACCGGCCGAATCCGGCTACGTCCCCGCCAGCGACATCATCGCCTTCGATATCTATCCGTACAACAACTGCAGTGGAGACACGAACGAGAAGGTCACCTGCGGGGAGTTCTGGCTGAATGCCCTCGGCATCGACAATCTGCACCAGTGGGCCAACCGGAATCAGGCGGCATGGACCGACTTCGAGACGACGGTCATCAACGCCGGCACGACCGACGGCCCCACCCCCGTCCAGACAGCCTCCGAGGTGTGGCTCGCCTTGATCCATTCGGCAAACGGCGTCATCTACTTCATCGACTCCTGGAACCCGTCCTTCCGGGAAGACGCCATCTTCGAGACGCCCGCGATGGTCACGGCGGTCACGGCGCTCAACAAGCAGATCACGTCACTTGCCCCGGAGCTGAACAGCGCGACGCTGCCCAACATGGTCACGGTCGCGACCACGAGCGACGCGGGCGCCACCGTGGACACGATGGTGAAGGCGAACGGGACGTCGCTCTACGTGTTCTCCGCCGTCTCGCGCGACGGAACGGCGACTTCCAAGTACGCAATCACCGGCATGACGGGCAACGGCGTCGCGACCGTCGTGGGGGAAAATCGTACGATCGATATCGCCGCGGGCAGCTTCTCCGACACCTTCGCCGCCAACGGCGTGCACATCTATCAAATCGACCTGTCCACCGCGACGTGCAACTGACGCCAACGCAGTAGGAACTCTACTGGCACCCGGACGCCGCCATCTGCGTCGACTGGGTCGCCGCGCTGTAGAGCGATACGCCGAAGCTTCCGCTGAAGGTCGTGATGTTGACCTGGTCGCCGGCCGCGTAGGTGTGCGCGATGACCGACGAAGGGGCGCTGTAGGTAACGCCGCCGGCGTTCACGTATGCGAAACTGACCCCGTCCGCGTAGAGTAGCGACACGCCGACGCCGCCAACACCCGCGTAGTCACTGAGAGCGCGGCCCTCTATCGCGTGGATGGCGCCCGGAAACGAGAAGCCCGCGTACGAGCTTACGTCGCCACCGTCGACGATGCCGGCTGTCGCACCCGCGTCTGCGGACGTCGGGACCAACACTCCGCTGACGTTGGTTACGTCGTCGTAAAGGTAGACCACCCCCTGCGCCGTTGCACCGATGGTCACCCAGGCGCCAACGGTCGACGCGATCTGGACGGAGCTTCCAAGTTGGTTCCCGGTGGAGTCGAGAATGCTCAGCCAGGGGTGACCGCCGTTCGAGTCTTGAAAGGCCACGCCGAACAGTCCCGAGAGCGAAGCGACGCTTCCCTGTTCCACGGCGTCCTGATCCGGAGCTGAGCTCGGAGTGTTCGTCGGCACGACAGCCGTGTCGCCACCGGCTGCCTGGCCGCTCGGAAGGAAGTTCTTGACCCCGAGAAACCAGCCCGGCGACGTGTAGTACTCCCACGAAATGACGAAGGCCTGCCTTGTGGGAGACCAGAAGGCATGTGCTTGGCCGTACGTGAGCGATGACGCCAATTGAACGATCTGCTGGACCTGAAATCCAGTACCCGCATCGGCGGACGGGCTTAGAAAAGCAGCGTAGAGCCCGCTCTGGCAATCGCCGATGCCGTTCGTGCTTACGCCGTAGCTGTAATCTCCATAATAGCACACGCCGTTGGTGGCTCCGGTCGTCGCGTAGAAGCTATAGATGACGACGATCTGGCCCGTCGGCGCGACGGAGGCAGTCTCTACCGAGATGGTCGGGGCATCGCCGTTTGCGGCGAAGAGGGGCTGCGCAGGGCCCATGCTGGCCGCGGTCGTCGGGTCGAACGCTTGGACATAGACGAGGTTGTTCGGGCCGGCGTCTCCGGCGTCGCCCGCACCGCCGGAATAGCCACTGAAAATGAGAAGTGCACTGCCGGTGCGCACCCCCACCCCCGACGTAAAGTTCGGGTTCGAGTCTCCCTGGGCGGTGTTGCCGAACTGCGTTTGCGCGCTCGGGCACGAGTTCGCCACGACCGTGCCGTCGCTGCCGGCGCCGTCGCCTCCGCTCGGGCCGCCGCCCGCGTCCTGCGTTCCGCCGTCGGACGCGAGCATGGCCCCGGACGCATCGCTGATGACCGCGCCATCCGCCGCAAGGATGCCAGCGGCGATGAGGGCGGGCTGGTCGTCGGAGTTCGACGCCGAGTAACAAGCGCCGGTCGCGCCGGTCGTGAGGCAATAGTCGCCCATGATGCAACTCATCGCGCTCGTGCACTGGACCCGGCACTGCATGTCGGCCCCGCACACTTCGCCGGTGTCGCAAAGCGTTCCGGCGGTGCACGTGCTTTCCTGCGCGAGCTGGCACACGCCACCAGTCATCGACGAGACACAGCGTTCACCCGAAGGGCAATCGCGCGACTCGGCGCACTGATCGTGACAGCGCCCGAAGACGCAGACCAATGGCGAGTCGCAGTCGCTGTTGATCGAGCAGTTGCCCGCGACGGGGGCCAGCGCCGCCGACTTGCCGCAACTGGACACGGCCACGGCGATCAGAAGAAGAAGACCTGCGACGACTCCAACTACGTGGCGACCGACCATGGGCTGACCCCTCTCCTGGCTCTCCTGGTGCAAAGCTAAACCAAACGACTCTGGCGTAGCTTTGCCTACATGTCAACGGTCCCAGAAGTGCCTCACACCCAGGCCGCCCGCATGACGAACCGGTCCGCGGCTCTGTCCCAACGCGACACCTTGACGTACGCGACCTCGACCCCGCCCAGCTTGAAGCCGGCCCGCACTACGCCGCAAAAACCCGTCCGAAAGTACTGATAACGAGGCAACTGCGCCCCAAGAACCTCGATCGCCGCGTCCTTTGGGCCTGCCATCACGAGCTGTATGCTGCCGCCGCGGATGAGACGCGCCCACAGCCGATCGAAGCGCTTGAGAATCATCCACGGGTTCACCCCGGCGCCGCGGATAGTCTGGGTCAGCGTCCTTAGGAACACGCCCTGAATTCGGTCCCCGACGGCCCCCCCGATGGCCATCAGCTCCTCGGTGCCGAGGGCCAGAGAGTCGCACGTCTGGTAGTGCGCGATCCCCACGTCGATCGGCATCCACGCGGCCGCGACCGTCCCGAGGACGGCCTGGTGGTGCGCCTCGGGGAGTAGGCGGACGTAGGCGTCGAAGTGCCCGCGGGCCTTCAGCATGTTGACCGAGGACTGAATCAGCGTGCTGCGCACGTGCGTCGCGGCGAGAACCGGCCTGACGTGCGCGATCACGATTTCGCCGTCGCTCATCGCCAACAGTCTACAGCGGAAGCGTCGTCGTCCTTGATGCGGCGCGAGGGGTAGCTTCTACTGGGCCCCCAGTCGAGCTCGATCGAGGTGCGAGTGGAATGACGACGATCGCGCAGCCCGTTCTGGTGTCGGAGTCACGTTCTCCCGCTCGGGAAGCGGGCGTGGCCGAGTTTCTCCTCGTCGGCGGCGCGACGCCCCTTCTCTTCCTCCTGTCGTGGTTGCTCCGACGCACAGTCGGTGTCGACTCCGCGGATCTCGCGGTCGGCTTCCTCTTCTTCTACGGCGCGCACTTCATCAACGATCCTCACTTCGCAGTCACCTATCTCCTCTTTTACGAGAATGCGCGGTCGCGTGCGTTCGGCGGCGAGTTCGCTCCTCTGCAGCGAGCGCGCTACGTGGTTGCGGGGCTGCTGGTGCCCGCGGGGCTCATCGTTTGGGCGGCGACCGCACTGGCGACCCGATCGGCCTACTCACTCGGCCTGCTCATACAGGCCATGTTCCTCCTGGTCGGCTGGCACTACGTCAAACAGGGCTTCGGCGTCATGACGGTGCTCGCGGCCCGGCGGGGCGTGCGGCTGCTACCGCGCGAGCGCGTGGCCATTCTCGCTCACTGTTATGCAGGATGGGCATACGCGTGGGCGAGCCCATATGACCCTGGCAAGGAGGTCGAAGAGAAGGGCGTCGTATATACGACGATCGCTCACCCACACGGACTCGAACGCGGCACCCAGGCCATCTTTCTCGCCACCGCCGTCGTGCTCGTCGCCGTCCTGGTGGACAAGTGGCGGAGAGAGAGGCGCCTGCCGATCTTCACGCCGCTCACCGCCCTATTGTGCAGCATATGGGCCTGGTCAATCTACTCGAGCATCGACCCGCTCGTCGTGTACGCCATCCCGGCGCTCCACTCGATCCAGTACCTCTACTTCGTATGGCTCCTGAAGGGGAGCGAAGCGCGCGAGCGCGAGGGTCCCCCCTGGTTCGAGCGCGCTGCAACCGTGCGGATGGGGCTTCTCGCAACGTCGGCGCTCGTCCTCGGGTGCTTACTCTTCCACGCAGCCCCCGCGGCGCTCGATGGCTCCCTGGTGCCGCGGCGCTCAAGGTTCACGGCACTCGGCCCGACGCCGTACTTCGCCGCGCTCTTCGCCATCGTGAACATCCATCACTTCTTCATGGATTACGTCATCTGGCGGCGGGAAAATAGAAAGACGCGATATCTCACCATACTCGCCGTCCTTGCGCTTATCGCCATTCCGGGTCCCGCACTTGCGGACGCGGCTCCGCCGAGGGCCCCCGTCGTCGTGGCCGCGATGGGCGACTCGCTCACGGACGCGCGGTCGCACGGGGGCAAGTTCCTCGACGTGTTGCGAGAGCGCTGCCCGAAGAGCCGCTTCGACAACTACGGCAAGGGCGGCGAGATGGTGAACCAGATGCGGCGTCGCTTCGGGGACGACCTGTTCTCGCCGGGCAAGCCCTCGTACACACACGTCGTCGTCTTCGGCGGAGTGAACGATCTCTACAGCGATCGCACGGCCGGCCGGACGCCGACGCTGATTGAACACGACCTGGCACTCATGTACGAGGACGCGCACCGGCACGGCGTCAAGGTCGTGGCGTTGACCGTCTCCCCGTGGGGAGGCTTCACTCGCTACTTCAACGCTTCGCGGAGCGCGGCGACGCTGGAGGTGAACAGGTGGATTCTCGCGCAGCGCGACGCGGGGTCAGTCGACGCCGCCGTGGATACGTACTCGCTGCTCTCGTGCGGTGATCCGACGATCCTGTGCCCTAGGTACGCGCTGCCGGCCAAGGATGGCCTGCACTTCGGGGACGAAGGGCACGAGCGGCTGGGGGAGGCCCTGTTCGCGCAGGTGTTCGCGAACTGCGAGTGAAGGACCGAGGGCCTGGGCCGGGAAGGTGCGCTTCACGATGACCTTTGCGCACCTTGCGATACGCAATCTCTCTCGCAACAGGCTCCGCGTGATTCTGACGCTGTTCGCGGTCGCGATGGCGGTTGTCGCTTTCTTGCTGCTTCGGACGGTGATGTGGGCATGGACCGAGGGAGCTCACTCCGCGCACACGGACCGGATTGTCACCCGTCACAAGATCACGCTGTCCTTACCGCTGCCCAGGCACTATGTCGACGAAGTCCGCAGCGCTCCGCACGTGCGGGTTGCGACCTGGGCGAGCGGGTTCGGCGGCAAGAGCCCGCAGCACGAGACGGCACTCTTCGGGAGCGTGGCGGTGGACGCCTCGACGTTCTTCGACGTCTACGACGAGATGAAACTGCCGGTCGACCAGCTCGAAACGTTCCAGCGCGACCGGCAGGGTGCCATCGTCGGCGACGCCATCGCGGCCAAACTCGGGTGGAAGGTCGGCGACAAGGTGACGCTCGAAAGCGGCTTCTTCCCCGGTGACTGGCGGTTCACCGTGGACGGCATCTACACGCCGTCCGCGAAGTCCGTGAACGGCTCGAATTTCATCATCCACTGGGAATACGTCAACGACTCTCTGCCGAGCGCGCGCGCCGAGAAGGACACCGTCGGTCTCATCGTCAGCCGCCTCGATGACCCCTCTCACGCCGCAGACGTTGGCCTGGAGCTGGACAGGCTCTTCGAGAACCGCGACGCACAGACGCTCTCGCAGGACGAAAGAAGCCTCTCTGCGTCCTTTCTCGCCATGTTCACGGCGGTGCTCCATGCCATGGACATCCTGGCCGCAGTCATCCTGGTCATCATGATGCTCATTCTAGGCAACACGATCGCGATGGGCGCTCGCGAACGCACGGGCGAATACGGCGTGCTGCTCGCGATCGGCTTTCTTCCTTCGCACGTCGCGACCTGGATCGTCGCCGAGTCCTTCGTGACGGGTGTCCTGGGCGGGGTACTAGGCACCGTTCTGGCGTGGCCTTTCATCAACCTGTTCGTGCGCCGGTTCGTGGATGAGAACGTCGGTTCGTTCTTTCCCTATTTTCGTTTGGATGCGATCCACGCGCTGCTCGGGATAGGCCTCGCGGGTGTCCTCGGCGCAGCCGCGGGTGCCATCCCAGCGTGGCGGGCGTCGAGGCTTCGCGTCGTCGACGCCGTGAGGCGAATCGCCTGATTCCCTCGATCCCGAGCGCGACGAGGGCGATGCCTCCCTCAGTCTCGCCCTGCGTCGGCCGCGACCACGCCTACCTCGCAAACGCCATAGCCATCTGCGCCCCGCCGGCAGACTTCCTTGTCGCTGCAATCCGCGGTCGTCGTGCAGAGCTGCCGCGATCCGACCGGACAGGCAGCACGGCACGTGGTCTTGATGGCGCCGTCGGCGGTCAGCCCTTCGCAGCAGACCCCCGTCGAACAACTGTTGGTGCCGGAACACGCCAACGCGTCGCCGGTGCACGCGGCGGGGGTCGTGCAAGTCCGACCCTTGTTCGTGGCGCAGCAGACTTGCGTCAACGAATCGCATGGCGCGGCAGTGCCGCACGCGATCTGGTCGGGCCCTCCGTCCCCCGCCGACATTCCGCCGCCGGAGGAAGCCACCCCACCGGAGGAGCTGCTCGACGACCCGCTGGAGCTGGACGACGACGACCCGCTCGACGAGCTGGTGCTGCTGCCCCCCGACGAGCTGCTGCTCGCGTCCTCGCCGGCGGGTGCCCCGTCTTCACCGCCCGACGAGGTCCCTCCCGACCCGCCGCTCGAACTGCTGGCCTCGGCGGAGGCGTCGGTGCTGACAGTGGTTGCGGTCGAACCACCGCACGCCACGCCCGCGAAGAGAGCCAATGCAATTGAAACATGATCGCGCGAAGCAGACACTCTCCCGGAACTAAATAAGCGCATGACCATTCTCCAGTGCGAAAAGCCGTCGGGCACGACAGCCGGCAAAGTTACCCGAATAGAGATATTATATACGCCGCTCTATCGTAGTCGTCCAAGAGGAAAATGAGGCCAATTCACTAGAGACAAAGTGCCCCGCCGAAAGCTTGATTAACCGGGATTCACCGGTCCCTCGGCCTTCCTTCGGTCCAGGCGTCCAGTGAACCACGGGACGTTCACCCCCCCCAACCCGTCCGCTTCCAAGACCGATTACCCCGGAGGCGGCAGTCGTCAATACCGAGATTTCAAGTGCCCATAAGACAGGATGGGCCTCAGCCGCCGTAGTCAAACGACGGGCTCTACCGCCGCGATCCCTACGCTCTCCGGCAATTCTTATCTGAGGGCGTCGAGAGCGAGATTCAGCTCGAGAACGTTGACGCGCGGCTCGCCGAGGACCCATAGCTGCCGCTCGACCGTGTGCGCGTCAACGAGCGCCTGCACGCCGATCTCGTTGAGTCCGCGAGCCCTGGCGACGCGACCCACCTGGTATGCCGCCGCAGCGGGCGAGATGTCCGGATCGAGCCCGCTCGCCGAGGATGTAACGAGGTCGACCGGGATGGACGTCGTGTTGCCGGGATCGGCCGCACGCAACGCCTCGACCCTCGCCTTGACCTCATCGACCATTGCCGGGTTGGTCGGCCCGAAGTTCGACGCCGCAGACGCCGCGCCGTTGTAGGCGAGCGGCTTGCCGTCGGCGTCGGCCGTCGCCGACAGGCGCCCCCAGAAGTACTTCGGATCGTCGAACGACTGGCCGATGAGTCGCGAGCCAACGGCCTTCCCCTCCCGCAGGACGAGGCTTCCGTTCGCTCGATGGGCAAACGCCGCCTGCGCGATGCCCGTGACCAGAAGAGGATAAGCGAGACCCGTGAGGACGGTCAGGGCAAACAGGAAGACGACGGCGGCGCGGAGCTGGGCGAGCATGGACTTTCCCCTCAGGCGAGGTGGGTGACCTCGAGCACTATGTCGATTGCCTTGATGCCGACGAACGGCGCAACGATGCCGCCGAGGCCGTAGACGAGGAGATGATCGCGCAGCAGACGCGACGCGCCCACGGCGCGGTACTTGATGCCCCGTAGCGCAAGTGGGATGAGCGCGATGATGACGAGCGCGTTGAAGATGACGGCGCTCATGATGGCGCTCTGGGGCGTCGCCAGATGCATGACGTTGAGCGCGCCCAGCGCCGGGTAGGTCGTCGCGAAGGCGGCGGGGATGATGGCGAAGTACTTGGCCACGTCGTTGGCGATGCTGAACGTCGTCAGCGCCCCACGCGTCATCAAGAGCTGCTTGCCGATCTCGACCACCTCGATGAGCTTCGTCGGGTTCGAGTCGAGGTCGACCATGTTGCCGGCCTCCTTTGCCGCCTGTGTGCCGGTGTTCATGGCCACGGCCACGTCGGCCTGCGCGAGCGCCGGGGCATCGTTGGTCCCATCCCCCGTCATCGCGACGAGGCGCCCCCCCTTCTGGTGCTCCCGGATGAGAGCGAGCTTCGCCTCCGGCGTGGCCTGTGCGAGGTAGTCGTCCACGCCCGCCTCGGCGGCAATGGCTGCCGCAGTCATCGGGTTGTCACCCGTGATCATCACGGTCTTGATGCCCATGCGCCGAAGCTCGGCGAAGCGCTCCTTGATCCCGCCCTTGACGATATCCTTCAACTGCACGACGCCAAGGACCCGCGCGCCCTCGGCGACGACGAGCGGCGTCCCACCCTTCTTGGCGACGGCGTCGACGTTCGCACGTACCTCGGGAGGAAACGAGCCCCCCGACTCACGGACATAGGCCTCGATGGCATCGGCTGCGCCCTTGCGGATCTCGCGCCCCTCGAGGTCGACGCCGCTCATCCTCGTTTGCGCCGTGAAGGGTACGAACTTCGCCTTCAGCGCGTGCACGTCGCGCTCGCGGATGCCGTATTTCTCCTTGGCAAGCACGACGATGCTCCGACCTTCGGGCGTCTCGTCGGCGAGAGAGCTGAGCTGCGCCGCGTCGGCGAGCGCTTCCTGGTCGCATCCGGGCGCGCAGAGAAACGCGGTCGCCTGACGGTTGCCGAGCGTGATGGTTCCCGTCTTGTCGAGCAGCAGCACGTCGACGTCACCGGCCGCCTCGACGGCCCGCCCGCTCGTCGCGATGACGTTCGCCTGGATCATCCGGTCCATCCCGGCGATACCGATCGCCGACAACAGGCCGCCGATCGTCGTGGGGATAAGGCAGACGAGCAGCGCGACCAGGACGGTGATCGTGATCGGTGTGCCCCGCCTCGCCGCCTCGACGCTGTACAGCGAGTACGGCAAGAGGGTGACCGTGGCGAGTAAGAAAATGATGGTCAGCGCGGCGAGCAGGATGTCGAGCGCGATCTCGTTGGGCGTCTTCTGGCGCTTCGCCCCCTCGACCATCGCGATCATGCGGTCGAGGAACGTCTCGCCTGGATTGGCCGTGATTCTTACGATGAGCCAGTCCGACAGCAGGCGTGTCCCCCCCGTGACGGCACTGCGGTCGCCGCCGCTTTCGCGAATCACGGGCGCGCTCTCGCCGGTGATCGCGCTCTCGTCCACCGAGGCGACGCCATCGACGATCTCTCCGTCGCACGGAATGAAGTCGCCTGCCTCGACGAGCACGTAGTCACCCTTGCGTAGCTGTGAGGCGAGGACCGGTGTCAGCGACGCATCGCGGCGGGGCTCGGCGATCCGTTTGGCCGCGATGTCTTTGCGCGCCTTCCGCAGACTCTCGGCTTGTGCCTTGCCTCGCCCCTCGGCCATCGCCTCAGCCAGGTTGGCGAACACCACGGTGAACCAGAGCCAGAGGGAGACCGCCAAGATGAACCCAGGGGGCGCCTCGCCCTTGGCGACGAGCGATTGAACGAACAGCGCCGTCGTCAGGACGCTTCCCACCTCGACCACGAACATGACGGGATTCCGCACCTGATGGCGGGGGTCGAGCTTCTTGAAAGCGTCGACGACGGCGCGGCGCACAATCGCCGGCTCGAAGAGTGGGCGCGCTTGCCCCCTCGGACGGTGGTCGACCTTGATGGTGTTCATGACGTCCGGCTGCCTCATGACTGCCCCGGCATCAGGTGCTCGACGAACGGCCCGAGCGCGAGCGCCGGGATGAACGTCAACGCGCCGACGATGATGATGACGCCCACGAGCATCGCGACGAAGAGGGGGGTGTGCGTTGGCAGGGTCCCCGCGCCCGAGGGGACGAGCTTCTTGGCCGCCAGGGCGCCGGCCAGCGCGAGCACCGGGATTTTGATGAAGAAGCGGCCGACGTACATCGCGAGCCCGAGGGTCGTGTTGTAAAAGGGCGTGTTGGCGGTGAGTCCGGCGAAGGCGCTGCCGTTGTTGCCGGTCGCGGACGAATAGGCGTAGAGGATTTCGGTGAAGCCATGTGCCCCGGGATTGAGCGGGCCCTTCTTGCCCGCCTCCGTCACGACCGCAATCCCCGTGAAGACGAGGATCGACATCGCCGGGACCAGGATGGCGAGCGATGCCATTTTCATCTCCTTGGCCTCGATCTTCTTCCCCAGATACTCCGGCGTTCGCCCGACCATCAGGCCGGCGACGAAGACGGCGACGATCGCGAAGACGAGGATGCCGTACATCCCGGCGCCGACGCCGCCGAAGATGATCTCGCCCAGCTGGATGAGAAACAGCGGCACGAAGCCGCCCAGCGGCATGAACGAGTCGTGCATCGCGTTCACGGCACCGCAAGAGGCGCCAGTCGTGACTGCGGCGTAGAGGGCGCTGGCGGACGCGCCGAAGCGCACCTCCTTGCCCTCCAGATTTGGACCGTGGATGCCGAGCGCTGCGAGCGCGGGATTTCCCGCCTGCTCTTGCGAAACGCACAGCCAGAGCAGCGGTAGGAAGACGACGAACATCGCGGCGAGCACCGCCCAACCTTGACGCGGGTCCTTCACCATCTTCCCGAACGTGTGGGTCAGCGCGGCCGGGATCACGAGCAACGCGAACATGTTCACGAAGTTGCTGAGGGGCGTCGGGTTCTCGAAGGGGTGTGCGGCGTTGACGTTGAAGAACCCGCCGCCGTTCGTGCCAATCTGCTTGATGGCCTCTTGCGAGGCGACGGGCCCGACCGCGATAATCTGTTCGCTCACCGCGTTGCCGCTTGCGTCGCGCGTCGCCTGAAGGAGGGCGACGTGGTGCGCCGCCGAGAAGGTTTGCACCACACCCTGCGACACGAAAACGAGCGCAACGACGATGGCGAGCGGCAAGAGCACGTAGAGGGTGCTCCTCGTCAGATCGATCCAGAAATTGCCGACGCTGGACGAGCTGGCACGTGAAAGCCCCCGGAAGAGAGCGACCATCACGGCCATGCCGGAGGCGGCGCAGACGAAGTTCTGAACCGCGAGCGCGACCATCTGCGTGAAGTAGCTCATGGTCGTCTCGCCGCCGTAGCTCTGCCAGTCCGTGTTCGTGACGAAGCTGACGGCCGTGTTCCACGAGAGGTCCGGCGAGACGGCGCCCATGCTGTCGGGGTTCAAGGGCAGGTGCGCCTGCAAGCGCTGCACGCCGTAGACGAATCCGATCCCGACGATGTTGAAGAGGAGCATCGCTCGCGCGTAGGTCGTCCACGGCATCTCGCGTCGCTCCGCCTCGGGCGGCACGCCGGAGAGGCGATAGATGAAGCGCTCGAGGCCGCCGAACGCCTTTTCGAGGACGATGGGCGGTCCGTCGAAGACGCGGGCCATGTACGCCCCGAGCGGCTTCACGGCGGCGACGACGGCGACGAGAAAGACGGCGAGCTGCGCGTAACCCTGCCAGGTCACTAGAATGCCTCCGGCTTCAGCAGAGCCACGAAGAGGTAGACGAGCAGGCCGAGGGAGATCACTCCTCCGACCGCGTAATCGAGAGGCATGGCGGTGCCCTCCTCAGACGCGCTCGCAGAGGCGCACGAGCCCCCACGACAGCGCGAACAGACCGGCCGTGAGCACGAGGTAACCGAGGTCCATCATGGAATGGCAACTCCTCACCGGCTCCGAACGTAGAGCGGCCCTCATTAGGGTGGCGTAAAGATGCGGGCCGCCGGGATACAGAATTCGTCAAGCCGTCAGCCGCGCCGCAGACCCGTCGCGTTCGTCAGGAGCATGTCCCGGACCGCGGCCGCTCGCTCGCGTGCCACGGGGACGCGGACCCCTTTTGACGCGTCCGCCACGCCGGCGCCGACGAACAGCTTGGTCTCGTGACCGTCCCGTTCGAGCTCTTTGATGTGCGCCGAGTTCACGAGCCAGTTGCGATGAACACGCACGAACGCGCGCCCGAACGAGCTCTCCACCGCGGCGAGCGAGAGATCGATGTCGAATGTCCCCTGCGTCGTGTGGACGAACGTGAGGCGGTCCGCGGCCTCGAAGGCCCAGATCTCGTGAAACTCGAGGAAGACGAGGTTGCGCTTGCGCCGCGCGACGATCCGCGCCGGACCGCTGGTCGTCGCGGAACCCGCCGCCCCACGCCGCTGCTGAAGGCGCCGGAGGCACTGCCCCACTCGCTCCTCGTTGAACGGCTTGAGGAGATAATCGACGACGCCGAGCTCGAATGCCTCGAGCGCGTGGTCCTCGTAGGCCGTCGCCAGCACGAACATCGGAGACGCCGGCGACCCCGAAACGGCGCGGACGAGGGTGAGACCGCTCTCCCCTCGCGGTGCGCCGTCGAGCGCGACGTCCACGAACACGACGTCGACACCCACACCGGGTGGGTCGGTCGCGAGGGCCTGCGTCGCCTCCTCGAGACCACCCACTGCGCCGACCACCTCCGCAAGGCCCGACGACTCGAGGAGCTCGACGAGGTAGTTGCGAGCGGGCCACTCGTCTTCGACGACGAGGGCGCGGAGGGGTGACGTGACCGTCACGAGTTCAACCCACCCGCGGCGAGCTCGACGACCGAACGGAGGCCCTGGTCGGAGGATTCGAGCCGGAGCGCGGACCGCGGCGCCTCGAGCTCGAGGCGTCGCCTGACCGCCAGCAAACCGAACGCTCCCTCGCGGACGTCGGCGTCCGGCATGCCGGGCCCGTTGTCCTCCACGACGCAAACGAGCGTCCCGTCATCGCGCCGCGATGCGCTCACGATCACCTCGCCTGCGCCATCCCCGCGCCTCAGCGCGCCGTGCTTGACCGCGTTCTCGACGAGCGGCTGGAGGAGGAGGCGCGGGAGCATCGCCCCCTGACAATCGGCCGCCACCTCCCATCGGAACCGGAGCGCGCCGCGGTGACGGGCCTCCAGGATCTGCGCGTACCTTTGAAGCCACGCGATCTGCCTGTCGAGGCGCTGGAGTTCGTTGGTTTCTTGAACGGCATCGCGCAGGAGGTCCCCGAGGCACGCGAGAAGCCGCCGGGCCTCCTTGGGCTCCTCCGTCACGAGCCCCGCGATGGCGTTCAGCGTGTTCAGGAGGAAGTGCGGCTCGAGGTGCGCGCGAAGGCGTTCGAGCTCGGCCTCACTCCGGTGCTGCTGCGCTTCGAGCGCTCTCACGCGTGCCCCCTCCACCGCAGCGGGGTAAACGAATGCAAGGGCCCAGAGCCCGAAGTAAAGCTGCGCATTCAGCACGCCGAAGAGGCCGGTCCTCGCGAAGCTGACCCCGTTGGGGAAGTGCAGTCGGAGCGCGGGCACGCGCATCGCGACGACGCCGTAAAGCAACCCGAAGATGGCGCCGATCCCCGTCGCGATGGCCACGCCCGCACCGAGACCCTGCGATGCCGTCAAGCGCTGGCGAATCGACCGATCGAACGCCGCGGAGAGGGCAAACATCAGGATGGGCAATTCGAGCGCCATGAAGGCAGCCCGCGCGAGAATGCGTGCGCTTTCACGACCGGCGACGACGTCGGTCGCCACCTGCAAGAGCATCACGCCGCCGACCACGACGACGCCGAGAACGCGGCGGTGACGGACGGCGGGCAGCACGGCGGGCACGCCTGCGCGTGAGCCCGCTGGCTCCCCGAAGCCTTCCGACGGCTGGGCACGGTGGAGCACGCGATCAGTCAGGACCGACATTCCGTGCCTGATCGTACAATGCGGCTGGCATTTGCGCGCGTCTGCCGGTCGGCAGAGACCCTCGCTTCGTCAGGCAGGAGGGACGGCTCGTCGCTTGCCGCGCGGCGTACTAGAACGTGCGGCGCATCGTAACCCGGGGAAAACACGAATGTGGACGCTCGATCCCAACCCCCTGCCCTTGCGGCCATGGCCCGCCTGTTTGGCGCTCGTCGCCCTCGGGCTCGGGGGGGCGCCCGGGGTGGCTCGTGCGCAGCCTCAGAGCCCGCCCGGTGCCGAGGCGCCGGCGCCCACGCGCGTGCTCACGCTGGCGGCTGTCGAGCAGATTGCGAAGACGCAGCAGCCCCAGGCCCTCGTCGCGCGCGCGCAGACCAATATCGCAGAGGGTCAGGCGCAGTCGGCACGAGCGCCGCTCCTGCCTCAGGTCACGGCGACGGGACAGTACACGAGGGAGACGGGCAACTACGTCTCCAGGCCGGGGTTCGTGCCGCAGACGAACATCACCGTCAATAACGTGCCGGCCATGGTCACCACGTCGAGTGCTTCGACCTCCCTGAGCACGTCGTTCGACGTCTGGAACTTCGGCTTGAACGCGACGCAGCTCATTTACGACTTCGGCCAGACGTCGGAGAAGTACCAGGCGGCAAAGGCAACGGTCGATGCGCAGCGATTCAACGAAACCACTACGCGCATCCAGATCTTGCTCAACGTGCGGCGGACGTACTTCAACGCTCGAGCGATGAAGGAGCTCGTCAACGTCGCGCGCGAGACGCTCGACGACCAGGAGAAGCACCTGACCCAGGTGCAGGGGATGGTCGACGTCGGTACGCAGCCTCCGATCGCCCTCGCGCAGCAGAAGGCGGCCGTCGCGAACGCGCGCGTTCAGCTCATCACCGCGCAGAACAACTACGAGACGTCCAAAGCGCAGCTCAATCAGGCCGCGGGCATCCCCGGCGGAACGGACTACGACGTCGGAAACGAGGAGGTGGTCCCCGTGGACGACGAGGACCAACCGCTCGAGACCCTCGTAGGAAAGGCCTTCCAGGGCCGTCCGGAGCTCGCGCAGCTCGACAAGCTGCGCGCAGCACAGGAGGCGACGCTGAGCTCGGCCAAGGGCACCTACGGCCCCGCGTTCTCGGCGGCGGCCGGGTTCACCGAGGCCGGCCTGGCCCTCGACTCGCTCGTACCGAACTGGAGCGCTGGCCTGCTCCTCAACTGGCCGCTCTTCCAGGGGGGGCTCACCATAGGGCTCGTGCACCAGGCCGAGGCAGGTCTGCAAAGCATCGACGCTCAGAAGTCGCTCGAGGAACTGCAGGTCCGCCTCGACGTCGACTCGGCGATGCTCGCCGTTCGCGCCGCCAAGGCCACCATCGGCTCCGCTGAAGACGCGCAGACGAGCGCCCGCGAGCAGCTGCGCCTGGCCGAGCAGCGCTACGCGACCGGCGTTGGCAACATCATCGAGCTCAATGACGCACAGGTTGCCTACACGAGCGCCGCTGCGCAGCTCGTGCAGGCGCGCTACGGACTCGCTTCCGCACGCGCCCAACTCCTCGCCGCCCTGGGACGAACATGATGCACGACGATCCGATTGCCGCAGGCTCCCCGCCAGCCCTCGCCGCACTGCCTGAACATCGCCGCTTCCCCGTGACCGGGGTGGTCGTGGTCTTGGTGCTCGCCGCCCTGTCCGTCGGCGGTTGGGCGCTCATTCATGCGCGTGCTCGGGCCGCGTCGAACACCGCCGCCGCGGCGGCCAGCGCCATGGCCAACCGCGTGGTGCCCGTCCTGACGGCGCAGGTCACGCAGCACGACGTTCCCGTGTGGCTCGAGGGCCTCGGCAACGTCTCCGCGTTCTATACCGTGACCGTCAAGACACTCGTCGACGGGCGCATCGACAGGGTGCTCTTCACCGAAGGGCAGCACGTCAAGAAGGGCGACGTCCTCATCCAGATCGACCCCCGACCGTTCGCCATCCAGCTGGAGACGGCGCAGGCGGCCCTCCTCCGCGACACCGCCAACCGCAAGAACTCCAAGCTCAACGCCGATCGCTACAAGACGCTGAGCCAGCAGAACCTGATCGCCGTCCAGCAATTCACCGACCAGCAGGCCACGGTCGATCAGCTCGACGCAACGATCCAGTCGGACGATGCGGCGATCGGTTCTGCCAAGCTGAATCTAGACTACGCTGCGATAAAATCGCCCATCGACGGCGTGACCGGGGTTCGCCTCGTCGACCCCGGCAACGTGGTGCACGCGGCGGATACGACGGGCCTCGTCGTCGTGGCGCAGCTCGACCCGATCGCGCTCTTCTTCACGCTCCCCGAGGACGATCTCACCCCGGTCATGGACGCGATGAAAACCGGTTCGCTGGCGGTGAAGGCGGTCAGCCGCGACGGCGACACGACGCTCGGCGAAGGCAAGCTCGCCGTCATCGACAATCAGATCAACCAAGCGACGGCGACGATCCGTCTCAAGGCGATCTTCGACAACCCGAAGCAGCTTCTCTGGCCAAACCAGTTCGTCAAGGCACGCCTGCACGTCTCCACGAAGAGCAACGCCATCGTAGTCCCTGCCGCCGTCGTACAACACGGGCCGCAAGGCACGTTCGCGTACGTCGTCGGCCCCGATTCGGTCGCAGCCGTCCGTGCGATCACCGTCGAGTCGGTCCAGGGGGAGAACGCGATCGTCTCGAAGGGGCTCCAGGCCGGAGAGCAGGTCGTCGTCGAAGGCCAGGGCCAGCTTCGCCCGGGTTCCCACGTGGCCACGAGGCCCGCGTCGAGCGCCTCCGCCGGGCCGGCCTCCAGCGCAGCACCGGGCGGTGCGTCGGCGACGAGCGCACCCGCGGGCAGCGCAAAGGCAGCGCCATGAGCGGCGGCGTGTCCGAGCCGTTCATCCGGCGGCCGGTCGCGACGACGCTCCTGATGGTGGGCCTCTTGCTCGTCGGCCTGATGGCCTTCACGCAGCTTCCCACCGCGGCGCTGCCGCAGGTCGACTATCCGACGATCGTCGTCTCGACGTATCTGCCCGGGGGAAGCGCCGACACGATGGCGTCGGCGGTGACGACGCCGCTCGAGCGGCAGTTCGGCCAGATGCCGTCGCTAACGCAGATGACGAGCGTATCGAGCTTCGACTACTCGCAGATCACGCTCCAGTTCGACCTCGATCGCAGCATCGACGCCGCCCAGCAGGACGTGCAGGCCGCCATCAACGCGGCCTCGAGCTTGCTCCCGAGTCAGCTGCCAACGCCGCCTACGTACTCGAAGAGCAACCCTGCCGACCAGCCCATCCTCACTCTTGCCATCAGCTCGAACGTGTTGCCGCTCGATCAGGTGGACGACTACGCCGACTCGATCCTCGCGCAGAAGATTTCGCAAGTATCCGGCGTGGGCCTGGTGACGATCAACGGTGGGCAGAAGCCGGCGGTGCGCGTGCAGGTCGACCCCGTGGCCCTCGGGGGCGCCGGCCTCACGATGGAAGACGTTCGCGGCGCGCTGGTCGCCGCGAACATCAACCAGCCCAAAGGCAACATCGACGGCCCCCGGCAAGACTACGCGCTCGCAACGAACGACCAGATCTACAAGGCCGCAGGCTTCAAGCCGCTCATCATCGCATACGCCAACGGGTCGCCCGTTCGCCTCGTGGACGTGGCCGGCGTCGTGGACGGCGTCGAGAATGCCCAGTTGGCAGGCTGGGACAACGACAATCGCGCCATCATTCTCAACGTGCAGCGCCAGCCCGGCGCGAACGTCATCCAGGTGGCAGATCGTGTGAAGGCGCTACTGCCTCAGCTCCAGTCGTCGCTGCCTCAGGGAATCGACGTGAAGGTCCTCAGCGACCGGACCGAGACGGTTCGAGCCTCCGTAGAGGATGTCGAGAAGACGCTCGTCATCACCGTGGGGCTCGTCGTCGCCGTCATCTTCCTCTTCTTGCGCAACCTCCGCGCGACGCTCATTCCGAGCATCGCCGTTCCCCTGTCGCTCATCGGCACCTTCGCCGCGATGTACGCCATCGGGTACAGCCTGAACAACCTGTCCCTGATGGCCCTGACGATCGCCACGGGCTTCGTCGTCGACGACGCCATCGTGATGATCGAGAACATCGCCCGGTTCATCGAGGCGGGCGACAAGCCCTTCGACGCGGCACTCAAGGGAGCCGCGCAGATCGGCTTCACGATCGTCTCGCTGACGGTATCCCTCGTCGCAGTGCTCATTCCCCTTCTCTTCATGGGGGGCCTCATCGGGCGCCTCTTCCGCGAGTTCGCCGTGACGCTCGCGGTCTCCATCGGTGTCTCCGCGTTCTTGTCTTTGACGCTGACGCCGATGATGGCGGCGCACCTCTTGCGACCGGAGCCGAAGGAGCACGAGCGAAGCTCGCTCTATCGCTTCTCCGAGCGCGCGTTCGAGGGGGCCATTGCGCTCTACGATCGCGGCCTCAAGGTCGTCTTCGCGCACAAGTTCAAGACTCTCGTCGTCACCATCGCGACCCTGGGGTTCACCGTTCTCCTGGCGTACTTCGTCCCGAAGGGGTTCTTCCCGCAGCAGGACACCGGATTGATCCTGGGCGTGTCAGAGGCCGCGGCCGATGTGTCCTTTCCGAAGATGATGGAACTCCAGCGCTCGGTCGCCGACGTGGTCCTGGCCGATCCCGACGTGCAAAACCTCGCGTCTTTCATCGGCTCGGACGGGACCAACCCCACCGCGAACAGCGGCCGCCTCTCGATCACCCTGAAGCCGCTCGACCAGCGTTCGTCCAACGCCGACGAGATTATCGCCCGCCTCGCGCCGAAGCTGGCGAAGGTGGACGGCATCCAGGTCTATTTCCAATCCGTTCAGGACCTTCAGATCGACAGCCGCGTCGGGCGCACGCAGTTCCAGTACACCCTCGAGGACGCAGACCCCGTCGAGCTTGCCACGTGGGCCCCAAGGCTCGTGACCGAACTCCGCAAGGAGCGCGTGCTCAAGGACGTCGCGAGCGATCAGGAGACCGCGGGCCTTCAGGTTTCCCTGACGATCGATCGCGACACGGCCTCGCGCCTCGGTATCTCGCCGCAGGTCGTCGACGACACGCTCTACGACGCCTTCGGGCAGCGCCAAGTGTCGATCATTTTCACGCAGCTGAACCTCTACAGGGTCATCCTCGAAGTGAAGCCGGAGATGGCTCGGACGGCCGCTGCCCTGAAGGACCTCTTCGTTCGCACGCCGTCCGGCGCGCCCGTGCCCCTGAGCGCGATGGTGCACGAGACCACGACGACGGCGGCTCTCGCCATCAACCACCAAGGGCAGTTCCCGGCGGTCACGGTCTCGTTCAACCTCACCGGCGGCGAGTCGCTCGGCGATGCCGTCGGCGCAATCCAGGCCGTACAGGCACGCATCGGCACCCCGCCGAGCGTGCACGCGGACTTCGCCGGCGCCGCACAGGCCTTCACCCAGTCGCTCGCGAGCGAGCCGGCCCTCATCCTCGCGGCAATCGTCACCGTCTACATCGTCCTCGGCGTCCTCTACGAGAGCTACATCCATCCCATCACGATCATCTCGACCCTCCCTTCCGCGGGGGTCGGCGCACTGCTCGCCCTCTATGTGTGCAGAACGGACTTCAGCGTGATCGCGCTCATCGGGATAGTTCTGCTCATAGGAATAGTTAAGAAGAATGCCATCATGATGATCGACTTTGCGCTCGAGGCCGAGCGCGATCACGGGATGACGCCGGAGAAAGCGATCCACCAGGCGTGTCTCCTGCGCTTCCGGCCAATCATGATGACGACGATGGCCGCCCTTCTCGGCGGATTGCCGCTGGCGCTCGGCACGGGCATGGGCTCCGAGCTCCGCCGGCCACTGGGCATCACGATCGTGGGCGGCCTCATCATCTCCCAGGTGCTCACGCTTTACACGACGCCAATCGTGTACCTCTACATGGATCGACTCGGCCGGTGGATGTCGAGTCTGCGCGGGCACAAGGAGCCTCTCCCGGAGGCGGCGGAGTGAGCATCTCGGAGCCGTTCATCCGGCGGCCCGTGGCGACGTCGCTCCTCGCCGCCGCGGTCCTCCTCGCGGGCATTCTCGCGTACATAAACCTCCCCGTTGCGCCGCTGCCCCGCGTCGACTTCCCCACGATCCAGGTAAGCGGCGCGCTGCCGGGCGCGAGTCCTGAGACGATGGCGTCGTCGGTGGCCACGCCGCTCGAGCGGCGCTTCGGACGGATCGCCGGCCTGACCGAGATGACGTCGATGAGCACGCTCGGTTCGACGTCGATCACGCTTCAGTTCGACCTGAATCGAAACGTCGACGCCGCGGCGCGCGACGTGCAGGCAGCGATCGCGGCAGCGGGGGGTGAGCTTCCTCCGGACCTCCCGCTCAAGCCCACCTACCGCAAGGTGAATCCGGCGGACGCGCCCATCCTCATCATCGCTCTGACCAGTGAGACTCTGCAGCTTGCTCAGGTCTTCGACGCCGCGAACAACATCCTCGCCCAGAAGATCTCGCAGCTGCACGGCGTCGGCCAGGTAACCGTGGCCGGCGGCCAGCAGCCTGCCGTTCGCGTTCAGGTAGACCCCCTCGCGCTTGCCGGAATGGGCGTGGCCACCGCCGACCTTCGCCAGGATCTCAACGCCACGACGGTCGACGAAGCCAAGGGCACGATCGTGGGAAAGACGCAGTCGACGACGATCGGGGCGAACGACCAGATCTTCGATGCCAAGAACTACCAGCCTCTCGTCGTCGCGCAGAACACCCAGGCAGCCGCCCAGCTGGGTGACGTGGCCCACGTCTACAACGACGTACAGAACAACCGCGTTGCCGGCTGGGCCGACGGCAAGCGCGCGGTGCTTCTGATTGTGCGCAAGCAGCCGGACGCGAACATCATCGAGACCAACCAGCGCGTCCTCAAGCTCTTGCCCGAGCTCGCAACATCCATCTCGCCCGCGATCAAGATGGAGCTCAGCAGCGACCGCACGCAGACCATCCGCGCCTCCGTGGAGGACGTGGAGAAGACGCTCCTAATCAGCGTCGCCCTCGTCGTCATCGTGGTCTTCGCGTTCCTGCGTTCCGGGCGAGCGACCCTCGTGCCCAGCGTCGCGATGCCGCTGTCGCTCCTGGGCACCTTCGGCGTCATGTGGCTGCTCGGCTACAGCATCGACAATCTGTCGCTCATGGCGCTCACGATCTCGACGGGGTTCGTGGTCGATGACGCGATCGTCGTCACCGAGAACATCACGCGCGCCATCGAGAACGGTGACAAGCCCTTCGACGCCGCCCTCAAGGGGGCCGAGCAGATCGGCTTCACGATCGTGTCCATCACGATCTCTCTGCTCGCGGTCTTCGTACCCATCCTCGCGATGGGCGGCATCGTCGGGCGTCTCTTTCGCGAGTTCGCCGTCACGTTGAGCGTGGCCATCGCCGTGTCGGCGCTGGTCTCCCTGACGCTCACGCCGATGATGTGCTCGCTGATGCTCACCTCGGAGCAGCACGTCGCGCACGGCTGGCTGTACCGCTCGTCCGAGGCCGCCTTCGACGCCATGCTGAAGTTCTACGAGCGTGGGCTGCGCTGGGCTCTCCGGCATCGCATCACGATGCTCGTCATCACGGCGCTCACCGTCGCCCTGAACGTCGTGCTCTTCGCGTCGGTACCGAAGGGCCTCTTCCCGCAGCAGGACACGGGGCTTCTCATGGCCTCGACAGAGGCTGCCCAGGACGTCTCGTACGCCGAGATGTTTCGCTTGCAGAAGCAGGTCAACAAGGTCCTCGACGAAGACCCGGACATCGATCACTACGTGGGGTTCATTGGATCGGGCGGCTTCGGGACGAGCAACACGGGCAACGCGTTCATCACGCTGAAACCTCTTCCTCCGCGCAAGGCCAGCGCCGACGAAGTGCTCGCTCACCTCAGGGTCAAGCTCGCGAAGGTGGCCGGCATCACCACCTATCTGCAATCCCGCCAGGACGTCAGCGTCGGCGGGAGGCAGAGCCGTACGCAGTATCAGTATACCGTCGAGGACGCGAACCTGGACGAGCTCATCACCTGGGCTCCGAAGATCCTCGATGCCATGAAGAAGCTTCCGCAGCTGAAGGACACCAACACCGATCAGCAGAACGCCGGTCTGCAGATGAACGTCGACATCGATCGCGACACGGCCGCTCGCGTCGGCGTGACCGCGCAAGCGATCGACGACGCGCTCTACGACGTGTACGGCCAGCGGCTGGTGGCCACGACGTACACCCAGATGAACGAGTATTACGTCGTTCTCGAGGCGGCGGAGGCTTACCGGGATGCGCCGGATTCGCTCGACGGGATTTACGTCAAGAGCACGACCGGGGCTCCGGTGCCTCTCACCGCTATTGCCAAGACGCGACCGACGGTGACCGCGCTCACCGTCAACCATAACGGGCAGTTCCCGTCGATCACGCTCTCGTTCAATCTCTCGCCGAACGCGGCGCTGGGTGAAGCGGTGGACGCCATCCAGAAGGCCGAACTAGCGATGCACCTGCCGCCTAGCGTCCACGCCGAGTTTCAGGGGACGGCGCAGGCGTTCACGTCGTCGCTCAAGAACGAGCCGCTCCTCATCGCGTTTGCCCTCATAGCCGTCTACATCGTGCTCGGAATGCTCTACGAGAGTTACGTCCACCCGGTGACGATTCTGTCGACACTGCCATCGGCGGGGATCGGCGCGCTGCTGGCGCTGATGCTCTTCGGGGTGGACCTGAGCATCATCGCGATGGTGGGGCTGCTTCTCCTCATCGGGATCGTGAAGAAGAACGCCATTCTGCTGATCGATTTTGCCCTCGAGGCCGAGAGGAACGAGAATGCAACGGCGGAGGACGCGATCGTGCGGGCGTGTTCGCTACGCTTCCGACCCATTCTGATGACGACGTGCGCGGCGCTCTTCGGCGCGCTGCCGCTGGCGTTCGGCCACGGGCTGGGGTCCGAGCTGCGCCGGCCGCTTGGGATCACCATCGTCGGCGGATTGATCGCGTCTCAGCTCCTGACGCTGTATACGACGCCGGTCGTTTATCTCGCGCTCGATCGTTTGACGAGCACGTCACGGAAGCGCAAGCGTGAAGCGAGCGCGCCGCCGGGCGGCGCGACGCAGCCGGCAGAGTGAGTGGGTGGGCGGCGCACAGCTCACCCGCGTACCGACGTGCCCGATGCGCGGGCGAGCTTCGTCTACGCGCCGCTCAGGCCAGTTGGCCCGCGGATGAGTCCCGTCGGTCCGGGTGTCTCACTCGTCGCCAGGGCGACGAGCCTTCTACCTCGTGCTGACGGTCACATCCGCCGACATCCCTGCCGCGAGCTTGGCGTCAGGCGGGACGTTGACCCACGAGAGCTTCACAGGCACCCGCTGCACGACCTTCACGAAGTTCCCCGACGCGTTGTCCGGCGGCAACATCGAAAAGCGAGCGCCGGTGCCTGGCGAGGTGCTCTCCACCTTCCCCTCGAACGAGCGCCCCGGATACGCGTCGACCGAGATCTCAGCCAGCTGCCCCGGATGCATCTGGCCGACCTGCGTCTCCTTGAAATTCGCCAGCACGTACGTCTTGTCGGGGACGATGATCACCACTTGCTGTCCTGACTGAATCAGCTGTCCGTCACGCACCGACAGCCGCGACAGGAGCCCGTCCGTCGGCGCCTCGATTCGGGCATACGACAGCTGCGATCGGGCCAGAGCAACCGCGGCTTCGGCAGCGGCAGCGCGCGCGTGAGCAAGCTCGGCGTTGGCGCGAGCAGCGGCCAGAAGGGCATCCACCGGCGCACTCTGCTCGACACGCCCCTGCGCCTCGGCAATCTGCGTCTGCGCAGTGCGCTTCATGTCCGCGGCAGCCGTCAGCTGCGCTTGCGCCTGCGCCACGGCCGCACGCGCGGACTCGGCGTTGGCCGTGGCCGTGTCGAGCTGCGCCTGGGGAATCGCCTGCTCTTTGCGAAGAGCGTCGGCCCGAGCAAGATCGGTTTCCGCCCGGCTCGCCTCGGCGCGGGCACGCGTAAGAGCAGCCTTCGCAACGTCGATCTGCGCACCGGCACCCTCGACGGACTGCGTCGACCCAGAGAGCTGCGCGCGAGCGGCCGAGAGACCGCCTTTCGACGTCGCCTCGACGATCCTCACCTGCGCATCCGCGCCGTCCGCCTGCGCACGAGCCGCCGCAAACTCGGCCTCGGCCTGCTTCTTCTGCGCGGCGAGATCCATCGGATCGATCTCGACGAGCAGGTCGCCCTTCTTGACCTGCTGGTTGTCCGAAACATGGACGGCGAGGATGCTTCCGCTGACACGCGACGAAACGGTGACGATGTCCGCGTCGACCTGCGCGTCGTCCGTGTTCTCCCTTCCGCGAGTCATGAAGACGACCACGGCGTAGACGGATGCTCCGAGGAGCAGGACCGCACCGAGCACCAGATACGGTTTGGCTACGCTGCGCTTGGCCGGCGCTGCTGGCGGGGGGGCCTGCTCGACTGCCGGTGCCTGGGGGTCCGAGAGGGTGCGGGGGCTCGCCGTCGACATCTGTTCCCTGACTCCATGCGGACGAAGGTGAATCCTACGTTTCAGAAGATGAACCGCTATTCACCAGAGCGTCAGCATAGTCACGACTGGTCGACTGTCTAGTGCAGGTCCACGCAGCATGACGCGGGCAGACATGGCCGCGTTTGCTCTGAGGGTCCACTTTTACAAGGCAACCGTCCAAATGCGGTCTCATCAAATGACGCTGTGCGAAAATTACCTTGACGCACCGCTTCAAAGTCTTACAGTTGCCAGTGTCATGAACGCAAAGCGCGCACCCGTCGAGCTCAAGCTCGGCCTCAAGTCCGTCCCGCGTTGAAGCGGCCGGCATAGCCGCCTCGGCGGGAACGACCTATGAGCTAGGCATGGTCGAGCGCCGCCCCGACCCTGACGATTTGCTGGCGCGCGTTCGCGAGGAGGAGCAGGAGCGCGCTCGCGGGAAGCTCACGATCTTCTTCGGGTCGGCGCCGGGGGTCGGAAAGACGTACTCGATGCTCGAGGCCGCGCGACGCGAGGTCGACGACGAGAAGGTCGGGGTCGTTGCGGGGTTTGTCGAGACCCATGGTCGCTATGACACGGGCTCGCTCCTCATCGGTCTAGAGCTTCTGCCGCGCCGCGTGGCCGAGCATCGGGGGATTCGGCTGGAGGAGTTCGACCTCGATGCGGCCCTCCGCCGGCATCCCGATCTCATCGTCGTCGACGAGCTCGCGCACACCAACGCCCCTGGATCGAGGCACCTCAAGCGCTGGCAGGACGTGGAGGAGCTCCTGGCGAGCGGGATCGACGTCTTCACCACACTGAACGTGCAGCACCTCGAGAGCCTCAACGACGTCATCGCCCAGATCACGGGCGTCGTCGTGCGCGAGACCGTCCCCGATGACGTCTTCAACAAGGCGTACGAAGTGCGCGTCGTGGACCTTCCGGTCGACGAGCTTCTCGAGCGCCTGCGCGAGGGCAAGGTCTATCTGCCTCAGCAGGCCACGCGCGCCGCCGAAAACTTCTTCAAGGAGGGGAACCTTACCGCGTTGCGCGAGCTCGCCCTCAGGCGTACGGCCGAGCGAGTCGACGCGAAGATGCTCGGCTACAAGGCCGCGCACGGGATCGAGCAGTCCTGGCACGCTGGCGAGCGAGTCCTCGTCTGCGTGTCGCCGAGCCCGCATTCGGCTCACCTCATCCGCAACGCGCGAAGGATGGCTACCACGGTCCATGCCGAGATGGTCGGCCTGTACGTCGAGACGCCCGCGTCCCTTCGTGTCTCGACGTCCGATCGCGAGCGCCTCGGACAGAACATGCGGCTCGTGGAGTCGCTGGGAGGCGAGTCCGTCGTCCTCCGGGGCGAGGACGCGGCGCTCGAGACCGTGCGGTATGCGCGCAAGCGCAACGTGACGAAGATCGTCGTCGGCAAGCCCACGCACCCGCGCTGGCGCGACATCCTCAGGTCCTCGTTTCTGGACGACGTGGTTCGCCTGAGCCAGGAGATCGACGTCTACGTCATCTCGGGATCGCCGACGGAGGTTCCTGGAGTCGCGCTGCCCGGCGACGATCGCCCCCCGCAGCGCTTCTCCGCCGCTGCCTATTCCGCCAGCCTCGTCTCCGTCGTCGCCTCGACGCTGATCGGGTGGTACGGCTTCGGCCGGTCGCAACTCGCCGACGTCGTAATGGTGTACCTGCTCGGCGTCGTGCTCGTGTCGATGCGCTTCGGCTATGCCGCATCCCTGCTGGCGACGGTCCTCAGCGTCCTCGGACTCGACTTCTTCTTCGTGCCACCGCTGTTCAGTTTTAGAGTCTCGGACGTCAGCCACAGCGTGACGTTCGCGATGATGTTCGTCGTCGCGGTGGTCATCAGTCACCTGACGAAGCGAGTCCGCGACCAGGCAGACAGCGCTCGCGGGCGAGAGCAGCGCACGGCCAGCCTGTATGCCATCAGCCGCGAGCTCGGACTCGCGAGCTCGCGGGCGACATTGCTGGAAGCGGCCGTGCGCCACGTCCGGGAGGTCTTCGCGGCAAAGGTTGTCGTGCTTCTACCTGGGCCGAGTGGAATGCTCGAGCCCGGCCCGCCGGAACAAGGAACGGCTTCACCGGACGACAAAGACCTCGGCGTGGCTGAGTGGGTATGGCTGCACCAGCGGCCTGCGGGCGCCACCACGGACACGCTGCCATCGGCCCGAGCGCTCTTCGTGCCGCTCAAGAGTTGGCGCGGCCGGGTCGGCGTGCTGGCGCTGTATCCCACGGGCGAGACGCGGCTCGGCGATCCGGACGAGCGACAGCTCCTCGACACTTTCGCCGGGCTCATCGCGTCGGCGGTCGAGCGCACGCAGTTGGCCGACGAGGCGCGACGAGCGCGGCTCCGCGCTGAAACGGAGCAGCTTCGCAACTCGCTCCTGAGCTCCGTCTCACACGATCTGCGAACACCACTCGGCGTCGTGACGGGCGCCACCAGCGCCTACCTCGATGAATCCGCCCCCAAGGACGAGGCAACCCGCCGCGAGCTCATACAGACCGCGCACGAGGAGGCGCTCCGGCTCAACCGTCTCGTCGGCAATCTGCTCGACATGACCCGCCTCGAGGCAGGTGCTCTGAAGGTGCAGCGAGACCTGCAGCCGCTCGAGGAGGTCGTCGGCTCGGCGCTCAATCGGCTGGAGGACCGTCTTCGGGGGCGCGAGGTGCATGTGACCATCCCGAGCGACTTTCCGCTCGTCGCATTCGACTCGGCGCTCATCGAGCAGGTCCTCATCAACTTGCTCGAGAACGCGACGAAGTACACCCCCCCTGGGAGTCCGCTCGACGTCGTGGCGCGCGCGCGCGATGCAGAGGTGGAGATCGAGGTGGCCGATCGCGGTCCGGGCGTCGACAAGGCCGACACCGACCGGATATTCGACAAGTTCTATCGCGCGCGCGAAAGAGAAGGCGGCGGCGTCGGCCTCGGCTTGACCATCTGCCGCGGCATCGTGAGCGCTCACGGCGGACGGATCTGGGTGGAGGAGCGGCCAGGGGGCGGCGCCGTCTTTCGCTTCACGTTACCCCTGGAGGCGTCGGCGTCGGGCGATCGCCGCATCTCTGCGCCTCCCCCGGTTCGCGAGACGGAGGCCCTTTGACCGACACTCGACCCGTGGTGCTGATCGTCGACGACGAGCCGCAGATGCGTAAATTCGTCCGCATCACGCTCGCCGCGAACGGATATGGCGTTATCGAGGCTTCTACGGCGGCCGAAGGCATCCAGCAAGCGGCGGCACATACGCCGGATCTGATGCTGCTGGATCTCGGCCTTCCCGATGCCGATGGGTCCGAGGTAACCCGTCGCATTCGCGAGTGGAGCACCATGCCGATCATAGTCATCTCGGCCCGGGGCAAGGAAGAGAGCAAGGTCCTTGCGCTCGACGACGGCGCCGACGACTACGTCACCAAGCCCTTCGGTGCGGGAGAGCTCATGGCGCGCGTGAGGGTCGCGCTCCGGCACGCGGCCCGTGTCGCCGGGACGCCGGAGGCCGTGGTTCAGATCGGCGACGCAATACGCGTCGACCTCGTCCGGCGGGTCGTCGAGGTGAGGGGCCAGGAGGTTCACCTGACCCCCATCGAGTACAAGCTCCTGACGCTGCTGGTGAAGCACGCGGGAATGGTGCTGACTCACCGGCAACTGCTCGAGCAGGTGTGGGGGCCCGGCCACGCACACCAGATGCAGTACCTGCGCGTCTACATGACACAGCTGAGGCACAAGCTCGAACAAGAACCTGCGCGCCCGAAGTACTTCGTGACCGAGCCGGGCGTCGGCTACCGACTCCGCCTCGAAGCCTAGCCCGGCAGGCTGCTCGCCGGCGCCTTCTTGGTCTTGCGCTCCTCGCGGAAGCCACCAAGCTGCACGACGTCGGCGGGGGGACGTCCTTCGCGACGAGCCGTGGGCGATGCCGCCGACGACCCGCGCGCGAGGGAGTGCAGGCGCCGAACAGCGGAAGCGTTCGCCACGACGGCGATCAACGCCAGCGAGGCGAGGAGGGGGAGCGGCTCGCACCATGCCCCGAGCCCCGAGCGACGGGCGAACCATGCGAACGCCGGCGTGAGGACCGCTCCCGTGCAAAGGCACGCCGCCCGCTCCGCGCGGCGCATCACGCCGGGGGGCACGGGAACGCCAAGGGCCTCGGCCTTGGCGCTGCCGTAGCTCACCATGAACGACCCGACCAGAGCCAGGAGCGTGAGGACGAGCGCCCCGACCGACTCGCGAAAAAAGACGGCGAGGCCGCCGAGAAAGAAGAACTCCTGGTACCTGTCGCCGGACGCATCGAGAAGCGCGCCCGCCACCGAAGAAGAGCCGCTGCGCCGGGCCACGAGCCCGTCGACCGCGTCGCCCAGCGAGGCGATTACCATCGCGATCGCCGCCAGGCCGAACTGTCCGAACCCCAATAGCACCCCCCCCAGGGCTCCGAGGACGATGGACCCGGAGGTGATCGCGTTTGCCGAGACGCCGAGCTCGACAAGTACGCGCGCTGTAGCGTCGAGCGAGCGCAGTACGACGGCAACGAGCGAGTCCGGCAGCACGAGCGACGTGCGTCTCGTCGGGGTTTCTCGGCGGAGGGCGTCAAGCTGGAACTGGATGGCCATCGGTGGTTGAGATGATCGGGGAGCGTCGACCGAAGCGCGAAAAACGCCGGTTCGACCCTGGTTATATACGCAGCGGACCGGTGGTGTGACCAATCAAAGCGAAGACCCGCTCGACGCTACCGACGAGCGGGGGGGCCGCCGGGACGAAGGGCATTCTTGATGCGACGAACCGCCACGCGGGAAAGATCGCGACTTCCAACGGAAACATGGGCCTACAGGGGCCTTCGCAAACGTCCGCCGAAAGGAGCCTCATCCTGAGTGAACGAACTCGGTACATCGCCTCGCATCGCGATGCAAGGGGACGGCCAACACACCGTCACCCGCCGCCCGGAGGCTCCGCGGCCCCGTCGAGGTCGACGGAGCAAGGCATCATCACCCGCGCGCGCGCGGTGACGGCAACGTAGACCCGCAAATATGCGGCATGGGCGTGCACCCCCGTGACCTCGATCCGGTCGACGTCCCCCTTGAAGCACCCGCTTCCCCGCCGGAACGTCACACCCGTGCCGAGCTTGCCGCGGACTTCGCGCAAGCGCTGACCGATGTCTAGGCGGAGGGCCTGACGCACCTCGTCCCTGATCCGGTCCCCGTCGGTCATCGCCTTCAGCGAGAGAAGCAGATTGCGCGTTTCGATGGTTGGCTCGAGGTCGGGCACGCGGAGCTCGTTGTCGACGACCGCCGGGTGACCGACGAGATAGAGGTCGCCGTCGAGATCGGCATCTATCCCGAGACCGTGCACCGGGCCCCGGATGCCAAGCTTGAGGACGAGATCCGTTCGCGACTCGTAGAGCTCCGGCTTCTCGAGATAGAGACCCGGATATTCGCTCGAGAAATAGAGCCGCCCGTCCGTGAAAGCCGCCGCCAAGGCGAGCGTCAGTTCGTCGTACCGGGCCGCGATCGGAATGGTCACCGTGAACGGGCCCGGTACGAGGGCGGCGACGTTCGATAGGGGAGGCAGCGAAGAAACTTCGCCCGCGTTGACGCACGGGAAGGTGATCGACGGCACGACAACGAGCGCCAGGTCCTTCTCGATCCCATGCGCAAGCACGGTCGGCGCCGCCTCGACCTCTAGGACGCGCAGCTGCGCGCAGCCCACCGCATCGCCCATCGGTAGATCGATCGGGCGGGTCATGCGGGCGTAGGCCTCCGAGAGCAGCGGCTTCAGGTCGTAGGCAAAGTCCTTGAGCTGCGCGGCGATCGGCGTCTCTATCTTCTCGTAGATTCCCACGATGCGATCGGCGAGCGAGACGCTCGTCTCCGACGACGCGACTCGGACGTCCACTGATTGGAGGCGAATCGCGTACTCCGAGGTCACGATGGGCTCGGCGTCGACGCGAAGGTCGATCGTCAGGTCGATCGTCTTGAGCGGCGCGGCCACAGTCGCGTGGACCTTGGTCTTCAGGACCACGCGTCCCTGCGAGAAGTCGACGTCGAACGGCCCCCTTTGCCACGTGTACCGGCGGTCCGCTCCGAGGAGAGGAAACGTCCCGTCGCCCGACCGAGGCACCGCATCGTCGAGGGCGGAAAGGAGCGCCGGCGATGTGACGGCGACGTGGACGACCACCCGGGCAGGCTCCGGGTCGGCAAGCGCCGGGCCCATGGAGGGCACCGGCCTCGACGGATACACGGGCCCGAACCGGGAGCACGAAGTCCCCCCGCCCATGACCGACGCGCAGGTCAACGCCGCCAGAACGCGAGCCCAAGACACTTCGAGTGCCCTAGTAGCCGACCCTGCCCGGCCTTCCTAGCTACGCTTCCCCGGCACATGTACTGTCCGGTGCCACCGAGCGCCGCCCCGGAGCGAAACTGTGAACGGCGGATTCCGTGGCTCACAGGAACAGGCTCAAACGCGCGCCGCGAAACGGCTTTCGCGGCAGTGCATGACGGAAGCATGACGGCCGAGGTTCCGACCGGGAGCTACACCTCCCACACGTCGCGCCCGCCAACACGGGAAGCGACGCCCCCCAGGAGGCTTCGCCGTGGCAATCGCCATCTTCTTCGTCGCACACTGGCAGCTGTCGGTCTTTTTCCAGACCTTCTTCCTGCACCGTTACGGCGCGCATCGGATGTACTCGATGAGCAAAGGGTGGGAGCGGTTCTTCTACCTTTGCACGTACATCACGCAGGGGCCGAGCTTCCTTTCGCCGCGCGGCTACGCGATCTTGCATCGGATGCATCACGCCTTCAGCGACACCCCGAAGGACCCTCACTCGCCGACGAACCACACGGGCCTCATGTCGATGATGCTCGCGACGAAGAAGAAGTACGACGACTACGCGTACGACCGTGTCAAGCCCGAGGCCCGCTTCGACGGTGGGCTGCCGACCTGGCCGACGCTCGATCGCATGGGCCAATCATGGATCGGCCGCGTGGCATGGGGCGCTGCGTACACGCTCTTCTACTTCAAGTTCGCAACGCATCTGTGGATGTATGCCTTCTTGCCCCTTCAGTGGATCATGGGCCCCATCCACGGCGCGATCGTCAACTGGTGCGGCCACATGTATGGCTACAAAAACTTCGACAATGGCGACCAGTCGAAGAACACCTTGGTCTTCGACTTCGTCACGGCGGGCGAGCTCTTTCAGAACAACCACCACAAGTTCGGGATGTGCCCCAACTTCGCCGTGCGCTGGTTCGAGCTCGACCCCACCTACCAGGTCATGCGCGTCTTCAACGCGCTCGGTATCATCGACATGAGCGGCGCTCAGGTGGCGCGGATGCCGGCAAAGGCGGGCCTCTCCGCCGCCGAATGAGTCACGGGCGAGGCGCCGTCGGGGCAACCGTCACCTTGACGTCGCGCAGCCCCTCGCTGAACTGAACGCCCAGCTCTGCCAGCTTCGAATCCAGCTCGACGATCTTCCGGTTCAGATCGTCGAGCCGGCTCGCCGCCGCCGCGAGGCGGGCCGTCAGCTTCTGGCGTAGGGCCTCCGCGGTCTTGTTCTTCTCGATGGCCCGGAGGTTCCTGCGGGTCTCCTCGGTCGACTGCGCGAGGTCGTTCGACTCGCGCTGCAGGTTTGATCGCTCGTCTCTCTTCTTCGCGATGTCGTTGCGCACGACCCAGACGGCCGCCAGCTTCTGGGTGACCGTGCGGTCGGACTTTGCGTCCGCCACGTACGCCTTGACGGCGTTGTCCGCGATGATGCTGAACCAGTCCGCACTTTGCCGCTCGACGGATCGCTCGTCCACTTCGAACTCGGCAGTCGACCGCGGTACGACGGCCACCGGCAGCAACGCGCTGCCCGTGCCGACGTTGTCCTCCGTGTCTGGCGGCGGAGCGAAGAGGCGCGCTCCCGCGATGCGAGGATGCTTCAGGAGAAGTTTGGCCGGAAGGTCTCCTCCGTTTCTCACTCGGTACTTCGTCTGCACGACCCGGTCGCGCTCGATCGTGAGCTCGCCATTTTCTATCTTGGCGATCCTCTCCCCGAGCTCGTCGAGTTTGCGGTCCTGGTCGATCGCGATGCTCCTTTCCAGGGCGAACGGCACGGTCGCAGTGGCGCCGGCCGGCAGGGGGTCGACGATGCCCTGGCCGAGGAACGCTCCCTGCTCGAACACCGCGATCGGGCCCCGCTCGAGGACCCCGCTCGTCCCGTTCGTGAATCGAGCGACCCGGAACGGATGGCTCGCCGAGTCGGGCACGCCGCCGTCCGGCGCGAAGAGAAAGAGCGCCTCCCCGGACACCTGGCGCGACAGCAGCATGACCATCGTCGCGCTCCTGTCCGGGATCGTGACCGGGAGCGGCAAGTCGTAGCGGGTGGCCCCGCCCTCGACGGCGACGGCCGCGAGAGAGCGCAAGTTTCGCGGCTGCGAGATGGCCGGTTCGGGCGGTGCGCTCATCGCGTAGCCCTGACGCTCGTCCACATCGGCCGCGGCCTGAGACGAAGGAGGTGCGAGGCGTCCCCTCCCGTTTCCAATCCCCTGCCCGCCCCCGGCACCGCCGTGCCCCAGGCCGCCGCTCGCCGATGCCGACTTGTTTGCTCGGCGCTTGGCCGGTGCGGGGGCGTCACTCGCCTCTGCCTGGCTCGCGGCGGGAGGAGGAGGGGGGGCAGCAGCAACTGGCGCCGGCGCCTCCTGGCGCAGGGAAGTCTCGGCGTGGGGGACCGCCGCGATGACCTCGCCCTCGTCTGTCACGATCGGCCTCGCCGGGATGACCGGCGTCCCGAGCTCCGCCCGGAAGGCGAGCGGCGCACCCGCTATGAGGGAGAGCTTGACGTTCTTCCAGTCCTCCCCCGACAGGTTCTCGACGATGCCCCACGCCTGCAGATCGGCCGCGCCGGCCGAATGGACCACCAGCCGATACGAAGGCCTCCACACGGGAGACTCGGCGACGTAGCCGATTCTCAGGTCGTGTTCCTTCCCGTCGAGGGACAGCACCACCGTCTCGAGCCCCTTCTTCTGGTCTTCCGTAAGAAGAGGGGGCTTGGTGTCATCGCCCTCGTTGTTGCTCTCGTCGTCGTTCTTCAGCGGGAAGGCCGCCGCCCGCACGGAGCTGCCTCCCACCTCCATCACCGCCAGAGTGGCGAGAAAGTCGCCGACCTCGGACTGCTTCATCTTGAAACGGACCTCGTCCCGGCCGACGTGCCCGGTCCGCTCGAAGTACGCGACACCGTTCCGGTAGACGACGACGCGCTGCACGGGCAGCTCCTCGACCGCCACGATCGCCTGCCGACCGCAACCGACGGACGATACGGCTGACGCCGCCGCGAGTCCCGTGAGCATCACGCGGATCCATACGTCATCGCTCCAGGGGGGCATGTTCGTCCTTTCGTCCGTTGCTCGAGACCTCGACTGTACGGGCGGGCCGGCATTTCGGTCTACGGGAGTCCGAGTCCGAAAGCCGCGAGACAACGCCTGACGGCGGATCCATCATCGTCCCGTGGATCTCGACGACGACGCCTGCTACCGCGCGCTTCTGACGCGTGACCGTCGCTTCGACGGGCGGCTCTTCATCGCCGTGACGACCACGGGCGTCTACTGCCGGCCCATCTGTCCGGCTCGCATCCCTCTGCGTAAGAACGTCCGCTTCTATCCTTCGGCGGCGGCGGCGCAAGAGGCGGGCTTTAGGCCATGCCTCCGCTGCAGGCCCGAGTCGTCCCCGGACCTGGGTATCTGGCGCGGCACCTCCAACACGGTGTCGCGGGCGCTCGCCCTCATCGAGGGCGGAGCATTGGGCGAGGCCGGAGTCGAGAGCCTCGCCGATCGCCTGGGCGTGGGCGATCGGCAACTTCGTCGGCTGTTCAAGCAACACCTGGGAGCTTCGCCCCTGGCGGTAGCGCACACTCGACGGGTCCTCCTGGCCAAGCAGCTGATTCACGATACGCGGCTGCCGATGTCCGAAGTGGCTCTGGCGGCGGGCTTCGGGAGCGTGCGCCGGTTCAACGAGACCTTCCAGAAGCTCTACGGTCGGTCCCCGAGTAGCCTCCGGCGCATCCGCGGAGAGGACACCTCCGCCACGGAAGCGGGGGTAACGCTCAAGCTCGCGTACCGGCCCCCCCTCGACTGGGATGCGATCCTGGCTTTTCTGGCTCGTCGCGCCATCCCGGGCGTCGAGGCCGTGAACGGCCGCACCTATGTCCGTTCGGTCGCCCTGGACGGCAAGGATGGAGCCATCGTCGTGGAGCCCGGCGCCGGCCCGTTCCTGAAAGTCACGATCCGCTTCCCGAGGCTCGAGGCCCTTCCGTCGATCATCGCGCGCGTCCGGAGGGTATTCGACCTGGCCGCCGACCCCATCGCGATCGGTGCCCATCTGGCCGAGGACCCCTTCCTCGCTCCCCTCGTGGCTTCGCGACCCGGGTTGCGCGTGCCGGGGGCGTGGGACGGATTCGAGCTGGGAGTGCGCGCGATCCTCGGGCAGCAGATCACGGTGTCCGCCGCGCGCCGCCTGGCGGGGGCCCTCACCATGGCCTGCGGAAGGCCGACGAGGGACTCTTGGGCCCTCAACGCCGGTCTGACACACGTGTTCCCCGATCCCGTCACGGTCGCAGAGAGCGACCTCAAGAAGCTCGGCATGCCCAGGGCCCGGCTCGAAGCACTGAAGTCGTTTGCCGTTGCCCTAGTCGCCGATCCTTCGCTCCTCGGAGCGGGCCGCAGCCTCGACGAGGCGTCGGCGGGGCTTTGCCGTCTCAAAGGGATCGGGGAATGGACGGCGCAGTACATCGCCATGCGCCAGCTCCGCGAGCCGGATGCCTTTCCAGTCGGCGACGTCGGGTTGATTCGCGCGCTCGCCGACCGCGAGGGCCGCAGGCCGACCCGGGCCGAGCTCCTCTCGAGGGCCGAACGCTGGAAGCCATGGCGAGCTTACGCCGCGGCGCACCTTTGGGCCTCACTCACGCCTGCTACGTCCCGTTCTTCGAACTCGGAGGCTTCACATGGACCCCGCGCCGCCTGACCGTCTGACCTTCAGCCGCCTCGCCTCGCCCATCGGCCAGGCCTTGATCGTGACCGACGATGAGGGGCGCCTGCGCGCCCTCGACTGGAGCGACTTCGAGCCGCGCATGGTGCGTACGATTCGCCGTCACTGGGGCACGGCCGCGACTCTCAAGCCGGGTCCGACCCCCAAGGCGCTGGTGCGGGCGCTGGACGCCTACTTCGCCGGGGACCTGACGAGCCTGCAAGGCCTCGCGTGCCACACGGGCGGAACGCCGTTCCAACGCGCCGTCTGGGGCGCCCTCAGGAAGATCCCTGCCGGCCGCACGCTCAGCTACGGCGCCCTCGCGGCACGGATCGGTCGACCCAGGGCCGTCCGGGCCGTTGGTCTCGCCAACGGAGCGAACCCGATCGGCGTCGTCGTCCCCTGTCACAGGGTGATCGGCGCGAACGGGACGCTAACGGGATACGGGGGCGGCCTTCCGCGCAAGCGATGGCTCCTCGCCCACGAGGGCGTGCCCGTGGACGAGTAGAGGGGGGGGGGCCGCGTGGCTGCTACGGGGTTCCGCCGTCGGCCGCGCGAGGCCCAATCACGCAATAGCTGGGGAACACGGCGGGTATCGGGGGATAGGGCTGGGGGGACACTTTGAAGGGGTGGTCCTCGAAGAACTGCCAGATCCCGGGGCAGATCTGCGGAGGACCGCTGACGTGGCCGCCGCCGGTGTTGCAGTCCATCGAGAAGCCATGCTTCGAGGCGATGTCGGCTTCCCACGCCGCGCTTGCCACGGCGAAGTCGAGGACGACCACGTCCACGCCCGTCGCGCCGTGTACGGCCATCGCCGAGGGAACGTTGGTCGGATCCTGAGGCATCGTCGTCGGATCCTCGTAGAAGCCGCCGGCCCCGGTGAGCCCACCTGAGAGCGTGGCCGCGGCCGCGATGTATCCGGAGCGCGCGTACGACATCCAGGTTGCCTGAAGTGCTCCCGCGCTCGCGCCCGTCGTGAAGATGCGGCGCGTATTGATGTGGAGCTGCTGGATCGCGCACGCGACGACCTGGTCCGCGGTCGTGAAGTCGCCCGTGAACCAGACGGCGTCGCCCGTGTCTGTGCCCGTGCCGGTGGACTTCGCGAACGACGCGACCATGCCACCCGCCGCGGTCACCGCGCTGATCTGCGCCGTCCCGAACTGGAAAGAGACGTCGGTCGGGCTGCCCCCGGTCTCGAACCAGAACATGACGAGCGGACCGCCCGTCCCGCTGCCTGTCCAGACATCCACAGGCTCGCCCGCAAACGTCAGCGACGTTCCGCTCGATCCCGGTGCAATCGTGGGGCACGTTCCGCTCACGGTGGGGAGCATCGTCGGGCTCTCGCCCCCGGTGTCCGTCGAGCCGCTGCTGCTGGACGTGCTGCTCCCGCCCGATGTGCCGCTGCTGCTGCTGGAGCTCGTGCCTCCGGTGCTGCTCCCGCCGGGGTTGCCGCCGCCGTTGGAGCTGCTGCTCCCGCCAGGGCTGGTACCGCTGGACGAGCTGTTGTCGCCGCCGTTGCTCGACGTGCTGCTCTGACCGCTGCTCGAATTGTTGCCGCCGTTCGAGCCACCGGAGCTCTCCCCGCCGGAGCTCCCGCCAAGGTCAACCGGGCTGGTCGAGCCTCCGGCGCAGGCGACGAAGAATCCAATTCCCAATAGTCCAATCACAAGCTGCCGGTGCATGGGCTTCTCCTCACCACGTCCGCTGAGGACGTGCTCGAGATCTAGCGCAGTGAAGCGCGCGGGGGTGCCTCGTGCAACCCGAAAGAGCCAATAAATTTCACTGATTTATCTCCAATGTAAGTTTGCGCTGACGTGGTGCGCCGAGGCGTGCGCATGGCGCGCAAAAGGCCCCATTACTAACCCCAACGGGCCACACAACGTCCCCCAAAGCGAACTAAAACTTAGGCTGGATGATCGGATCGGGCCGCGGCCGGCATGCTCGTCCGATCGCGCCCGTCGTCCACGAATCGCTGCAGCAGTCGCTCCACGAGCTCGTAGCGCGTCTTCACCTCGCGCACGATATAGCGCTCGATGAGACCCCCGACACCGAACGCCTTCACTTCGGCTGCCCCCTCGAAGCAGAGCCGAACGCCTTCGGGCACGTCGGTGAACCGAGCTTGCCCGGTCACGCTCACCCGATCTCCCGCCGGGCTTTCGATCGCGAACGAGGCGCTGCGCGTCGCAGGGTCGTAAACGGTGACCTCCTCGTAGCTAATCGGGCGACCGTTCAGGAGCTTCTCGAAGGCGGCCGGGAGGTTCACCCGCGGAACTACGAGCACCCGCCTGCGCTCCTTGCCGTCGGGGTCGGTAACGAACTCCCGGAGAGAACGTTCTTTCAGATTGGCGGCGGCGGCCACCTCCTGATTGAACTCCTCGGAGTGGTACGCCCGTCGAAAGCGCGGATAGTCCACCCCGCGTGTCATGATCTCGACTACGAATTTCATTCATTCCTCTCGTGTCTTCTGGAACGCCGTGCAGAAATCATCAATCGCGGTCAAAAGGTCGTCGCCCCCGAAGTCGTCGCCGCAGAGCGCCTGGACGTAGGGGAGCATCCAGTTCGCCGCCTCCGCGATGCCGCCGAACACCTTCGTCGGATGCGGCGGCGGGGCGAGCATGTGTAAGCCAGTGAGGATGCTCCGGTGCATCGCACCCACGAGACCGCCTGCGAGGACAACGGTGGCGGAGGCTGTACGCACGCGCTCCCATCGCTTGACGATGGCGGCCATCCGCTCGCGCTCTTCGTTGTTCATCCGGGCGTCGCTCGGATAGATGATCACCATCTCGACGACCTTGCCAGGGTTCTTCTTGTGCCAAACCGTTCCGGCCACCTCCATGCGCGTCATATCGTCGAGGGTGAGCTTCCCGTGAAAGGCGTGCACGCCGAGGCGGCGCCACATGCCGGTCGTCATGTTCGGCAGATGGGTGATGGGCTCCAGCTTCATGAGAAGGCCGCAGAATACCATCCGTGGCGACCGGCGGTCGTCCTTGCCCTGTCTTTCCTGTCGTGCGTCCAGACCCCCAAGATCGACCAGCGAGAGGCGGCCGAGGGGCTCCACGGTCGACTGCAGCAGTCCGTGGAGCAATCGTTCGCCGATGGAAAGTGGGACGACGCGCTCTCGACCTGCCGGACGATCGAGGCCGCCAACCAGGGCGATTGCAACGCCCGCTACTGCGAGCTCATCGCGCGAACGATGATCGTGGTCGAGCACATGAACGATTTCGTCGTCCCGCGCTCGGGGCTGTCGCTCTTTCTCAAGGCGATCTTCGGAATTCCGGCGCTGGAGCGTGACCTCGGGAAGGCCATTCAGGCCGCCGACGCGACGATCGGGGGGAAGTGCGAATACCGGGTCCCGTCGGTGCCGCTGCTCATCGGCGCGGAGTCCGATCCTATCGTTCGCGGCGACATTCGAGGACTGTGGACGACGCGCGACGCGCACGTCCTGGCCGCCATCTTCAGCTCGATGAGCCATCTCCTCGAGACCGGACTCTCGTCGAAGAAGGCGCCCCCCGCGACGCCGGCCAACGAGGCGCCGCCCGCGCTGCCTCCCCTCCTCGCCGCCGTCAAAGCGCACCTCGTGGCCGAGGACGCGCTCCTCTTCGCCCAACCGGCCGATCCGGTCGCGCTGCGCGGAGGCTGGCACGATCGCAACGGCGACCATCGACCGGATCCGGGCGACGAACTCCTCGTGGACATCTTCGTCCCGGGTACGAACAAGAGGGTGTTCGACTTCTCCAAAGCCGAATTCGTCCGAGGCGACATGCTCCCGCAGGCGCCCGCCCAGTCCACCGCGAACCTTGCTCCCGGACCCTGCGGCTACGCGAAGTTTCATGTCGACGATCTCGTCGATGGATCCGACGTGCAGCCGACCGACGGGATGTCGTTCTCGCCGGATGGCTCTCGAGTGGTGGTCCCTCTGCGCGTGAGCGGCAAGTTCCAGGTTCACGCCCTGGACGCCGGAGCCAAGGACAACGGGAAACACAAGGTATGCCTGACGTGCGGTCAGCCCGGAAACAACGACGGCGTTCGCTGGCGACCCGGAAGCGGGGACGCTCTCCTCTTCGTGTCGGACCGCGACCATCCCTTGGCCATCGGCAACGATGGCGCCGGCTTCGGACAGGAACTGTACGCGATGCGCCCGGATGGTTCGCAGCCGACACGGCTGACGCGGAGCCACCTCTGGGCCACCAACTATCATCCCAACTGGTCTCCGGACGGAAAGCGCATCGTCTGGGGGAGCACCGAGGATAGGGCGTGGGACGTGATGGTCGCCGACTTCGTCTCCGATGCGTCGGGAATGCGTCTCGAGTCCCCGCGCCGCGTCGTTCATGACACGACCTGGTGGGAAACTCACGGCTTCTCCACCGACGGCAAGCGCGTCATCGCGACGAACACGCGGGCGGGCTTCCTGTCGACGGACATCTACTCCGTGGACATCGAGAGCGGGGCGCGCAACCGCGTGACGACGGCGCTCGCCTGGGACGAGCACGCCCACCTCTCGCCGGACGGGAGGAAGCTGGCGTGGATCTCCGGCCGCCACCGGCCGGCGAGCGTGACGTCGCTCAACGATGGATCGATCTCGCCACTCTTCGACTTCTTCTGGATCGTTCCCGGCATCTTCTTCGAGTTCGCGCCGCCCGGCGGCTATACGACCGAGCTCACGCTGATGGATGCCGACGGCGGCCATGTGCAAGCGCTGACGACCGATGGATTGATCGTCGCCGACAACGAGTGGAGCCAGGACGGATGGCGGATTGTCTTCCGGCAGTCCGACGCCGTCAGCGGTTCGAACAAGATCCGCATCCTGACCTTCGACGATTGCAGGTGACGCGTCGCGCGATGCGATGGTGCTACCTTTGCGAAGGCATGAGAGTCCGCCTTGCCGTGGTGGCGTTCCTGGCGCCCGCCGTTGGTCTCATCCACTGCGGCTCTAGCCAGGGGACCTCGCCCGCCGACGGCGGCATCGCGGGCAAACCGGAAGGCGGAGCCCCGGAGGGCGCCACAGGCAGCGCGGACGGAGGCACCTCCGACGCCAACACGAGCAGTGGCGACGGCGAGACAGCGAGCAGCGACGACGCAAGCACCGCCGACGGCGGTGCCGCACAGGGCACGACGGTGGGCTCCTTCGTCGGCGTCAACGGCCTCATCACCGACTCGGTCGCGAATCTCGCTCCGATCGGGGTGGTGCGCGAGTACCACAACTGGGGATGGCTGGGTAACAACTACAATGATCAGCCGTACCCCCAGACGCTCTACACCCCGAACATTCCGAGCTTCGGCTGGGACTGGGACTCCTTCTTCTCGGGCCTACAGGCCATGGGCGTCAGCGGGTTCCCCGTCGTGCAAGGCGGCGCGCCGTGGGTGAGCAACAGTGCGGCACCACCCGCACAGGGCAGCCCCACCGCCGCCGCGTCGTACATCGCCCATGGCGACACCATGTTTCAGATCGCCGCGCGCTGGGGCAGTACCAAGGTTCCCGACGCCGAGCTCAAGCTCGAGTCGGGCCAGACCCGATCGAGTGGCCTGGGGACCGTGGAGTACTACGAGGACTTCAACGAAGAGGACAACGCCTCTGGATTCACGGGCGACGTTTACGCTGCGATGGCAAGCGCGGACTACGACGGGGATCAGTCGCGACTGGGGACGACGATCGGCGTCAAGAACGCCGACCCGAACGCGAAGCTCGTGATGGGCGGGCTTTCGGGCGCCTATGGCGGAAGCGAGACGTGGGTCCAGTCGATCACGACGTTTCTAGACGCGGCGCGCACGTGGTCGACGTCGAACCGCGGCGGCAGCTTCCCCGCCGACGTCATCAACGTCCACTACTACAGCTTCGGCCCCGGCGCCCCGGCGCCCGCGCTCAGTCCGGAGGACGACGACGTGGAGTCGAAGCTTGCCGCCGTGGTCGCCTACCGGGATCAGAACTTGCCGGGAAAGCCCGTGTGGTGGACGGAGTTTGGCTACGACACGTACGTGAATTCGCCGTTGCACACGCCCGCGCTCGGGTCCAACACGGCCTTCATCGTCCAAGGCCAATGGCTCGTCCGGGACCTCCTCGCCGCGCTCGCGGCAGGCGTCGATCGCGCCACTCTGTTCGAACTCGACGACACGTGCACGCCCCCGGCAACCGCCTGCAACACCCAGTTTGCGACGTGCGGTCTTCTGGCCGAGACGACCTCCGCGCCCAAGCCTTCCTGGTACTTCCTCGCGACCTTCCGCGCGCGCCTTCAGACGATGGTCTACGGGGGGAGCCCGGCGTCGGGGCAATCCGACGTGAAGATTGCCCAGTTCACGGACACGAAAAGCTCCGGCGGTGCGCTCGTCGTCTGGGCGCCCACGAGCAACGCGACCGTGCACACCGGTTACTCCCTTGCTCTTCCAAGCGGCGCCGCTTCGGCCACCGCGGTCACGCTCGTCGACAAGGAGCAAGACGGCACCCCCACCACTCTGACGCCCTCGGGCGGCGCGGTCACCCTCGACGTCAGCGAGACGCCGACGATCGTCCTCTACGGACCCTGAGCCTACGCCCAAGGCTGCTCCGTCCGCGGTCGCGCCCACGCGCTCGAGGACCGGCACCGATGAGGCCAGGGCTACGGTGAGCCCTGCAAGCGAACGGCGTCGTTATACGAGTTGATCGCGTCGAACAGATGCGGCTGGGCGTTGAGCACCATGATCAGCCCGACCAGATCGAGGATCACGCCCGCCCCCATGACGGCAAGACCTCCTACGGGCACCGCGTTGGAGGCACGAGGTTGATCTACTTCCGCCGCGGCCACGACGGCCCCTCCTACTACGCCGGCGGCACCGATCATCGAAAGAACGAAGCCCGTCACGATTCCAGACTTGAACTCGTGCGCGTACTCCTCGGCCTGTGGATTGCCATGCACCGCTTCCTCGATGTCGCCTCCAAGGAAGCCGCCGTCGAACTTCTTGCCGTCACGGACATAAGTTGGCCTCCCGTCCTCCATCAGCACGGAGATCTGCGGGCCTGGACGAGGAATGTACGCCGACGAGCACCCGGGCATGCTCGAGAGGAGAAGGGCAACCGCAGCCAAGCGACGGAGGACCATCGACGGATCTAATCATGCTTCGCCACAGGGTGCCACGAGGGTCGAGCCGTACCGCTAGTTCGTCACGACCACCGCCGTGGTCGCACCGACCGTCACCGAGGTCACCGCCTGCATCGTCAGGCTGCCAGGCGCGGTGCCCGAAGTGTCGACCGGGCCCCCGCCGGTCGGCGTGACCTGCTGGAACGTCCCGCCGAGCTGCACGGTGACGGGCGACGCCGTAGGATTCACGAAGACGCTCCCGTGCTGGAAGTCGCGGCGATAGACGCCACCGCTGGCGAGGTCGAGGACGCTGGTCGTCGCTGCGGTCGTGGGAGAGCCGAGGTCAATTGCCCATTCGGGGTACCATTCGAGCGGACCGCCGTTGTCGAAGTAGTCGAGATACGTGTGGTGCCCCTTCACCAGCAGGTAGTTGCCCAGGTAATACATCCGTGTGGCGACGTCCGTGGAGGTCGAGAGGTAGTTCTGGAGAATCATGATGCGGTCGAGCGACGCGAGCTCCAGGAGCTCGTTGGTCGACGCCTGCCAGTCGGTCACGGCGAAGTCCGTCCCGGCGAAGCCCTCCACGAAGGCCCCCGGAGACAGAGTGTAGTTGGTGGTATCCCAGGTCGTCGTGAACGCGCTCGTATTCGGGATGAGGGGGATCCCCTGGGCCGAGAGGGTCGCGCTCAGCGCGGCGATCCAGGTCTGCCACGCGTCGATCCACGTCGTCCCTCCGAGATCGGTGAACGATGTGTCATGCGCCGCCGTCCCCGCCAGGCGAGGGTCCTGCCCCGTGCCCGAACCGCCGCACTCGCCCTGCAGGAGCGCGGGCGACGCGGAGTCGAACATAATGGCGTCGTACTGGCCGTCGGCCACTTGCTGCGCGAGCGATTGGGCCCAGTATTGCTGAAAGCCCGACACTGAAATATTCATGAGAAGCTTCTGATCGACGTTACTCGTCACGCGCTCGTTCTGCGTGTTGTGCCAGAACCACGTCTCGTTCATCGTCACCGTCGGGTAGTCGTTGCCCCAAGTCGTCCCGTTGATGATGAAGTCCGTGGCCGGCGCCGATTGCCACATGGCCAGGTGGTAGTGAAGGACGATGAACGCTGGGTTGAGGGCCCGCAGCGCCTGCGTCACCGGGAGGAGTTGCTTCTCCGTGCCGACGTAGTGGCTGGTCGCGAACTGCATCTGGGCCATATTCATCGAGGGCAGCTGGTCGACGAGAAGCGCGATCGACGAGTACGTGTCCGGGAAGGTGCGGCCGCTGGTCGTCACGATCCCACCATCGTCCGCGCGGGTCCCCCCATCGTCACCCGACCGACCGATGCCACCGTCGTCCCCGGGCGCCATGCCACCATCGACCGCCCCAGCGTCCCCACCCGATCCCGTCCCGCCTCCGGGCCCTGCGGCGTCGCCTGAGCCTACGGACGCGTCACCGTTCCCACGGCCATGCGATGGCTGATCGGAAGACGAGCCACACGCGAGGGGGCCGACGAGCAGCGCAATGTAGAGTAGCCTTCGTCCACCCATGGCATTCATGGTACGCCCGCGGGTGGGGAGGCCAAATCACGATGACTCACCTCACGAAACAGATCTGCTTTTGCTCCGCTGTCATCCTATGTGGTTGCTCGAGCTCGTCCGGCGGCCAATCACGAGCCTCCGACGCCGGATCGACGGCAGACGGCACCGGGACGGTGGGGCCCTCTCCGACGGAGGACGCAACCTCGCAAGGAACGGACGGCTCGTCGACGGCGAGCCCCGATTCGTCGACCGGAAGCGACTCCGGATCCATCCAGTACGCGGCATCGTGCGGCGACGGTGGGGGCGTCCCGCCGACACCCACCGGGCAATGGACCAACGCGACGGGCAATCTCGCGGGCCTCGGCTCCGAGTGCGGGAATATGTCAAACCTGTCGTCGAAACCCGACGAGGACCTTCTCATCGCCGGCATCGCGCAGCAGGGCCTTTGGGGCAGCACAAACGGCGGGACGAGTTGGGCCCGTCTCGGCACGGGTGCGGGCTCGGCGACCATCACCAACCGGACGTCCGAGATCGTCTACGACCCCGCGCACACGCAGACGTTCTGGGAATCGGGCATCTACAACGCCAACGGCGTCTACAAGACGACCGACGACGGGGCGGTGCTCCTTGCCCAGGGAAGCATCACTCACAACGATTCGGTGAGCGTGGATTTCACCGATCCCCTGAGGCAGACGCTCCTCGTGGGGACCCATGAGCAATCGGGACATCTTTACCGGTCGACGGACGGCGGAAATACGTGGACCGATATCGGCCCGAACCTGCCGGCCGGAACGGGATTCTCCAGCCAGGCGCTCGTCATCGACGCGCAGACGCATCTCCTCGGCACCTACACCTTTGCCAACACGGGCGCAGGTCTCGGCATCTTCCGGACGACCGACGGAGGCCAGATGTGGACACAGGTGTTCTCGATGCCCGTGCAGGGACATCCCCTCGTGATGTCCGACGGCACGATCTACTGGTCACTCTCCAGCAACGCCGGAATGGTCAAGAGCGTCGACCAAGGACAGACGTGGCAAGAAACCGTCGGACAGGGAGTCCTCGTCACCGACGCTCCCCTCGAGCTTCCGGATGGGCGGCTGGCGGCGATTGGTCCGTCGACCGTCATGGTGTCCGCCGACTGCGGGACCACCTGGCACGCCGCCAGCACTGCGCTTCCGTATTCGCCGACGGGCCTCGCGTATTCGCCATATCAGAAGGCCTTCTTCGTCTGGCACTTCGACTGCACGGGCCAGAGCAACCCCGGTGACCCCGTCCCGTCCGATGCCATCATGCGCTTCGACTTCGACTACCAGACGCAGTGAGGCCGTCCCCCGGGGAGGGGGACACGCCACTACGCAAACGGCAGACGGCGGCGGCGATCGGGCTTGGCCTCGCAGCCCGCGAACACAGGCTCACCCGCCAGCCATCGTTGGCACGCGTCGGCGTTCTCCATCGCGACGCGGACCGCGGCCGTGAGCTCGAGATCCATGGCGTCTAGACCGCTCTCCTGCACCGCAGCCTGCAGGCCCTTCTCGACGGCGGCGAACGTCGTCCGCTGGAAGAGATCGAAGCGCATCTCGATCGACTCCTGACCCAGCGCCCTCCGACACGCTTCGGCATCCGCCGAGTTCCATGCGCGACACACGAACGGCCGCACCTCGTAGACGCTGCACGCGCCGTTCACCAGGAACGCGCACGGAAGGGGAGGACGTTCGGTGGGCGTCCAGGAGACGCCGTGGGTCTTCTCGTCGAGGGCCACGACGCGCGCCAGGGCGCGAGCGAAGTCCTCTGCGCTCAGCCCCTCGCGAAGAGCGGCCGCGATCCTCAGCACGGTCGGCGCGCTGGTGCCCACCGGGCGGCGACAGCAATGGTCGCACCCGAGCTTGCACGCGAGCGAATCCCGGGAAGTGGGGTTCTGCCGCATGAACGAGTCCGCAAGCGTCGCCGCGCTGTCGACGAGCTCGTACACCGTCTGGGGCGATCGACCCCTCGCGAGGACCTCGCCGCCAAGACGCCGCTCGGACTCGAGAACGTGCTGCTGCAGCTCGGCCGCACGCGACGCCATCGGATGGGCCTCGGGCGCCGCCCCTCGCCGTGCGCCCGCAGCCGCCGCCCTGCGCTCACGGCGGTTCATCGCGCACTCCTCGACATCACGACTTCTATGCCTCGGCGCGAAAAAAGATCCAAGGGTCTCCGCCTACCCGTGCCTTTCAGCGCTTGAGATACGGCGTCGACGGCGGAGGCGGAGGAGTGACGGGGCGCGTCGGCTGGGCAGCGGGACCGGCTTGGGCCGCAAGCTCGGCCGCGCGGCGCGGCGCACCCCCGCTCCCCGCGCCGTCGTTTCGGGTGATGACTTGCGCGGCGAGAAGCGTCTGCACTACGCGCATCACGTCGTTCGACCCCGAAGCGGCGGCGCTGTTGCCGTCGCTGCCCGTCGTGCCGAAGTTGACGAATTGCCCGTTCGACAGCGCCACGGCGACCTCGCGAGTCAACGCCGGTGCGAGTTCGAGGCGACGCAAGTCCATGTAGGCCTCGCCCGCGGCGAGCAGGGCCTGCGCCTTCATCCGAATGCCGTCTGCTTCGGCTTCCGCGACGGCGCGGATGCGAGCGGCCTGCGCACGCCCTTCGGCCTCTTGTTGAATCACGTTCTGTTCGGCATCCGCGCGGGCCTGCGTGATCTGGTTGGCTCCGAGCTCCGCCTCGCGCTGCTTGCGCACCATCGCTTGCTTGGTTGCCTCCGCGTTCGCGATTTCGGCGCCGTTGGACGCAATCTGCATGTTGAGAGCGCGCTCCTGATCGTTGATTTTCTGCGCGGCCTCGAGTTGCGCGATCCGGGCCCGGCGCTCCTCTTGCGCTTGCACGACATCGGCGTCCGCCTTTGCACGAGCAGCCGATTCTCGACGGCGCGCCTCCGCCACCTCGCTGAGGACTGCCTTGATGTTGAGGCTGTTGAACGACAGCCCGAGATCGAGCAGCTCCCGCGAACACGCATCCTTGATGATGACCGCGAGCTCGTCGTCCTCGCCCCTCTTGGACAAGGCATCGGAAGCGGCTCCCGATACCATCAGCGCGCTGCTCGCCGCCGTGGCGCGCGCATTGAAAAGCTGATCGTGCCACAAGAGGTTGATTGCTCGGCGGCCGGCCGAGGACAGCACGTCGGTCAACGTCGAGAGCTGCTCGGACGGGGGCTTGGAGAAGAACTTGTTGGCAGCGGTGTTCACCATCGCCTCGTCTTCGCCCACGCTCACGATCGCCGAGGCGCGCACGGTCACTTTGACGGGAGACGGGCGCCCGCTGGCGTCGATGTCGGCTGTTTGGTCCGTGATCTCGATATCGACATTGATCGCTTGCGCAGGGATTCTGCGAACCTGCGTGATGACCGGAATGATGAGGGCCTTGCATGGCCCACGATAAATATGGAGGTTGCGGCCACGGCTGGCGAGGAAGATTTCTCCCGCTTCCACGCTCCTCAAAAACGTCGTTACGATGACCGACGTCAGCACGAGAACCGCAAAGACTACGCCCGCGGCGACGATCAGAGAAACATCCACCCGAGACCTCCCTCGCAATCCAGGCTCAAGACGCTACGCCCTCTTACTCGCTTATCAGAGTTTTCGATCGGGCACCGAAACGGTCAAACGCTCGCGGCCCGAGTCGACGTCTTCGATCACCAACCGGTCGCCGACACTCACGCGGGCGGGCCCCTGCCGCTCGACGAGGTGGGCCGAGAACTGGACCAGGCGCCCGTCGCGCACGACCGCGACAACACCGCGCCCGTTACGGAACGGCGTCACTGCCTTGGCCTCTTCGAGCACCAGGGCCCCCAGGGACGAGCTCGGCTGCCCTTGAAATCGGAACGCGAGGTTCCAGAGCGGCGAGATGGCGAAACGTTCGACGAGCAAGGTCGGCAGGATGGCAGCGAGCACGCTCACGATCGGGCGAAGGTGCAGGGTGTGCTCGAGCGCATTGCCGAACGCGCCATAGAGAGCGAGCAAGCTGAACGCAATCCGGGGTGACAGCAGAAAGCGCAAGCACGTCGCGGCGAGAGACGTCCCTCCCCCGCCAAGGCCGGACTGGCCGCTCTTGCCCTTCAGAAGCCCGAGCGCGCGAGCTGCGAACAGAGCATGCGTAGCATGCGGCGGGGCCGCAACGTGGCCGTGCGCGAGCCCCGTGAGCGCAGGGAGCGCCATGACCACGAGGCCGGCGAGGCCAACCACCATGAGAGTGACAAACATCCGCTCCGCCCAGCATAGGCCTTCGCGCGAGCCGCCGCCCGGGGCGACGGCAGAGCTCGGTGTCGTGCGACGATCGCCCGCCGTCGTCGGGTCGGTGCTCGGCGGCGGGTGGGGTCCCGCGTTCGGCCGGGAGGGCGGGAGGATCGTCACGGGACGATACGGCCGGCCGAGACTTGCCCCACCCGCCGCCTGCGCTCCGACCCGACG